>JAEEGL010410401.1_pt1 | contig 13535 bp, 13 predicted proteins | sample 9134231 | NCBI WGS metagenome assembly JAEEGL01 (sample SAMN16246548, study PRJNA631951) | gut metagenome | biome: gut microbiome; feature: rumen; material: fiber-attached | host: Bos | place: Iran: Karaj | collected 2018-10
CCTTTTCGGCGATGTCGTAGTAGCAGCGGAGCATGTCTGCCATGAGAGACTTCCCGAAGCGACGCGGACGGACGAAGAAGAGAAATCTTCCCGCCTGCTCCAAAAGCGGGATATAGCCGGTCTTGTCGACATAATAAAGGTGTTCCGTTCGGATGGTCGTGAAGTTCGAGACACCGTATGGAATCTGGAGGTTGTCTTTCATGCTTCAATGATAGCACAACGCCATATTGCGCGCAAGCGCCGCAGAAATCGCATCCTCGCGACGTAAGATTTCGTCCGCCGCGCAGAGTTATCTAAGTGAAAGGGACCATGTCGGCCCTTCGTTTTTGGCAACTTTGTTTTGACAAGGCTTGCGCGCGCTTGGTACAATTGAATCGTTGAAATCGATTGGCCCCCGCAACATCCCGTCAGGGACCGCGGGGCGCGCGTGGCAACGTAGTTTTCGCTTCAGGAAAAACTTCGCCAAAGTCATTGATGGGAAGCGGAATACGAGGTCGCGCCATACGGGCTACCGTGTGGAGTGCCTCCTTTTTCCATGTTTTCCATCGGGCGTTTGGCGATGCCTTTCCCGAAACATGGATCAGGGGGCACGCCTTTTTTTGCGCCCGGAAGGCTGACCTCGAACAACTTGGGCGCGAGGAAAAGAACTTTTAGAATGAAGAGTTTTATGACTCTCCCGGTTCTGGCACTCTTGATCTTCGCGATTGTAATAACTATTGCCAAAGCAAGAGCGGAAGCAAAGAGAAGGGCGGAAGCAGAGAGGAAAAAGGAAGAGCTGAATTGGTGGCTTTTCGAGCCGATGGAAAAACTGGAGAAGCAGCTTGCCGAAGACGAGGGAAAGTACGACTCGTACCGCAAGGAGGCCTTTGCGGCGCTTGAGGCGGCCAAAGCGTCCATGGAGAGCATCATGAACGCGATGGCGGCCCAGCTGAAGACCAGTCGCGGCTTTCAAGGCAAATAAAGGGGCGTCCGGCAATCCCGAAAAGAAGCCGCAACCACCAGAGGAGAAAAACAAAGATGAATTCGACCATTTCCGTCGTGGAAGCCGAGCGGGTCCGTGAATTCGACCGCCGGTGCAAGGAGTACCAGGAGTCGCAGAAGGCGTTGACGGTGAAGCTGCGGAACGCCGTCGATGCCGTCGGACGCACCTGGCGGGATGCGGACTACTTGAAGGTCCGGGAGCTGGTGGAAGCCGCCCTCCAGCAGATGCAGGCGGCGGGAAAGGTCGTTTCCGAACAGCTTGTGCCCTTTGTCTCCCGCAAGCTGGCGCTCATCGACGAAAAGACGCATCAGAGGAGCCTGTAGCCATGCACGACATCGAATTCAACGCCGAGGAGGTGCGGCGCTTTCAGACCGATTCGCGGACAATCGGCCGCGAAATCGTCGCCATGCAGGACGCCCTCCGCAAGAGCCTGGCGACCGCCTCCTCCTACTGGCAGGACGAGTCCATCACGCTGGCGACGGCGCGGGTGAATGAAATCGACCGCAAGATGCGCGCGGCCCTCGCCCAGATCGACACTGTCATCGGCGGTGCCCTCCGGCGTCAACTTGAGTTCGCCGAACGCTATCGCAGAATTCGGTAGGGACTGCGGATGCCAAAGACAATCACCATTGACGTTGCTGAACTTCGCGCCGAGATCAAGACGGTCCGGCAATGCGTCGAAATCGCGGCGAAACGCCTTGAGAACAGCATCGCGGCCGCCGACGAGGTCGTCGAATTCCTGTCCGGCGAAGAAGACGTGGACGGCATGAGGCTGTTGCAGGCGAAGCGCAACGCGGCGCGCCTCAGGGAAGACGGCGGAGCCGCCCTGTCGGCTCTGCGCAGGGCGGCCGATTCCGTGTTGGCAACGCGCGGCCGCCAGCTGAAGCTCGCCGAAGAGAAAATCGCATCGCGCTAACCCCAGTTGACGAGGAACACCATGGCTGACGACCCCATCAACCTTTTGAAGTCGGCATTGCGGAGCCAGACGTCTTCCGCGGAATCCCCGGCGGGAGAATTGCTCGCGCCGCTGCGGCGGCTGATCGACATCTGCGACGCGGGCGACAAGGTCTCGCGCGCCGTCCGCGCCGCCGCCCCGTCCGGTTCTTCAAATTTAAAAATAGTGGGAAAGACCATGAACAATCATGCGCCATCTTCGCCTCGTGGCAATCAGCCCGACGAACTCGCAATAAATCTGCGGGCGATACCCGTGCTTCTGGCCCTGCATGGGAGATTTCCCGCACTTGAGAAGAGCGTGGCGGAGATGTCAAAGGACATTGCCGTTTTCAGGGAGGCCATCTGCAAGATTTTCGACCTCAAGGACCTCGGCATCGGGGAGAAGTGTTTTGAGAAGGTCGTGGCCGCCGTTGACAAGGTCATGACAGCCATGGAAAACGTGGATCCACATCCGAACGATCTCATTGCAAAGGCGAAAAAGGCCATCGGTGCGATGTCCGACTGCGGAAGGAGAATCCAGAAAACGCGTTTCGATTTGGGAATGTGCGCATCCGAAGGCAAAACCTATTTGATCGAAGCGGACCTCGATGCAGGATTAGATGATAGAATATATGCTCTCGATGACCGACTCCATAATGTAAGTGATGAAAACTTCAGTTTTTGTGTCTGTGGCGAGTGGAGCAGCGGCGGCATGAATGGCGCTCGGGATTCCAACTACGATATTGTCAAGGAACTGAAGGCCCTCCGCGACCAAATCCTTTCCTTCCGCAAGGAGTTTACGGCGATACCGGGGCTGGACAAGCGCCTCAAGGACTGGTGCCTGGAGTGGGAGGACGCAAAGGATACGCCAGGCTTCTACCGCGAGATCAATGTTGAAGCGGCGCGGCGCGCGTTGGAAGAAACGCTGGAAGAATGCCTAACGCGGATTGACGCTTTGCAACCTCGTTTTGAACGGATTTCTGCGGAGTCGGTGAATGTCGGGACGGAGTTCCCCTCTTGTCTTGTCATAGGCGAACATGATTTCTCAGACGATGACGACGACGTCGTCCGGGAAGCCGCCAAAGGCTTTTCGTATATGCGCAAAATGCCCGAATCCGTAAAATTCCCGTTCACAACCCCTCTCTCATTCGACTCCGAAGACGAAAGCGAAAACGACGCGCTTCAGATGCTGGTCTTCCGCATGGCGCAGGCGTTGCCGCTCGGACTCTTCGAAGTCCATGTCGTGGACTCGCACGAGGCGGGGCAGACCTTCCGCGCGATTTCCGCCCTCCGAAAGTCAGGGATCGCCAATATCTCCTCGAAACGCGATGACGACGAGAAGATTCTTTCGGCTCTCGACTCCTGGCTCGGCGAATTGTCGGACCGCGGCTGCTGGGACGACTCCGAGAACTGGGGGGAATACAACCACCGCCATCCGGATGCGCCGATCCCCTTCAAGCTCGTCGTCTTCCCGACCTTCGCGGCATTGGACGCCGTCGAGCTGGCCGTCGTCGCGAAACTCGCGAAGTCCGGCCCGGCGGCCGGGGTTGTCCCAGTCTTTTCCGTGCAGGGGGTGGAAGGGTATATGAAAAGCCGGGGCGACGAATCGTCCGCCCCGGCCATCTCGGCCTTGTCCAAGACGTTTACCCGCCTTTCGAATTTGCTGGCAGGCTGCCACACGCTTGGCCTGCCGCCGCCAGAAGTCCGCGCAGCCGTTGCGGAGGCGCTTGCCGAGGCGCGCGGAGCCGTGGAGGAGCGCCAGAGCGCCGCTTCCGCGCTCGACATCGGCGACATTTCCGGGCAGTGCCCCGTCTGGTCTGGCGACGCGACTGACGGCCTTTCGTTCCAGATCGGCGTTTCCGAGGGCGGGACACCGCTCGTCCTTGAAATCGGCGACGCCAACGTCCACGGACTCGTCGGCGGCATGACCGGCTCCGGCAAGTCGAATCTTCTCCACGACATCATCCATTCGCTTTGCTGGAAGTATTCACCGGCGGAGGTCGAACTCCATCTCCTCGACTACAAGGACGGCATGGAGTTCAAGGTCTATTCGGACGAGGACGAGACTTGCGTCTGGCTGCCGCATGTCAAGACCATCTCCACCCACAACGACCCGGCCTACGCGCTCACGCTTTTCGACGAACTCCAGCGCGAGACGATGCGCCGCAAACGGGCCTTCGGCAAGGCGAGGAGCTACCGCGAGTTCCGGCGGAACGGCGGTAGCCTCCCCCGCGTCTTCGTGCTGATCGACGAGTTCCACAAGCTCTTCGAGGGTGACGAGAGGGTGGAGGTCGCGGACCGCATCATGCAGATCCTCAAGCAGGGCCGCAGCTACGGCATCCATCTCCTCGCCTCGACCCAGACACTCTCCGGGATCGACGCGGACCTCTCCGCCATGAAGGGACAGATCGGCGTCCGCCTCGCCCTGCGCGGCAATGACGGCGACGGGATCCTCGACGTGGACAACGATGCCGCCACGCGGATCGAGCGCCCCATGTGCGTCTTCAACGACCGGGCGGGGCAGACCTCCGGCAACCGCCTTTTCCGGGTTCCGTTCATCGACATCGCCTCCAAGGCGGAGGAGGCGTTCCGAAGGAAAATAACCGAGGCGGCCGCCAAAGGGCGGTTTGCCTGCGGCGGGCGCATCTTCCGCGGCACCGAGCTCCCGCGCAGGCCCGATGCCGCGAAGCTGCTGGAAGACGCCCCCGCTACGTCGGGGATCGCCGTCCGCATCGGCGTCTGCGACGACTACCTGGCGCGACCCGCCTTCGTCACGCTTGACGACGCCCCGAACGGGCACCTCCTCGTCGCGGCCCCGGCCGGCGACGAAGTCCTCGACGAAGCGGGGAACCTCACCTGCAACGGCGTCCTCGACGGCCTGTTCGGAACGGTTCTCGCCTCGCTGGCGGCCACGCCAGACACGGCGGTTCTCCTCTACGACCCCGCCGGCAGGGAACCCCCGGTGCCGCTTCCGGACGGCTGGGACTTCCGCGGCGGGGGCACCGCCGAGGAAGACCTGCGCGAGGCGCTGAACACCTTGGCCCATTCTTCGGCGGCGCACCGCGTCCTCGTCGTGGACAACTGGGTGAAGGCCGTCAGGCTGCATCCGCGCAACGCGCCTCAATCATCCTACCTCGACGATGCGCCGGCGGAGACGGCGCGGACGGTCTTCGCCTCCGCCTTCTCGCCCGAGAACGAGGCCGTCCCCTTCCATGCCGCGCTCTTCGTCCGCAACTTCACCTACGCGCGGCGCGAGACGTTCGGCGGCTACGACGCGCCATGCGACATCCTCAAGGGCTGCTCGCAGCGCATCGGCGTGAACCTGTCCGAGAGCGACCTCGGGGAACTCTTCCCCGCCCTGCCAGCAAGGGGAACGGCGCACCGCATTCTCGCGGGGAGTTCCTACTCGGACGAAACCTTCCGCTTCCTTCCGTTCCGCGAAGACTAGGAGAGACAAATGGACATCAGAAAGGAACTTGCGCGCTTCGGTGACATCAGATTGGAAGTAAAATCCCTTCCACTCGTGGCGCTGGACCTGAGCATGGTCCCCATCCCCGGAAGGGACTTCTCCATATGCAAGTACCAAGTGACGCAGGGTCTGTGGGAACTGGTCATGGGCGAGAACCCGTCGAAGTTAAAGGGCGTGTTCCGTCCCGTCGTGAACGTCTCCTGGGACGACTGCCAGAAGTTTCTGGAGAAGCTGAACGCAAAGCCGGTGATAATCGCATCGGGAAGGCAGTACCGCCTCCCGACGGCAGACGAGTGGGAGTTCGCCTGCCGCGCGGGCGCGGCGGGCGACTACTGTAAGCTTGAGGACGGCACGGAGATAACCGAGAAGACGCTTGGCGAGGTCGCGTGGTTCGAGGACAATAGTGGCGGAAGAACCCACGCCGTCGGCCAGAAGAAGCCCAACGCTTTCGGTCTTCACGACATACTTGGCAACGTATGGGAGTGGACCTCTCCTGACGATGGCGGCTACCGTGTCCGGATCCGCTGCGGCGGCGGCTGGAGCGGCGACGCCAACGACTGCAAGGCGGGCCGCCGCGCCAGCAACTTCCCCGGCGAGCGCCACAGCACCTTCGGTCTCCGCCTTGCGAGCGTGGGTTTGTCTAAGGCGGAGCGCAAGGCTGCGGCCGCGAGGGCCGAGGCGGAGCGCACGAAGGTCGAGGCGGAGCGCAAGGCTGCGGCCGTGAGGGCCGAGGCGGCCACGATTGCGGAGTTGGCCTCCAACATGGTCGCAATTCCCAGTAAGAACTATTCAATCTGCAAGTACCAGGTGACGCAGGCGTTGTGGAAGGTCGTCATGGGCGGGAACCCGTCGAAGTTCAAGGGCGAGAACCTGCCTGTGGAGAACGTCTCCTGGAATGACTGCCAGAAGTTCCTGAAGAAGTTGAACGCGCGGCCGGAGGTAAAAAAGTCCGGCCGCAAGTACCGCCTTCCGACGGCAGACGAGTGGAAGTACGCCTGCCGCGCGGGCGCAACGGGCGACTACTGCAAACTCGCTGACGGGATGGAAATCACCGAAAAGACACTTGGGGAAGTGGCGTGGTTCACGGACAACAGCAACCGCAAGAAGCATCCAGTCGGGCAGAAAAAGCCCAACGCATTCGGCCTATACGATATGCATGGCAACGTGGAAGAGTGGACTTCGACGACGAAAGTTGACTATCCGGAACGCCGAACCCCAGAGCGGGTCAAGTGCGGCGGCTGCTTTTGCTACAACGCGGACGGCTGCAAGTCCAACAAGTATCAGATCGGGGATGACCCCGACAAACGCCTAGGCCAACTTGGCTTCCGCCTTGCGGCTGATTAAATAGGGCTGATCCCTCCAGCGCGCGCGGAGGGGTGCGGAGAGAGGATTTCAAGTTTTTTCACCATGATTACGAGGTCTCGGTAATGTCACAAGGTGTTCTGAATACGCAGTTTGCCAAGATCAAGGTTGTCGATTTTCCTGTTTTGGACAGCGGGGCAGCTTTGGAGAGATTTGCCAGCGTACCATTTACATACAAACAACGCCCCCTGATGGGCAAATGCAGCCCCGGCAAGGATGGTGGAATTGATGTCGCTCCATCATTTGAGTCAAACATTGGCGATGACGAAGCGGTTAAACTATGCCCGGGTCTTTGCTCAAGTTTCGCCGTATGGCCTCCCAAGGTTAAGAAATCGGATGATTTGATGACGGTTTGCCCGGATGATATGCTTCGCCCACAATTTGTTTTTTTGGCGTTGAACTGGTCCGCGCGAATTGCCCCGAATGATTTACACGGAGAGAGTGCACGCTCATGTCTTGAAAAGGTTCCTCGCTGGGGAACCTTTCACCGTCTTCACCCAAGGGATGAAAACTACCACTACCGACCAGAGGAACATGAAAGGGCTTTCTCGAAAGACAATCCATTCCGTGGCGCTTACATGACAGACTTTGTCAAGGGATATGTTGATTCCAAAGCGCGGAGAGTCTGGGATTTTCTGGAAAATGGAACCGTCTCGGGGTGTGACGACAAACCATTCACAGTATTTCTGGAAATCCTGAGGAACGAACTGGACTCTTTGGACAGGGCCTTTGAACTTGGCAACATCCAGAAGTATCTTATCGTGTTTGGCCCTATGATCTACAACGACCTTCAAAAGTACGCGAAGCACATTCAGGGAAAGAGTCTGGAAGAACTCTTCCCGGACAGAACCATTCTGCGTACAGGCTGCTTCATTAACAGACCATTCGGAAAAACTTCGCAACAATGCATTGAAGGGCTTCGCACACTCTACTTCCCGAATGGCGAAGCACGAACGGTTGAGGAGTTTGCCGCAGATTTTGTCCGAAGCGCCCCTTCCGGCGGTAGGGTGCCAACTTAAGCATTTAGGCGCTTCCTCACGAATCAATCGCACTTTCAAAGGAGAACAACCATGAACACCAGAACCCCACTCAAGTTCGCGGCTACGGCAGCAGCCGCCATCATCCTCGCCGGATGCTCGAAGGAGGCCCGCGACACGGCGATCGACCGCGTCGGCAAGGCCGCTAAGGAGCTGAACGGAGAGGTCAGCCCCGACGACCAGGAGCATGACACGCCGAACATCGTCAGGGAGGAGCAGCGCAAGGAGCGCATCCGCCAGAACACGAAGTGGACGGCGAAGAACCAGGCGAAGTACCCGCTCGAATACTGCCGTGCCCAACTCGATACGCTCAACGAGAACTCGCAGAAGCTCTCCGAGGGCGCCCATAAGATCTCCGTCGCTATCAGCGCGGCGAAGCGCGAGAACGCCACGGACGAGGCGACGCTCGCTAACCTCAAAAAGTTCCTCGACACGGCCAAGCAGGCCTACCGCGAGGCCGACGCTGCGAACTCGTGGCCCGTCCAGATCGGGGGATTCGCGCTCCCGAAGGAGAAGGCGCAGGAGAAAATCGTGGAGGCGGCCCACAAGGTCGCCCCGATTGAGGGGCGGATCGCCTCGCGCGCGAACCAGCTCGTCTCCCTCCAGAAGAAGCTCGACGCGATCAACGCCGAGCAGAAGAGGCTCGTCGCCATCCGCGAGCGGGTGCAGACAACGATCCGCGACCTTGAGACGCGGAAGGTCATCGAGGGCGACAATAGCGTCGCCGACGCCCTGAACGCCATCGGCGACTCCATGGAGGCGCTGTCGCGTCCGGCCGACGACCCCAGCTTGGACGAGCTGATGGCGCCGAGTCCGTCCGCGAAGATAAGCGACGACTTCAACGCCATTATGGCCGAATAGGGATTTCGCCCATGCGGGCGAAATGGAGGAATCCCATGTCTGCGAACAGTGACTCCCTTGGTGGCGTCCCGCGCCGTCTGGCGCGGGACGCAGTCCGGCTTGGCGCACACCGGCTCCTTGCGCTTGCCATTCCAGTCGCGGCTTCTGCCGGTCTGCTTTTGATGAGTTCCTGCGCGAGGAACGGCAACGAGACTTCTGGCACCTCTGGCGGCCCCTCCTCCGTGGCGCAGAAGCGCGAAGACGTGAAAATGGCCCGTCTCAAAGAGTTCGCAATGGCCGAATCGCCATCCGCTTGGGAGACCTACCAGATGCTCGACGGGGAAATCGAAATCCAGTCGCACAAAGTCGAGCATCTTCGAAAGGAACTCGTGGAGTTCGGCAGAGACCCCGATCAGGACAGCGACTATTTGAAGTTCCAGGCCCTCCTTCGGGACATGGGGCGCGTCCGGGATGACATCCTCGCGAAGCTGGAGGAAGCCTGCGTCGAAAAGGCGTTTTACGACGCCTCCCCCGGAAGGAAGGATTCAGAAGAACTGTGGCGGAAGGCGCTTGAGGAAGGCGTCCGCGGCGCGGAAGCCTCCGCGCAACGTTTCAAGGAAATGCGAGAGGCAAAGTAGGAGAAGTGGCAAATGATTTTGTTGTTGGGATTAATCGCGTTGCTTTGGCTTGCGCTGGACTGGATAATCGCGAAGGGGATTATCGGCTTGCCAGTGTTCATTCTGTTGGAATTGTCCGTAGGGGATTCGAGTTATTTGTTTCACGATCAGTTCGGCAATTATCGTGTTCTGTTGAGCACATGGGAATTCTGGGTGTGCGCTCTTATTGGAGCTGTTGTCGCCGTTGCAACTGGACTTTGCGCGAGGAACAACTTAGTACTCGTCATTGTTGGCTTTTACGTCGCTTTCGCAGCGTCCGCCAGAATCGTTTTTCCACATGAGTACAGGGCGATTCCGGAATGGAGGGAGGCTAGGAGAAAGGCGTCAGTCGCGCGTACCGAACGAAAGGCGGCTGAGAGCCGCGCAAAGGAGGCTCGGGCGAAGGAACGGCAGCAGATGGAAAAACTGAAGGATTTCGCCCTTGCGGAATCGCCCGGCATCTGGCAGTCGTATCAGGAAATGGCTGGCGAAATCGAGGATCGGGAAAGAAGGCTTGGCGAACTTGAGCGCATTCTGGCCGATTTCGGCCGAAATCCCGAGTATGACGCTCGCTTCCGCCAACTCCGCGCCGACATTGCGGAAATGAACGGGATCAGATCCCGAATCGTGTCAAAGCTGGAGGAGGCGTATCTCGCAAAGGCCAAGTTCGACGCCACGATTGGGGCGCAGGAGGCCGGCGAACTGCGCAGTAAAGTGTGGAACGACGGAATTCGCGAGGCCGAGGAGGCCGCGAGCCGCTTCCGTGAAATGCGCGACAATAAGTAGGGGGATTTGAAAATGGGTATCTACTTCTTGTGTCTGGCCATAGTCTCCATCATCATCGCCGCAATTGTCTGGCGGCGGGCAGATTCTGACAGATACGGCCAAGGATGCTTGGTGTTCTACATCTGCTTCATTGTTGGCGCCCTGCTTTTCCGGCCGCTTTGCTGCGCCAGCCGCAAGACGGCGGAAAACGCGGCCAGGTCCAAGGCGGAAAGAGCCGAGGCAGAGGAGAGGGCCAGGAAGGAAGCCGACTTGCGGCGCGAAGAGGCGGAGAAGGCGAAAAGGCCGCAGCGGAATTTTGAGAAACTCAGAACTTTTGCCATCGCCGAGTCACCCGTGGTCTGGAACACGTACCAGGAGCTGGACGGCGCCATCGCCGACCAGGGGAAGAGGCTGGATGTTCTAAAAGCCAAACTTGCCGAGTTCGGCAGAGACCCGGAGAGTGACGGCGACTTCGCCCAGTTGAAACAGCAACTTCAGGAAATGAAAACGATGCGGACCGAAGTCATGTCGAGGCTAGAGGAGGCCTATTTCGCAAAACTGAAGTACGACATCGCGCCCGGCTCCAAGGAGATTGCCGACCTTTGGCAAAAGGCGCGCGAAGACGGCGTCCAGGAGACGGAAATGGCCGCACGGCGCATCAGGGAGATGCGCAATGCAAAGTAAGGGCGCGGGGAAAAGCAACAGCAGGGTGAATGGCATGACGGAGTACACAATGACTGTTGAGATAGGACGGCGCGGGCTTACCGACGAGGAAAGGAAGCGGTGGAACCGGCTCTTCAATGTCAACCCCCTCCGCGTGCTCGCACATTCCACCATCGAGAGGGTGGCAAGGGGCGTCTCGATTGGGAGGATTCCATACGACCATTTCAATCCCCCCTCGGAGGAGTCAGTCTGGGATCCCCCCTTCGACTCCCCCGTTCCCAATGCCCCCGGGGGAATCGTCAACGCGCCTCTTCTGAATGGCGAAAACGAAGTCCGCATCGGCATTGAAAGCGCGGGGAATGGGACCGAAGGCGTCAAAGTCACGACTTACACACTGTCAGTAGAAGACGGATCGGCGGCGTTGGCGTTTCTGAAGGATGACGGCAACCCCTTTCCGCCATGCGAGGGGGAGTCCCTCTGGGTGGCCGAATCGTTTCTGTCGGGGACATGGTCGACGAAGTCGAAGTTGCCTGTAAATGGTCCGTTCGACCCCGAAAAACTCGTTCTGCCCTTCGCCTCATGCACAAGCGCCTCTGGCAAGACCTACAGATTCCTCCTCATTGACAAAGCCGAATATGACGGGATGCCTCTCGACATGGCATTCTACGACAGGACTAAGACAGGCTTCTCCACGGGCCCCGTGATTGACGTCTGGCGGGAATGCGCCGACGGCAAGAGGCCGTACTATGGACCCTGGAGCGGCATGGAGGAACCGAATCGCGACGACTTGATCCGGTGATTTGACACGAAGGACAGGCATTTTGACTAAGGAGAATAACCATGACCAAGGAAAACGAGACCGAGAAGGGCCCGGCAGGGGCCGAAGCCAAGCCGGACGGGAAGTACAGCGAGACCGTCGGCGGCATAACCTGGGACTTCGAGGTGAAGGACGGGAAGGCCACCATCGTCAAAGGCGAGCAGAAGAAGGAAGGCGATGTTGCCATCCCCTCGAAACTGGGCGGGCATCCCGTGACGAGCATCGGGGACTGGGCGTTCTACAAGTGTGGCGGTCTGATGTCCGTGAAGATACCCGACTCCGTGACCAGCATCGGGATTGGGACGTTCAGAGACTGCAGGGGCCTGACGTCCGTGACGATCCCCTATTCAGTGACAAGCATCGGGGAAAGTGCGTTCGATGGCTGTGAGAGTCTGGCGTCCGTGGCGATTCCCGACTCGGTGACGAGCATCGGGAAAGATGCGTTCTACAAGTGTGGTGGCCTGACGTCCGTGACGATTCCCGACTCCGTGACGAGCATCGGGGACAAGGCGTTCGCCGGCTGCGTTGGCCTGACGTCCGTGACGATTCCCGGCTCCGTGACGCACATCGGGAACGGGACGTTCGCCGGCTGCAAAGGTCTGAAGTCCGTTACAATCCCCGACTCCGTGACGAGCATCGGGACGATCCCCGACTCCGTGCCGGGCGTCGAATGGGAGGCGTTCAGAAACTGCTGCTCCCTGAGGTCCGTGTCGTTCGGGACAGGCGTCGGATGGGGGGCGTTCGAGGGCTGCAGCGGCCTGACGTCCGTGACGATCCCCGATTCCGTGACCAGCATCGGGGTTGGGGCGTTCAAAGATTGCATCGGTCTGACGTCCGTGAAGATACCCGACTCCGTGACGAGCATCGCGGCCGGGGCGTTCAAGGGCTGCGAAAACCTGACATCCGTGACGATCCCCGATTCCGTGACCAACATCGGCGGCGCCAGGGGGTGGGCCTCGGATGTCGGCGTGGCGTTCGCCGGCTGCAAAGGTCTGGAGTCCGTGACGATCCCGGAGGCCGTGATGAAAATAGGGAAAGAGGCGTTTAAATACAACATCGACTTGTGCTGGGAGTTCGACTCCGGCAGCCGCATGCTCTTCGGCACTGCGGAAAGCAAGCGCAAACCGGACGGACAATACAGCGAGACCGTGGGTCGCACGAACTGGAAATACGAGGCGAAGGACGGGAAGTCCACCATACTGAAGTGCGGAAAGAAGAAAGGCGACGTCGTCATCCCCTCGAAGCTGGGCGGGCATCCCGTGACGGCCATCGGCGACGCGGTGTTTTCGGAGTGCAACGGCCTGACGTCCGTGACGATCCCCGACTCCGTTACGAGTATCGGGTTTGATGCGTTCGGCGGTTGTCGCGGACTGACGTCCGTGACCATCCCCGCTTCCGTGACGAGCATCGGGGAAGGGGCGTTCTGTTACTGCGAGAGCCTGAGGTCCGTGACGATTCCCGTCTCCGTGACGAGCATCGGGGACAGTGCGTTCCGGAATTGCAATGATCTTCGGTCCGTGACGATCCCCGGTTCCGTAAAGAGCATCGGTGGCTATGCGTTCTTTTGCTGTGTATTCCTTGAATCCGTGACGATTGGCAACGGCGTGACGAGCATCGGGGACGGTGCGTTCGATGGCTGCGACGGCATCACGTCCGTGACGATCCCGGACTCCGTGACGAGCATCGGGAGCTCTGCGTTCTCCTGCTGCAGCGGCCTCACGTCGGTGACGATCCCCGACTCGGTGACGACCATCGGGGAGAGGGTGTTCAACAACTGCACACACCTCACGTCGGTGACGATTCCCAACTCCGTGACGAGCATCGGGTACTCGGCGTTCTCCGGCTGCAGGGGCCTGACGTCGGTGACGATCCCCGACTCCGTGACGAGCATCGGGGACACGGCGTTCTCCGGCTGCAGGGGCCTGACGTCTGTGAGGATCCCTGACTCCGTGACGAGCATCGGGGATTCGGCGTTCTCCGGCTGAAGGGGCCTGACGTCGGTGACAATCCC
>JAEEGL011233479.1_pt1 | contig 13535 bp, 8 predicted proteins | sample 9134231 | NCBI WGS metagenome assembly JAEEGL01 (sample SAMN16246548, study PRJNA631951) | gut metagenome | biome: gut microbiome; feature: rumen; material: fiber-attached | host: Bos | place: Iran: Karaj | collected 2018-10
AATGGAACTCCTATCCAGATGTGAAATACGGTATCAAACTCGGTTACAAGAACATCGGATGGAACGGTCAGTTCTATACCTTCCCGTATTTTCTCACCTTCCTGCTGAAACGCTTCCTGAAGGAACAGTTAAATCACAATAAGACCCAGACCAGTCTGTAATACGTATGAATCCAAGTCAAATATTCCCCTATCTACCCTATATTTGTTATCAGGAACCGACTCTCTCCGTAATCCCAAGATGAAGGTCAACCGCATCGGCTATGTAGAGATACTCGACAATGAGCCATGGCGCAATATAGCCAGTCATAAAGCGGTTAAAGTGGATGTGTTCCACATGAATGGTGACACCACCACTCGCATATCGCTACAACTTGACTTGATGGCCAAAAACCTACTCGTAGAGGAATATCCCCGTGCTAAGGAATTCATCACTGGTCATAAGGGTGACGAGAACATCTGGTACTTCACTACCGATGTCTGCCGCATGGAAGGCATTGGTCGCTTCTACATTGGACTTGCCGAGCACATCCGGATACTTGAAGGCGATGAGCTTAAGAAATACGCCAGTGAGTATGCAAAGAAGTATCTATAGGTATAACTAAAACGCGTCATTCGATTTTTCTTAGTACCTTTGCCACCCAACACTCCCCCAGCCCAAGTCCCCACCGATTTGGGCTGATTTCTACCAAAAATCCCTTATAAAATTTTGTTGCATTCCAAAAATTTCGTATCTTTGTGGTCAATAACTTAAAACAATTAGTCTGTTAATGAGCCAGAAAATAGAGATTATCAATAACTGGACGCTGCCTAGGATATTTCAGGAACTGGAGAATGGCAATATGCGCATTCCCAGATTCCAAAGGGCTTATGTGTGGGAAAGGACTAAGATTGTGAGTCTGCTTAACAGCATATATAAGCAATATCCTATTGGTTCATTCTTCCTTTGGGACACTGATATGCGAATGGATGGTTTCTGTCGCGATATCACAGAATTGGGATTTCCCAACAAGCCTGAGGCCAGCAAATTCTCATTTATTCTTGATGGGCAGCAGCGAATAACGTCACTATATGTAGCTTTGAGAGGAAAGACCTTGAACGACGTTGATTATAGCAAGATTTGCTTTAATCTTGATAAGAAGTTGTTTAAGGTTCCAAAGTTGAAGACGGAACAGAACAACATACCTGTATGGAAGATTTATGACGACAAGGAATACGGAAATCTCTTACAGGAGTACTATAGTTCTGGCAAGATAGAATTTGGTAAACTAATACAGGACTGTCACGAACTGCTGAGTACCTATCCTGTCAGCATTATCAAATCCATGAATATGGAACTTGATGAAGTCGTTACCATCTTTGAACGCATCAATCAAGGTGGCAAACGACTTTCTCTGTTTGACTTGGTTCATGCTTCCGTTTGGTCAGAAGATTTTGACCTGCGGACTAAAATTGCAGAATTCAACGACGATCCTGTCATTAAGATTTTTGGTACGTTAGACTCAGAGATCTTCACCCAATCACTTGCTTTGAATGTATCTAGTGATTGTACCAATAGGCACCAATTGAGTCTTACTAACACCGACTGCAAAGCCAACTGGCAGAAGACCACGGAATGCATCCGACTGGCTATTGACTTTGTAAAAAACCTGGGTGTTCAACAATTGTCTATTATTCCATATAGTAGTATTTTGGCAGTTATTCAACACTACTTTTTCCTGTCTGGAGAGAAATATATCAATGCAGAGGTTAAGAATCTGATATCAGGATGGTTCTGGACGGTTACTTTCTCACAACGCTACTCCAGTTCTACGCTTACCCGCATGAACGAAGATGTGCTTTGGATAAATAATTTGGCCATTGGCATCATGGCTCCAAGGCTATTCTCTGTGAAGCTCACCGTCGATGAACTTATACGTGTCAGAATGAACCTTCGTTCTGTTATCAAGAATGGCATCCTTTGTCTGATGGCACTCAATGGTCCATTAGACTTTGACAATGGAGCTATCGTCACTTTGGATAAGACAAACGCTTCACGTTCCAACTCCAAGGAGAACCATCATTTCTTCCCTTATGCCCTACGGAATCAGTTTGGTATTACTCAGGACGAGGCCAATTCTGTGCTTAACTTCGCTTTCATTACGAAGCGATTGAACCAGCAGATTAGTGCAAAGCACCCAAGCGTCTATCTTCATCAGTACGAAACTGAGAACGCTGAGATGCAATCTGCTCTTCTTACTCATTTTATTGACGAGGAAGCGTTTGCCGCAGCAAAGGACGACAACTTCAGAGAGTTTGTCACCTTACGTGGCACATCTATTTTGAACAAGATTCAACAAGTCTGTCATATAAAAGACAATCAGGATATAATCATCGCATCAGAGCCTAATGATGAATCTGAAGAACTATATTTATTTGAAGACGAGAACATTTCTCACAATATATAATAAAGGCATATGGAACTTCCCAAACAATTTGACAACATCACTTCTCATGTCATTGATGATTTGAAGGTGACACTACAGAAAGGTTCGAAGGTCTCGATGGCTGCAGCTTCTTTTTCGATTTATGCTTTCGAAGCATTACAAAAGGAGTTGGAAAAGGTGGATGAACTGCGTTTTATCTTCACATCACCCACCTTTAATAAGGAGCGAGTAAAAAAGCAAAAACGGGAATTCTATATACCGAAGTTGAATCGTGAGCGTACACTCTATGGTTCGGATTTCGAAATCAAGCTTCGAAACAACCTCACGCAACGGGCCATTGCCAAGGAATGTGCCGACTGGATACGTCAGAAGGTCAGATTTAAGACAAATGTATCGCAAATGAACATGCCTGGTTTCCTTAATGTAAAAGACAAGGATGACCTCTATACTTATATGCCGTTTAATGAATTCACAACAACGGAACTTGGTTGCGAACGCGGAAACAACATCTTCCAACTTGTTCAGCGAATGCCACCACCAATGAGTGATGCCTATCTGAAGAACTTTAATGACTTCTGGGAAGACCACGAGAACTTCGCTGATGTAACGGATGCTATTATCGAAAACATTGAGAATGTCTATCGCGAGAACTCGCCAGATTTCATTTACTTCGTCACATTATATAATATTTTCAATGAATTCTTGGAAGACATTAGTGAGGATGTTTTACCTAACGAGGCTACAGGATTTAAAAACTCACAAATATGGAACAAGCTCTACAACTTTCAGCGTGATGCGGCTCTTGCCATCATCAACAAACTGGAAACCTATAACGGCTGTATATTGGCAGACTCCGTAGGTTTGGGAAAGACCTTTACGGCAATCTCTGTCATCAAGTATTACGAGAACCGCAATAAGAGTGTCTTGGTGCTTTGCCCCAAAAAACTCTATGAAAACTGGAACACCTATAAAGGTAACTACAAGAACAACCCATTGGAGAAGGACCGTCTTCGATATGATGTTCTATTCCATACAGACCTCTCTCGTGAGCGTGGTATGTCTAATGGCATCGATTTATCACGACTCAACTGGGGCAATTACGACTTGATAGTTATCGATGAAAGCCACAACTTCCGTAATGGAGGAAAGGTGACTACTGATGAAGAAGATGAGAACCCAAAGGAGAATCGTTACCTAAGGCTGATGAATCAAGTAATTCGTGCTGGTGTCCGCACAAAAGTATTGATGCTTTCAGCAACGCCTGTCAACAACCGATTTAACGATTTGCGAAATCAGTTGCAGTTGGCATACGAGGGTGATCAGAATCTCATCAACGACAAACTGAATATCGATCGTCCTATAGAAGACGTATTCCGCACTGCTCAGGCACAATATAATGCGTGGTCTAAGATAGAAGACCCAAAGGAACGGACAACAGAGAAACTGCTCGACATGCTGTCCTTTGACTTCTTCCAAGTGCTCGATGCAGTAACTATTGCCCGTTCTCGTAAGCATATCGAGAAATATTACGATACGACGGATATAGGTAAGTTTCCTACGCGTCTGAAGCCCATACCCAAACGTCCCAAACTGACGGATTTGGATGAAGCCATTACTTACAAGGAAATAGCCAATTCGCTCTACGAATTGAATTTAGGCGTCTATGCGCCTTCAGACTACATCCTGCCATCGAAACGTGCTAAATACGAAATAGACAAGGATGAAAAAGGTGTCCACTTAGGGATGTCTGGACGTGAGAAAGGTATCAAGAAACTGATGGCCATCAACCTGCTGAAGCGTCTGGAATCATCAGTAAATTCTTTCCGTCTGACTCTTAGCCGGATGAAAGGTATGATAGACGAAACCATTTCTGCCATCGACACCTTCATCGAGACACGTCAGGATGTTCGCTTGAATGTTCAGACATTGGAGGGGATGTTTGATAGCGACGACAGTGAGGACGATGTACTCATTGGTGGCAAGAAGACAAAGGTTGCGCTTGCAGATATGGATTGCCGTTCATGGAAGCGCGATTTGTTGGCTGATCAAGAAATATTGGGACTCCTACTTGTCATGATTAAGGACATTAACCCTGAGCATGACAGCAAGCTCCAGATGCTGATAGAGAATCTTCGCGATAAGTTTGCACATCCTATCAATGGCAACAACAAGAAAGTGCTCATCTTTACTGCTTTCTCAGACACAGCAGAGTATCTTTATGACAATCTGGCAAATTCCATTTTGGAGAAGGCTGGGTTACACGTAGGTTTGGTAACCGGCAATGGAATTCGTTCTACAGTTAAGGGGATACCAGCAGACTTCAACAGCGTGCTGACGCTTTTCTCTCCGATATCTAAGGAAAAAGACAAACTGTTCCCAAAGGTTGCAGAGGCCATCGATGTCCTGATTGCAACAGACTGTATATCTGAAGGTCAGAATCTGCAAGACTGTGATTACCTTATCAATTATGATATCCATTGGAATCCTGTTCGCATCATTCAGCGATTCGGACGTGTTGACCGTATCGGTTCCAAGAATGATGTGATACAGTTGGTGAACTATTGGCCCGATATCGAGTTAGATGACTATCTCTATCTGAAAGGCAGAGTGGAAGCCCGCATGGCTGGCATGGATATTGTGGCAGGAGGTGGTGGAAATGTACTGCTCCCCAATGAACAGCAGACAGATTTGGAATATCGCAAAAACCAGTTGAAGCGCCTGCAAGAGGAAGTGGTTGATTTGGAGGATATGGATACAGGTATCAATATCATGGACTTGGGGCTAAACGAGTTCCGTCTGGACCTGCTGGCCTATATGAAAGATAATCCTGATATAGAGCATACGCCATTTGGTATGAGTGCTGTGGTTCCTGCATCTTCTATGGCTAAGCCAGGAGTCATCTTCATCCTGAAGAACAGAAATAATGCCGTTAATATAGGACACCAGAATCTGTTGCATCCATTTTATATGGTTTATCTCTCTGATGACGGTGAAACGCTGATTAACCATCTGGCCCCTAAGCGTCTTCTCGATATCATGCGTTCTGCCTGCAAGGGTAAGGATGAACCAATACTGGAACTGTGCCATCAATTCAACGCTGAAACGCAAGATGGGAAGAACATGTCGCACTATAGCGATTTACTTCAAAAAGCTGTTGGAACCATCGTAGAGAAGAAGGAAGAAGGCGACCTCGAAAGCCTGTTTTCTTTCGGAGAGACTACCGCTCTTGTGGATGACATTAAGGGCCTTGACGACTTTGAATTGATTTGTTTCTTGGTAATAAAGTCAGCCTAATGACCCTATGAAGAATTTACTTAACTATCATAAGGATGTAGTTGTGGACAGAGTCGTGCCGAAGACGATGTTCTACAAGTTTATGGAGGTGAACCCTCGTATGAAAGTACGCTTCGTCAACGATGTAGAGAAAATCACGTGGCTCTACAAACTCTCTGCCAATACACTGAATGTAACAAGTTCGGACGATCTGGTAGAGATTGATGTCTTTGTGGCTACGCTCAAACAGCAAGACTGCCCTACAGACCTCTTTACGTTCATTGACACCAATATGCCCCATCATATTGTGTTCATTCTGGAATACGATAACAGCTACATGATTCTGCTGAACTATAAAGATTGGGCAGACAATACTCACACGAAGTTCAAAATAACTAAGTCGTTCGCATCGCTTTGGATGGACGAAGAGCGCTTGTCTTTAGAGATTCAAGGTCAGTCACTCAGCCGTATTTACGAAAACTTTGTGGCTCAGGTAAGCGGTATTGGTGAACACAAGGCTGGCGCAATGGCTGAGATCGTGGACTTGAAAAAGCGTATCGCAGCTATGGAAGCAGAGCTTCAGAACCTGCAGAAGAAGATGCGCAAGGAGCCACAATACGACAAACAGGTAAAAATGAACCAACAAGTGAAAGCCAAGCGGCATGAACTTGACGAATTAAAGGAACAATTAGAACATCTAAAATAATAACATTATGAATGAATATAAACCAGTGCATCTGGACAAACAAACCACTGATGGCGCAGAAATGAATATAGAGGCGCTGTATCAACTTTTCCCTTCATGCTTTACAGAGGCGAAGGATGCGATAACAGGTGAAACACGCCGAGTCGTTGACTGGAGCAAGTTACGCTCACTCCTTGGAGATTATGTGGAGGATGGTGAACCCGAGAGATATGATTTCACTTGGGTTGGCAAACGTGCTGCACAACGCGAGGCCGCTACACCATGTCGCAAGACTCTTCGTCCTTGTAAGGAGGAAAGTGTAGCTTGGAATTCTACTCAGAACCTCTATATCGAGGGCGACAACCTCGAAGTACTTAAACTGCTCCAAAACTCCTATATGGGTAAGGTCAAGATGATTTATATCGACCCACCTTACAATACGGGCAACGACTTTGTGTATCATGATGACTTTGTGCAAAGTGCAGAAGAATACGACAAGCATATCATCGATGACGACGGCAACCGCTATCGCAAGAACACAGATAGCAATGGCCGCTTTCATTCCGATTGGTGTTCCATGATCTATGCAAGGCTGATGGTAGCAAGAAGTCTTATGACAGAAGACGGGGTAATATTTTTAAGCATAGATAGTAGAGAATTGACAAATCTTAAGAAGATTTGCGATGAAGTTTTTGGCGAAAGAAACTTTATTGATGTGTTTAACTGGGCAAAAACAGAAACACCAGAAAATCTTTCAAAGAAAAGTAAACAAATTATCGAATATATTCTTTGCTATCAAAAAGTTAAAGATGAGAGCAAATTTCGTGGAATTCGAAAAGAATCTGTAAGTTCAAATGGCTTACTAAACCAGCCCAACCCGATAGGAGTATTAACATTTCCAGCAAATAAAGTTCGAACTTCTATCCCTAATAGAATTATTGCCCCAGGATTGTATGGTACAGACGCATACGATGTTGAACTCTTAGAGGAGACAGAAGTTAAAGATGGTCTATTTATAAAACCAGTAAAGCTAAAAGCCAAGTTTAAATGGTCTCAAGATTATCTTCTTGAGGAAATAAGGAATGGGACAATAATTAAAATTCCAACAATGAAGTTTAGCCCTTCGTATGAAAAGAAGGAATATGACCCAGAGGTTCCAGCAAACTTAATTAATAGTAAAGTTGGAGTTGATACAAATGAAAATGCAAGTGCTTATCAGCTACAGTTATTTGACAATAAGGTATTTAATTATCCCAAACCTGTATCTCTGATTCAATATTTAATTCAATTTAAAGATGATGATAGGGAGAAACCATATTTGGTTATGGATTTCTTCTCTGGAAGTGGAACCACAGCTGAAGCATGTATGAAATTTAATCAAGCGTTAGGATTAAATCATTGCCAATTTGTTCTAGTTCAACTACCAGAGAACTTATCTGATGCTTTGAATAATGCTAAAAATCCAAGTGAGAAAGAAATCATCCAAAATGCTATTGACTTTCTAACTAAACAACATGTTGCACTAAACCTGTGTGAATTAGCCAAGGAGCGTATCCGCCGAGCAGGAAAGAAAATCAAGGAAGAGCATCCTAAGGCAAAAGACCTTGATATTGGTTTCCGTGTCTTCAAGTGCGACGAGAGCAACTATAAGAATGTAGCTTTTGCTCCTAAAGACTATAAGCAGGAAGAACTTGATATGCTTTTGGATAATATTAAGGAGGAACGTACTGGCCTCGATCTGCTTTTTGATTGTATGCTTCGCTGGGGCTTGGAGCTTTCTTTGCCTTATACAAAACAAAAGGTGGACAAATGCACCATCTATGATGTTGATGAAGGCAACCTTGTTGCATGTTTCGACGGCAATGTAACAGAAGCAGTGATAGATGCTATTGCCAAGGCCAATCCTGTTCGTGTCGTATTCCGTGACAGTTCGTTTACTGAGGCTGCTCAGAAAATGAATCTCTTTGAACTATTCAAGCAGAAATGCAATTGGACAGATCAGGAAGTAAAGAATAATGTCCGTGTGATTTAAGTATCTGTAGCGTATGAAACTAAAGTTTAAGAACCAACAGTTCCAGACTGATGCCGCAAAGGCTGTCACGGATGTATTTCAAGGACAGAAGAACGCGGCACTACTGGAGTTTACACACGATATGGGTACAGATGGCGGTGGACTTTTCGATACGATAGGTTATCGGAATCAGCCTATTGATGTGTCCTACCAACAGGTGTTGGATAACATCCGCAACATTCAGATGGCTGCCCAGTTGAAACCAACGGAGAGCTTTGACAGAGAGGACTTGCGACTGACCATCGAGATGGAAACAGGTACAGGTAAGACCTACACCTATATCAAAACGATGTTCGAATTGAACAAACTCTATGGATGGAGTAAATATATCATTGTGGTACCCAGCATCGCCATCCGTGAAGGTGTGTGCAAGTCTTTCGATATCATGAGTGAACACTTTGCTGCTGAATATGGTAAACGCATACAGAGTTTTGTGTATGATTCTGATCAGTTGACAAAGATTGACCAGTTCGCTTGTGATTCTAATATGCAGGTGATGATTATCAACACGCAAGCCTTTAATAAAGATTTTGAGGAAAAAGACAGTAAGGGAGAAAAGAAAAAGGGAAATAAGATATTTGATAAGATAGACTCATTCCGCTCACGTGCTCCTATTGATGTCATTGCATCGACAAATCCCATTTTGATTATCGACGAGCCTCAATCTGTTCTTGGAGTGGATAAGAAGAATAAGACCCGTCAAGGCTTGAAGAAATTTAATCCGCTCTTCACCCTATTGTATAGTGCCACCCACAGAGCCGATGACATTGTGAACATGATTTATCGTCTGGATGCAATGGATGCTTACAACAAAAAGTTGGTGAAGAAAATATCAGTAGTCGGTATCGAGCAGAAAGGCACTACTGCAACCAATGGCTACCTATATTTGGAGAGCATAGAACTGTCAGAAGGTAATCCTCGGGCAAGGCTGGGATTTGATAAACGTGTAGGCAATGGTACAAAGCAGGTTACTATGCCTGTTTCTGACAAGTTTGATGTTTATCAGAACTCTGGAGAATTGCAAGAATATGAAGACAATTATCGCATCACAGAGATTGATGGCTATAATCGTTGCGTACATTTCCAGAATGGGATTACGCTTTACGAGGGCGATGTCATTGGTGCTGTGAATGAAACGATTATCCGTCGTGCCCAGATTCGTTCTACCATCTTGGCTCATATCGAGAAAGAGCGCAAACTTTTCCACATGGGTATCAAGTGTTTGTCGCTGTTCTTCATTGACCATGTAGACAACTATCGAAAATATGAATCTGGTGGCACCCAAAATGGAGATTATGCTAACATTTTTGAGGAGGAATATACCAATATTGTTGGGTCACTCCAATTAAAGTTTAGTGATGATCCTGAGTATGTGGCATACTTAAAGAGTTTCACTGCAGACCAGGTTCATAATGGCTACTTTTCAAAAGACAAGAAGACTGGGCATTTCAAACAACCTTCTGATACCGAAGTGAAGAAAGAAAGCAGTAACGATGTGTCGGCATACGATTTGATTATGAAAGACAAAGAACGCCTATTGTCTTTCAAAGAGCCAACACGCTTTATCTTCTCACACTCTGCATTGAAGGAAGGTTGGGACAATCCAAATGTATTCCAGATATGCACATTAAAAGACTCAGACAACCAGACAAAGAAACGTCAGGAAGTTGGTCGTGGTATGCGCCTCTGCGTGAATCAGAATGGTGAGCGTCAGGACGAGAACGTGCTACATGGTGGTGTATTCGAGGTGAATGAACTGACTGTTATTGCCAGTGAGTCGTATAATTCGTTTGCATCAAAACTACAAACGGAAATCGCTGAAGCAGTTGGCGATCGTCCAGCCAAAGTACAGCCAAGTTTGTTTGCAGGAATGTTGGTAACTAATGCAAATGGTGAGCAGAAACAAATAGATGACCTTGAGGCAAGTTTCTTGTTTGCTGCATTAGCAAATCAAGGATATGTAAACAAGCAAGGTCAGCTGACTCCCAAATTCCACGAATACAAGAAGGAAGGTACTTTGGACTTTGGAGATTATAATGACTACAAAAATGATGTAATTAAGAAATTAGATACCGTCTTTAATCCTGACGCTGTCAAGCCTGAAAATGGAAGAAAAGTTCGGGAAGCTAAGTTTGACTCACAAAAGTTTGAGCACAAAGAGTTTCAGGAACTTTGGCGTAAGATTAATCATCAGACTTATTATACAGTTGATTTTAAGACAGATGAATTGATAGAGAAGGCCGTCATACAACTGGATAATCATTTGAGAGTTTCAGATATTCAAGTTCGTCTTGTAACAGGAACGTTAGACAGAATTGGTAGCAAGAAGCAATTAGCTCAAGGAACTGCTATGTCCATTACTGATTCTCAGACTCTTTCTGTCCGCGAAGAAATAGGCCAGGAAGTTCGATACGATCTGATTGGAAAGATGGTAGAGAGTACAGGACTCACACGTCGAGCTGTGGTGACTATCTTGAAGAAGATTAAGCCTAACACATTCAACCAGTTTAAGACGAATCCAGAAGAGTTTATCATCAAGGCCAGTAACATTATCAATGAGTGTAAGGCCATTGCTGTGATAGAGCATGTGCAGTACCACAAGTTAGATAAGCATTTTGAGTCTGATATATTCAATAGTACGACACTCAAGGGCAAAATCGGTGAGAATGCCATTGAGTCACAGAAGTCGCTGTATGATTTGGTTGTGGTAGACTCAAAGGGAATTGAGATGAACTTTGCTAAAGAACTGGAAGAGCGTAACGAGGTAGCAGTCTATACGAAATTGCCAGGTGGATTTTATATCAACACCCCAGTAGGTCACTATAATCCAGACTGGGCAATAGTGTTCAAAGAAGGCCCTGATATCAAGCATATCTATTTCGTAGCAGAGACCAAGGGCTCGCTCGAAGAATCGCAACTGCGTGAGTCTGAACGCTCAAAGATAGAATGCGCCAGACGTCACTTTGCGACAATTGCTGATTCTACGGTTACTTACGATGTAGTTCGAAACTACAATGATCTTCGTGATATCATCACGAAATAATATTCAATAATAATGGGCGGTGGCTATTCCACTGCCCATTGAAATGTCTCAGACACTGGTGTTTGACACTTTAAATTAAGAACACCCGAGACTGGTACCAATTTCACTTTCGATGCAGATAGCTGATTACCTGAAGGTGAATATAAAAATAGAAGCGATATAAGGTATGAACAACGAAATACAATTCATATTATACCATCTGCCTGACGAAGAAGGAAAGGTTCAGGTGGTCATCAAGGATGAAACTATCTGGGCTACTCAGAAAGCGATGGCTCAGTTATTTTGGGTGGGCATTCCTGCCATTAGCAAGCATCTGACACATATCTTTGATGAAGGAGAATTAGACAAAGAAGTGGTTGTTTCCAAAATGGAAATAACCACTCAGCATGGAGCTATAGAAGGGAAAGTGAAACAGGGCCTGTTTCACACAACCGATGCGGTCTGACTTCGAACAGATTCGGAAGAGTGACCATTTTAACCAAGTGGTTGAGATGGTTAAGTTGGAGACCTGCTCTTTTCGCAAGGTAGTGTATCATGGGGAAAGCCCCCGTGATACCTGGTGTTGACGTTAGAACGGTAAGCTATCATCTTGGACAGATATTTGCTAGTGGCGAGTTGAAAGGAGAGGCAGCTATCCGAAAAATTGGGATAGTTAAAACAGAAGGAGAACGGGAGAAGAACATCAGGGACAGATACTGTTTCGCCAAAAATAGCCTCCCGTCTAAACTCTATAAGAGGAACTCAAAGGTTCACTAAGCCTTCTCAGACGGATGGCAAAAATAAGTTGTTGCTGAATGATAGCTTTATGTTCTCTTCATATGGCCCCAAGTACACTTAGGACATTTATAACTGGGGAAACATGATGGGCAAACGCGGTATCCACACTTATCACATACCCACCAAGACCAATTCTCTGGAAACTCTCTTCCACAACACATACAAGGAATAAACATAGTCGTAATTGTTTGAAATTTCAAAATAATGTTGCAAATATAGACATTTTTCCCAATATCACCAAATATTATTATCTAATCATGATAGTTGTGGGGTTAAGAATTACTTCACATGAAGGGATATTGGCAAAGACAGTTGAAATAAATGCTGAAGCATATGTCCCAAACTCCCCACGCAGTTGGCACTGCTGTATGCTACCATATTGGCAGATATATCCAACAATCTGACGGAAGAGATCGGTCTTCTCTCGCATCTGATGGCCAGCCTGATTGAAATAGGTGATGTCACCATCGGAAACGCATACGATTTGATAAGCAGTTCCTCGACTATTAATGATCTGCTTACCAGCAAGTGTTTTGATGTCATTCCAAATGGTATCAAAAATTTGGTCTGTTTCCGACATATCTATTTCAGAACAGGGTTCATCGAGCAGGTGCTGGTCTATAAAAACAAGTTGAATATCTAATCTCTCAGCTACCTTAATTGCATCAGGCATAATCTGCCCATTATAGATTATCATAGCACCTTGACAGTCGAAATAACGCATCACGCCATAGAGTTCCATCATCATACGACGATTGATTTTGGTCTTGCAATCGCCATACATCTTTACTTGAACAGCGTACTTTATACCATCCTTCTCTGCAAAGACATCAACTCCCCAGTCAGCAACACCCTGGGTAACCTCTATATCAAAACCCTCCCTCTTAAGATACTCACCTGCGAGGAATTCAAATCTTCTATGTCGTTTCATATTCATTTCATCAGATTTCTAATAATCATAATATTATCTGTCTCTATACCAGCCTTTTCCAATTCGTTAACAGGAGTTTTATAATGATAAGGTATATCATATTCTGCCAGCAGTAACTGAAGACGGCCTATATAAACCTCCTGACTCTTTACAATTCGCTTTAATTCATATATGGTTTCCTTTCTCTTACGAGAAGTCTCTTTGTCAACAGTCTGTTGCTCGAGTTTCTTTTGAAGCGCAACGTTTTCTTCTTCGAGACCTTCCGCATATTTCTGGAGTTGCTCAAGCCTGACTATGTCTTTACGATAAGCCTTAATGATGTGTTTCATC
>JAEEGL013479002.1_pt1 | contig 13535 bp, 13 predicted proteins | sample 9134231 | NCBI WGS metagenome assembly JAEEGL01 (sample SAMN16246548, study PRJNA631951) | gut metagenome | biome: gut microbiome; feature: rumen; material: fiber-attached | host: Bos | place: Iran: Karaj | collected 2018-10
CACCGGCAACACCGAGACCGGCGCGATGTACTTCAGCCCCTACTTCGACGGCGTGAACGACATCGAGCGCATGCCGCTGATGCGTGTGGACTGGGCCATGAAGCTCCTCGACGGCGAGGGCGCCTTCACCGCCGAAGCCTGCGGCCAGACCGCGGCTCCCGTCTATGAGCCCTACATGCCCACCGAGGGCAAGATCGAGATCGACGTCGTGAATCCCGAAGGCACCGCCGTGGAGACCATCACGAAGGACTACGACAAGGCCGGCAACATCGTCGCGAAGATGAACGCGGTCGGTTCCATGAGCGGCATCGACGCCGTCAACATGCTCCGCACCTACATCGACGAGGCCTACGGCGGCTACTACGGCACCGAGCGCTCCAACCTCTTCGTGGGCCAGAACGCCTGCTGGGATGCCGACGAGCTCGTCGCCCTGCTCCGCTGCGTCGTCGCCAACCCCCAGACCCTCAACGGCACCGATTCCATCCAGGGCCTCTTCTCCCGTGAGGAGGACAACAACCAGCGCCGCGTTGACGTGTACCGTTTCGCCGGCAACCTGTTCGGCGTGCGCGGCATGGAGTCCCGCCAGGATTACCTGTACTTCGACGTGGACGGCAGCCTGAAGGACGCCCGTCAGAACGTTGAGACCTACCAGGCTCTCGAGCGCATGAACGCCATCGCCCAGGAAGGTCTGATCTCCGTCAATTTCATGCAGACCGCCGAAGGCAAGACCAAGCAGTACCTCGAGAACGACTCCGGCTTCATGCACTATGACTACAACCAGACCCAGACCCTGTACAACGATCCCAGCCAGAATGTCTTCGACGAGGGTGAGAAGTACATGGCGGTCATGGTCCCCGTGGCATGCTGGCAGGACGGCACGCCCGGCGGCAACTACATGCGCTTCACCGAATCCTGGCGTTCCGTCAAGACGGACGGCTGGGGCATCTCCGCGGAGGGCGTGAAGGGCAATCCCGACAAGCTCAACGCCGCGCTCAAACTCATCGACTACGCATACTCTCCCGAGGGCATGATCCTCATGAGCTACGGCCCCAAGGCCTTCATCAAGACCAATGCCGACGGCAGCTATGTCACCTACAACTTCAACGGGCAGCAGATGCCTGAGATCGCCGATGCGACCCGCGCCGAGCTGTGGGAGAAGGCCAGCGGCAACTACACCAACTATGCCCGTCAGTTCCTGGGCTCCACGCTGAGCTTTGCAAAGAGCCAGGCCTTTGAGTTCCAGTGCACCACCGATGTCGGCCGTGAAGGCGCCGGCAAGATCTCCGTCGCCATCGCGCTCGGCACCATCAAACACCCCGAGCTCGCCATCACCGAGAATCCCTGGTACATGTCCATCCCCACCGTTCTCCCCAACACCAAGGCTGAGAACGACATGATCAACACCTACACCGAGCTTTCGGCGAAGGGCAAGTTCAATCAGGCCAAGGACGGCGAGAACCTGTTCGTCAACCAGATCGTCAGCGGCTATGCCGAAGAGGGCATGGGCAATGCCGAAGCTGCCGCGAACATGGTCGCGGATACCTGGGGCGGCCGTCAGTACCTGATCCTGAAGACCGACGCCTGGAACCGCCTGCTCACCTATTTCAACTCCATCCACTGAGCGCGTGCGCACCGGAAAAATCCGCCTGTGTGAACGCAGACTGGCGATCCCGTTTCCTCCCGGAGGAGCTTTCTCCTCCGGGGCGGGATCCGCAGTAGGGAGGTCAACATGTATAAGAAACAATTGACGCTTCAGAAGATCCTGTGCCTGCTGGCCATTATATCGAGCGCGCTCGTCTTCCTGTACGCGCTCGGCATCATGACGGATCTTTACGACACGCTGTATTCGACCATGCGCAACCCCGCCGATCTTACCCAGACCGACGTGCCCGGGTCGATCGTGTACTACAACATGCAGAGCTTCAACGCCTACTTCCTCAAGTGCTCCATCGTGCTGATCCTGCTGGCCTGCTTCCTGTTTATCACGAACACGCATGTCAGAAGGCGCTACTACATCGGGAACTATGTGGCGATCGGCGTGTTCACCATTGCGAACTTCTATGTCGCCTTTGACGCACACCGCTACATCGAGCTCTTCAAAGCCCGCTTCCTCGCGATCGATTTCGAGGCGCTCCGCACCCATGCCGATCTCTGGAAGACGGCTTATACCGAATCCACCTTCTGGTTTGACGTGCACTATGCGGTGTTTGCGTTCGCGCTGCTGGTTTCGGCGGGCCTGGTGGTCTCCGCGGTCTGGAAGCTGCGGCTGATGAAGGAAGAGGCGGCGCTTATCGCGAAAGGAAAGGAGGCTGCGGCATGAACGAGGAGAAAACCATCCGGCTTGACCGCATGCGCTATACGAAGAACACGCTTGCCTCCACTCTTGCCGTGCTGGCGATCCTTTTCGATGTGTTCTATTTCATCAGCATCTACGAGTCGAATGTCGGCTCATGGTACTACAACATCCTGATCGGCGCGTCGATCCTGTACAACCTGATCTTCATGCTCGCGGCGTTCCTGAGCTCCGAGGGTATCAAGAACTACAAGATCGGCTATTCCTGGGCGATGATCGTGCTGGGCGTCCTGCAGATCGTACGCATCTTCATCTATCCGGTGAAAGCACATGCGGCCACCGTTACGATCCAGGAGCAGGCAGTCGTCGTCATGGAAAACAGGCAGTTCATCTTCTGCATCATCTGGCTGCTCGCCTCCGCTGCCTGTCTGCTTGCGGGAGCCGTCATCGGCATGATCCGCAGCCGTCAGCTCCGGGCGTATACCGCGTCGCTTGACGTGAAGGCAGCATAAGGAGGGGATGTCATGGCAGAATTAAAGGTTCAGCACGTAGATAAGATCTACGATAATAACGTCCAGGCGGTCTTTGATTTCAACCTTGACGTGAAGGACGGCGAGCTGATCGTTCTGGTCGGCCCTTCCGGCTGCGGCAAATCCACCACTCTGCGCATGATCGCCGGACTGGAGGACATTTCCGCCGGCAAACTCTTCCTCGACGGCAAGGATATCACGCAGACCCCTGCCAAGGACCGCGACATGGCGATGGTTTTCCAGAACTACGCGCTCTACGGACACATGACCACCTATGAAAACATGACCTTCTCCCTCACCCTCCGCAAGGAGAACAAGAACGTGATCCACAAAAAGGTCATGGCGGCGGCCGAGATACTCGACCTTACGACTCAGCTCAACAAGAAGCCTTCGCAGCTGTCCGGCGGCCGGCGCCAGCGCGTGGCCATGGGCCGCTCGATCGTCCGGAACCCCAAGGTCTTCCTTTTCGACGAGCCGCTCTCGAACCTCGATGCGAAGCTCCGCGGTGCCACCCGCCGCGAGATCCTGCTCCTGCACAAGCGTCTGCAGGCCACCATGCTCTATGTCACCCATGACCAGACGGAAGCCCTCACCCTGGCGGACCGCATCGTCTGCATGTCGATGGGCCATGTCCAGCAGGTCGGCACGCCGCTGGAGCTGTATGATTCGCCTGCCAACCGCTTTGTGGCCAGCTTCATCGGCCTGCCGCCAATGAACTTCTTCGATGCGACCGTCCGCGAGGGCGAACTCGAAGGTCACGGCTTCCGCGTGAAGCTGACGGAGGAGGAGAAGGGACTGCTTCTGCCCTATGCCGGCAAAGAGATCGAACTCGGCGTGCGTCCGGAGGACGTGCAGGGCGGCGGCGATATAGCCATGAATGTGTTCTCCAACGAAAACCTCGGCATGAACACGCTGGTCCACGGCCATATCGGCGAGAACAGCAGGATCTCTGCCAAGCTGCGCGGCTGGTATGATTACAAAGACGGCGACAGGGTTTCTATCAACTTCAGCCGGAAGCACTTCTTCGATAAGGAGACCGGCGTTGCGATCGGAAGGGGGAAGACGGAATGAGTGCCGAAAAGACAGTCCGGACGGGCAGCAGGATGCCGGAATTCCTGCGTAAATTCTTCGTTGCGCTCAAGCGCAGACCCTCCATCATCGCGCTGGTGGTGCTGCTGATCGCCTTCTTCCAGTATTCCCTGAACCTTACCCATATCTCGGACACCACGGCAAAGATCCAGGGACCCGGCATGGGACTCTGCGGATTTGCGACGATGCTGTTTTCCATGCTGTCGCTGGTCTGCTTCCTCAACGCCTTCCCGCGCCGGAAAAAACCGGTAATCCCGATGGTCGTTCTGATGCTGGTGATGTTTGCGGTCATCCTGTTCTGCGACATCTATTATTCAGGCCTGATCACCACCGCGCTGACCCGCGCTGAGAATCCCATCACGCTCGATGCTTCCACGATCTACATCGCGCAGGCCTATAACGTCCTCCAGGACCATATCGTCATCCTGGGCGTCGGCATCGCCCTGATCGTGCTGATGCCGCTGTATACCAAGCTCCTGCGTAAGATCAACACCTCCGTCACCGTGGAGGATTACGGCAAGCTCGAAGCCATCGATATTTCCGGCGAAGACTGATACTCCAATCACGCTCCGGGGGCTGGCGCCCCCGGGGCGGGGGATGAGGACGATGTATGGCGCCTAAGAAAAAACAGACCGCGCAGGAAGAGAAGCGCGCGGCCGCGGATTATTACAAACTGCATGCCCGGGCGGTGGACGATCTGATCACCGCCAACGAGGAGAATTCTCCCGAGGTTTCGGAGGAGGAGCTGGCGCAGTACCGCTCCGGGCCGAAACTCCATCTTTCGGACTGGCTGAAGGCGATCCTGGTCAAAATGTGGTTCGCCGGGTCCGTCTGCTTCTTCATCTTCTGGGGCCTCAGCGGCTATCTCACCGCCAGGCTCGATCTTCTGCTGGTGTTCGCCGTCGCGCTCGGCGTGGTGACGGACGTCCTTACCAACAACATTCTCCGGTATTTCGCAAAAAAACGAGGCGGGAACGACCGCTGGATGATGTTCCCGCAGAAGCGCTATATCACTTTCTTTCTGAATATTCTTTACGCAGGGCTTCTTCTGCTTTGCGTGGATTTCCTATATAATCTTATCAACGTCGCCCTGTTTGCCGGAGGCGGCAAGGCAGTGCTGGGAGTCGGCCCGATCCTGTTCGGCGTGTTCTATACGGGCTTCGATCTCCTGTTTATCGGGATGAAACGTCTGTTTCAGCAGATCCTGCGGGACGCGAAGCGTTCCGCGGAAAAGGAAAAGAAGTAAGCGAGGTTTCTATGCTCAACGTTCTCTATGTCAGCGCCACTTCGGCCTGCCTTGAGATGCAGAACGACGCGCCGTATTACGCCCCCGCGCCCTTTGCAGTGTATCTCAACGGCGAAAAGCGGTTTGACTGCGATACCAACGTCTTCTCCCTCTTCGGGCTGGAGCCGGACAGCGACTATACGGTCGAACTGCGGGGCGGAGACCTCGGGGGCAGCATATCGCTGCACACCGCGGCGGAGAACTGCGCCATCGACGTGCGCGCCTTCGGCGCTGCGGGCGACGGTGTCAGTGACGATACGCAGGCCGTGCAGACGGCGATCTCCTATCTTCCCGCGAACGGCAGGCTCTTCTTCCCGGAGGGCTGCTACCGCGTGAAGCCGCTGGTGCTCAAAAGCCATATCACGCTGGAATTTGCCGAAGGCGCCGTGCTTCTCGGCTGGGACAGACGCGAGGACTATCCGGTGGTTCCGGGTGTCCTGCAGACGCTGGACGGAAGGGACGTCCATTTCGGCGGCTTCGAAGGGCAGGCCATGACGATGTATCAGTCGCTGCTCACGGCCCAGTATGCCGAGGACATTGCGATCATCGGTCCGGGAAAGATCGACGGGAACGCGCAGAATACGGATTTCTGGACCGCGTTCAAAGAGTTTCCCACGGCAAGGCCGCGTCTGGTCTTTCTGAACCGCTGCAGAAACGTCACGCTCCACGGCGTGCACGCCTGCAACTCGCCCTCCTGGCAGCTGCACCCCTATTATTCGGAAAACATCCGCTTTTACGATGTGCTGATCTCCGCTCCGAAAGACAGCCCCAACACCGACGCGATCGACCCGGAGTCCTGCGATGGCGTGGACATCATCGGCTGCCGCTTCTCGGTGGGAGATGACTGCATCGCCGTCAAGTCGGGCAAGATCGAGCTCGGCCGCACGCTTAACAGGCCTGCCGACCACCATACCATCCGCAACTGCCTGATGGATTTCGGCCACGGAGCCGTGACGCTGGGCAGCGAGATCGGCGCCGGCGTCCGGAACCTGAGCGTTTCGCAGTGCTGGTTCCGCGGCACGGACCGGGGGCTCCGCATCAAGAGCCGCCGCGGCCGCGGCAGAAACTGCCTGCTCGATCAGATCTGCTTTGAAAACATCCGCATGGAGGGCGTCCTGACGCCCATCGCCGTGAATCTCTGGTACAACTGCTGCGACCCGGACCGCGAGAGCGAATATGTCTGGTCGCGCGAAAAACTGCCGGTGGACGAGCGCACGCCGCGCATGGGCAGCTTCTTCTTCCGCCATCTCACCTGCACGGATGCCGAAGTCGCCGCCTGCTATATCGACGGACTGCCCGAGTCGCCGATCGAGGAGGTCACGCTGGAGGATATCTCCGTGAGCTTTGCGGAAAACGCCCGCCCGGGCGTCCCGATCATGGAGAATTTCGCGAAAAAGCGCTGCCGTCTCGGCCTGTATCTGGACAATGTGCGCCGCATCCGCGTCCGGAACGTCCGCCTCGAAGGAGTCGAGGGGGAGAGCCTGATCGCCTCGCATTATGAGGAACTGAATGCCGAAGGGCTGGAATGAGGTCTTGCCATGTATGAAAAAATCGACGCCTATGTACAGCGCCTGATCCGGGACTCCTCTCCCGAGCATACGGTCTGGAACATCGAAAAGGTGCGCCAGGGAAAGCCGGCCAGCTGGAACTATATCGACGGCTGCATGATGACGGCGCTGCTCGCCATGGCCGATATCACCGGCGGGCAGGAGTACTTTGACTTCTGCGAGCGCTGCATCGACTGGTTTGTCGGAGAAGACGGCAGCATCCGCAGCTATCAGCCGGAGACCTTCAACCTGGACGATATCAACGAGGGGCGCGTGCTCTTCCCCCTGGCCGAAAAGACCGGCAAGGAGAAATACCGCCTCGCGGCGAAAAAACTCCGGCAGCAGCTGGAGAAGCAGCCGCGCACATCCGAGGGGAACTTCTGGCACAAGGCCATCTATCCCGACCAGGTCTGGCTGGACGGCATCTATATGGCGCAGCCCTTCTATGCGCTCTATGAGCGGGAGATGGGCAGAGGGGACTTCACCGACATCCTGCGCCAGATCGAAAATGTCCGCTCCCGCATGTTCTGTGAGGAAAAAGGCCTGTATTATCACGGCTACGACGCCAGCCGCAGGGCCTTCTGGGCCGATCCCGCGACCGGCTGCTCGAAAAACTTCTGGCTGCGCAGCATCGGCTGGTTTTCCGTCGCGCTGGCGGACTTGCTGGAGATCCTGCCGGCCGGCGAAGAAAACGGCCGCCTCCGCGCGATCTTTACCGAACTGATGGCCGGCTGCGCCCGCTGGGCGGATGAGGAGACCGGCATGTATTGGCAGGTCGTGGATCAGGGCGGCAGGGAAGGCAACTATCTCGAAACCAGCGGCAGCAGCATGCTGGCCTATGCCATGCTCAAGGGCGCGCGGCTCGGCGTGCTGGACAAAGAATACGCCGCGAAAGGCGAAAAGACCTTCCGCGGCATCGTGGAAAAATATCTGTCCTTCTCGGACGGGGGACTGGATCTCGGCGGCATCTGCCTGGTGGCGGGGCTCGGTCCGGAGAACAACCGCCGCCGGGACGGCAGCTATGAATACTATATCTCCGAGCCGGTCGTGCAGAACGACGCGAAGGGCGTTGCGCCTTTCCTCCTCTGCTACACCGAGATCAAGCGGCTCTAAACGTAGATCTTCACGTTTTCCGGGGCTGACGGCGTTTTCCGCTGTGTACGCTGGTACTCGGTGGGCGAAAGGCCGTACTTCTTCTTGAACATCCGGGTGAAGTACAGCGGCTCGGAAAACCCGCACAGATGCGCGACCTCCGCGATGCTGTTGCCCTCCATGTCCGGATAGCTCAGGCGCTCCGCCGCGGCGGCGAGCCGCGTCTCGGTCAGCAGCTGGTGCGGCGTGATGTCCAGCTCCCGTTTGAAGAGCTTGCGCAGATAGTCGTAATTGAAGGGCAGGCTGCGCAGGTATTCATCCAGCGCGAAGAATTCGTCCGGATAATTCCGGATTATCTCGCTCCGGATATCCTCCACCACGCTGCTGTGCGCCGGGTTTTCCAGATTGACCTCGACCAGGCGCACGATCAGATCCCCGTAGGCGGAGAGGAGCCGGCCGTTCTTCTTCCGGTCGCTGCTGAAAAGATAGAAGGCGGCCTCGAAGGCGTCCAGCAGAAGGCGCGAGCCTTCCCCGCGGATCAGCTTCGGCCCGGTCAGCCGCAGATGCGGTTCGAGCATGTTCAGGTGAATGTTCGTGAAACCCTGCTCGCTTTCATTGTGATGAGGGATCTGCGGCGGGATGATCAGAAGATCGCCGCTCTGATAGGGAAGGACCTCCGCCTCAAAGATCATGCGGCCGGCGCCGCCGGTGCAGTAGATCAGTTCCCAGCTGCTGTGGGCATGCCGGGTCACCGAATAGGTCAGCAGGTGTTTTCCCGCATAGATGATCTGATTCAAAGAAAGCGCCTCCGTTCAGTCTGCAGTCCGGAAAGTCCGGTATGTCCATAATTATAGTAAAAAATATCCGTTTTGTCCATATCATTTCACGATCAAGGGGGAGTAACCATGGCCTACTTAACGCTGAAAAACATCAACAAGATCTATCCAAACGGCTTCCATGCGGTGCATGATTTCAACCTGGAAATGGAAAAGGGCGAATTCATCGTTTTCGTCGGCCCTTCCGGATGCGGAAAATCCACCACGCTGCGCATGATCGCAGGCCTTGAGGATATTTCCAACGGCGAGTTCCTGATCGACGGCCAGCGCGCCAATGAGAAAGGCCCGCGGGAGCGCGGCGTGGCGATGGTCTTCCAGAGCTATGCTCTCTATCCGCAGATGAGCGTGTATGACAATATCGCTTTCGGTCTGGAGCTGCAGGGCGCCGATGAGGATTACATCGACGAGAAGGTGCGCAACACCGCCCGCATCCTCGGCCTCACGGATTATCTCGACCGCATGCCCCGCGCGCTTTCCGGCGGCCAGCGGCAGCGTGTGGCCATCGGCCGCGCCCTGATCCGCAAAGTCGGCGTCTTCCTCATGGACGAGCCGCTCTCGAACCTCGACGCGAAGCAGCGTGTCACGATGCGTTCCGAGATCACCCAGATCCACCGCGAGACGGGATCCACCACCATCTATGTCACGCACGACCAGACAGAGGCCATGACCATGGCCGACCGCATCGTCGTCATGAAGGACGGCTACATCCAGCAGGTCGGCACCCCGCGCGAGCTGTACTTTGACCCGGTCAACGTCTTCGTTGCCGGCTTCATCGGCGAGCCGCCGATGAACTTCGTCCGCGGAAAGGTCACCGGCGGAAAGCTCGATATCGGCGGCGTGCAGGCGGACCTCAGCCACAAGCTGGGCGACAGGCTTGCCGGGTATGAGGGCAGAGAGCTGGTCTTCGGCTTCCGTCCGGAGGCGGTCTGCCTCGGCGAACAGAAGGACGCCTATGTGCTGCCCGCGTCCGTGGAGCTCACGGAAATGCTCGGCGACAACACCAATGTGTATATCGTCATGCAGGATCTTCACGCCATCCTGAAGGTGGATCCGCATGATACCCCCGAAGTGGACAGCAACATCGTTTTCTCGATCCCGTACGAGAGCGTCTATCTCTTCGACGGCGAGACCGAGAACGTTATCAAATAAACAGGAGGGACCCCATGGACATTCGTTATGCTGCAAACCCCAGAGATGTCAAACGCTATACAACCGAGGAACTAAGAGCCGAGTTCCTGATCGAGAATCTGTACGTCCCCGATGAAGTGACGGCGGTCTACAGCCATGTCGACCGCATGGTCACCCTGGGCTGCATGCCCGTGAACGAAACGGTCTCCATCGACAAGGGCATCGATATCTGGGCGAATTTCGGTACGAAGTATTTCCTCGAGCGCCGCGAGATCGGCATCTTCAACATCGGCGGGGCCGGAAAGATCAGCGTGGACGGCACCGTCTACGAGCTGGGCTACAAGGACTGCCTCTATATCACGATGGGCGCGAAGGAAGTGCTCTTCTCCAGCGACAGCGCGGAAAAGCCTGCGAAGTTCTATATGGTCTCCGCACCGGCGCACTGCAGCTATGAAACGCGCCTCCTCAGACTGGCCGACGCGAACAAGCGTCCGCTCGGCTCGCTGGAGACGTCCAACAAGCGCGTGATCAACCAGTTCATCCACCCTGCCGTCCTCAGGACCTGCCAGCTCTCCATGGGCATGACGGTCCTTGAGCCCGGCAGCGTCTGGAACACCATGCCCGCCCACACCCACGAGCGGCGCATGGAAGTATACATGTATTTTGAAGTTCCCGAGGACCAGGTGGTCTTCCACATGATGGGACAGGGGCAGGAGACGCGCCACATCGTCATGACGAACGAGCAGGCGGTCATCTCTCCCTCCTGGTCGATCCACGCCGGCGCCGGCACCTGCAATTATACCTTCATCTGGGCCATGGGCGGCGAGAACCAGGAGTTCGACGACATGGACACCATCCCCACCAACAAACTGAAATAACACAGGAGGAACGAGCATTATGGACATGATGAGCAAATTCTCTCTGGAGGGCAAGGTAGCCCTGATCACCGGCGCTGCTTACGGCATCGGATTTGCCATTGCCGAAGCCTATGCCGCCGCCGGGGCGAAGATCTGCTTTAACTGCCGCGGCGAGCATCATATGGAAGCCGCCATGAAAGCCTATGCCGAAAAGGGCATCGACGCCCACGGCTATTACTGCGACGTGACCGACGAGGAAGAGGTCAGAGCCATGGTCGCGAAGATCGAGGAGGAGGTCGGCACGATCGATATCCTCGTCAACAACGCGGGCATCATCAAGCGCGTCCCCATGCTGGAGATGAGCGCCGAGGACTTCCGCCAGGTCATCGATATCGACCTGAACGCCCCCTTCATCGTCTCCAAGGCTGTTATTCCCGGCATGATCAAAAAGGGCCACGGCAAGATCATCAACATCTGCTCCATGATGAGCGAGCTCGGCCGCGAGACCGTCTCCGCCTACGCTGCGGCCAAGGGCGGCCTGAAGATGCTCACCCGCAACATCTGCTCCGAGTACGGCGAATACAACATCCAGTGCAACGGCATCGGCCCGGGCTATATCGCCACACCGCAGACCGCGCCCCTGCGTGAGCGCCAGCCGGACGGCAGCCGTCATCCCTTCGATCAGTTCATCGTCGCCAAGACCCCGGCCGCCCGCTGGGGCGAGGCGGAGGACCTGATGGGACCGGCGGTCTTCCTCGCTTCGGACGCATCCAACTTTGTCAACGGACACATCCTCTATGTCGATGGCGGCATCCTGGCCTACATCGGCAAGCAGCCGTAATATATGAATATCTGCAGGTTTTCTGCGCATGACGCGCCGGTCATAGGTTACCTTCACGACGACCATGACCGGCTCGTCGCGCATAAAAAACGCCCGGCGATCGTGATCTGCGCGGGCGGATGCTACCGCTGGCTCTCCCCGCGCGAGAAGGACCCGGTCGCGCTCTTTTTCACAGCGATGGGCTATCAGAGCTTTCTGATCGAATATTCCACCGCGGAAAAGGCCGGCGGCCTGCGCCCCCTGCGGGAGCTGGCGGAATGCGTGCGGCTCATCCGGGAGAACGCGGAGGAGTGGCACATCGAAGAAAACCATGTGGCAGTGCTCGGCTTCTCGGCGGGTGGCCATCTGGCGGCGAGTCTCGGCACGCTGTGGCAGCGGCCGGAGCTCGGTCTCGGAAAAGCCTGCCGTCCCGACGCGCTGGTGCTCTGCTACCCGGTGATCACGACAGGGGAGTATGCCCATGCGGAGTCCGTCGCCAACGTCAGCGGGGGAGACCCGGCCCTGAAGGAATTCCTCTCCCTGGAAAAGCAGGTCACGGCCGATATGCCGCCCACCTTCCTCTGGCACTGCATGGGGGATGCGAGCGTCCCCGCGGAAAATTCGATCCTGCTGCTCTCGGCCATGCGGAAGGCCGGCGTGCCCTGCGAATGCCATCTTTTCGCGGGCGGAGCGCACGGGATCTCCATGTGCGATCAGGAGGTCGAGACGCCGAACGCGGCCGCGGCCGCCTGGACGGAGCTGTGCAGGACCTGGCTCAACGAACGGTTTGAATATACACCTTAAGGAGGAAAAGATATGAACGCAATGAATGAACGCATTTCAAAGATCGGCGTGGTACCGGTCATCAAGCTCAACCATCCCGAACGCGACGCGGTCGGCCTGGGCAGGGCCCTCTGCGCGGGCGGAGTCCCGGTGGCGGAGATCACCTTCCGCGCGGCCGGAGCCGATAAGGCCATCCGCCTCATGAAGGAAGCCTGCCCCGACATGCTGGTCGGCGCCGGCACCGTAACCACCACCGCCCAGATCGACGCGGTGATCGAAGCGGGCGGGGACTTCATCGTCAGCCCCGGCTTCGATCCGGAGCTCGTCGCCTATGCGCAGGAGAAAAACATCCCCATCTTCCCCGGCTGCACCACCGCCAGCGAATATCATCAGGCGCTCAAATTCGGGCTGGAAGTGATCAAGTTCTTCCCGGCCGAGCAGTCCGGCGGCCTTGCCAGGATCAAGGCCCTTTCCGCGCCGTTCCCCATGTTCAGGGTCATGCCCACCGGCGGCATCAGCCTCAAGAACCTGAAGGAGTATATTTCCAGCCCGGTCATCGCGGCCTGCGGCGGCAGCTACATGGTCACCGCCGACCTGATCGATAACAACAAATGGGACGAGATCACGGAGCTTTGCAGAAAGTCCCGCGAGATCGTGGAAGAAGCCAGAGCGTAAAGGAGAGAGAAAATGGAACTGAATCTTAGACCGAAAGAAGAATGCGCGTTTGACGCGGTGTCCCTGGGCGAGATCATGCTGCGCCTGGACCCGGGCGAGGGCCGCATCCGCACCGCCCGTTCCTTCCGTGCCTGGGAGGGCGGCGGCGAATACAACGTTATCCGCGGCCTGCACAAGTGCTTCGGCATGAAGACGGCCGTCATCACCGCCTTTGCCGATAACGAGGTCGGCCGGCTGATGTGCGACTTCATCGAGCAGGGCGGCGTCTCCACCGATCTGATCTACTGGAAGAAGACAGACGGCATCGGCCGCATCTGCCGCAACGGCATCAACTTCACCGAGCGCGGCTTCGGCATCCGCGGGGCCGTCGGCTGCTCCGACCGTGCCAACACCGCCATCTCCCAGGCCACGCCGGCCGATTTCGACTTTGAATATATCTTCGGCAAACTGGGCGTTCGCTGGCTGCACACCGGCGGCATTTACGCCGCTCTTTCCGAGGAAGCGTCGGAGACCGCCATCGCTGCCATCAAGACCGCCAAGAAATACGGCACCGTGGTCTCCTATGACCTTAACTACCGCCCCTCTATGTGGAGCGCCATC
>JAEEGL013729666.1_pt1 | contig 13535 bp, 20 predicted proteins | sample 9134231 | NCBI WGS metagenome assembly JAEEGL01 (sample SAMN16246548, study PRJNA631951) | gut metagenome | biome: gut microbiome; feature: rumen; material: fiber-attached | host: Bos | place: Iran: Karaj | collected 2018-10
GGACGCTGCCTACGACAAGCTCAGCACGATCTGCAATCTGACCCACGTCAGCATCGACGCCGCGATCAAAGCCGCCAAGGTTCGGACGCACCACTACGAAGACGACCTGTCGCTCTACGACATCTGCAATGACCCGGACTTCTGCGGCAAGGCACTGCTGCGGATGGCATAAGGAGGTAAGCATGACCGACACACCCGCCAAAGCGGCATGGGACCGCACCAACACGACGCAGCTGAAGCTCAAGCTCAACAACCGCACCGACGCCGACATCCTCGACTGGCTCGAGAAGCAGGACAGCAAGCAAGGCGCCATCAAGAAGCTCATACGAGAGGCGATCAGCCGGGGTTAATCCCCGGCTTTTCCTTTATCAAGAAGCTGTCCGATCAGCCACTGCGACCCGGCGTGCTTTCGTTCCAGGGCTTTGGTCACCAGCTGGTCTGCGGTGCCCTTGCACACCAGGCGATAGATCCGGACCGGCATCTCCTGCCCTTGGCGATGCAGCCGGGCGTTGGCCTGCTCATATTGCTCATATGACCACGTCAGCCCGTACCAGACGATGATGTGCCCGCCGGTCTGCAGGTTCAGCCCATAACCGGCGGACGCCGGATGCGCCAGGGCGACGCGCTGCTTCCCCTTACACCACCGGTCGACGTTCAGATCCTCGGCGCCGGTGATCTCCTTCAGCAGCCGGTCGTGATCGCTCCGGAACTGATAGAACACCAGCACCGGCTCCTTGGTCTGCTCGATCAACTCCCGCAGCGCCTGCAGCTTGGTGTCGTCGTAGACGTACGGCTCGGTCTGATCGGTATAGGCAAAGCCGCAGGACAGCTGCAGCAGCTTCGACACCAGGGTCGCGGCCGTCAGGGCCACCACGTCGCCTTCAGCGCACCGCAGCAGGTGCTCCCGCTCCATCTTCCGGTAGACGGTCATCGCCTCCGGCGGCATCTCAAGCTCCAGGTCGGTCACGATCCGGTCCGGCAGGGTCAGGTAGTCCTTCGCTCGCATCGTGACACAGACGTCGCTGATCAGATCGACGATCTGCTGCTCACACCCGGGTCTGACGTCATACCGCACCGGTCGACCGCCGGCAGCGTATGCGGTCGGCATCAAGTAACGATTTCGATACTCGGTCATGCTGCGCCCGAGACGCTTGCCGCCGTCGATCAGGTACAGCTGACTCCATAGATCCTCATAGCCCTGCGGCATAGGCGTTCCAGTCAGAAGCACCATGCGCTTAACGGCTCCGGTCCGCAGGATCCTGCGAAGGGATTTGAAGCGTTCCGTGCCGGCGGCCTTGAACGACGTCGACTCGTCGATGACGATCATGTCGAAGGGCCACGGCTTACCGTCGTAGTACTCTGCCAGCCAGACGACGTTCTCTCGGTTGATCACATAGACGTCAGCCCTGGATTCGAGACCGGCGATCCTCTGCTCCGCGGATCCGCAGCACACCGAGATCGACAGGCCTTCGGTCTGATCCCACTTGGCCGCCTCCTGTTTCCAGGTCGAGCGTGCCACGGACAGCGGTGCGATGATCAGCACCCGGTCGACCTCGAACCATTCATATTCTAAGATCTGGATCGCAGTCAGGACGCATGCGGTCTTTCCAAGGCCCATCTCAAGAAAGACGCCGCACCCACCATGCCGCAGGATGTGATCGATCGCTCGCCGCTGGTAGGCATGCGGCTTAAATACCTCGCTCAACGCACCACGCCTCCACTTCCTTTTTCCCCGCCAGCACGACAACATCGGCACCGGCGCGCTGCAGCCTGTCGATGCAGTACAGCTGATCGGGACGCGGTCTGCCGTTGGGCCTCTTCAATTCGACGAACGTCACCGCTCCCCGAAGGATCACTATCCGGTCGGGCTCGCCGTTGGTCCCCCACTTCAGGCAGAGACCCCCCGCCGCTTCGACTCTCCGGCACAGCGTTTTCTCAGCTTCCCGTTCCCGTTCTTTTCCGCCTTCCGTACAGCCTCGCGCGCGCGTATATGCTCTAAAACCCTCTTTTTTCTCCATTTTTCCCTCTTTTTTCTCTATATTTATTGTTTTGATATATCTTGTAACTTGTAACATTATTAGTAGAAAGTGTAGATTTTATCGGCGTTACAACCGTGTTACAAAGTCCTCTGCACTTGTAAATTACAAAGGACCTTGTAACCTTGGCTGTTACACATCAATCGATCGACCAGTAACGCTGCAGACCGTAGTTCGGGAAACGCTTCGCCTTCTTCATTCTGTGCCACTCCGGCAGGCGTTTCATCATGTCGGAGATCTCGTACGCGTCCTTCTTTCCGAACGCCGCGGCGCTGTTTCCGAGGAGCTCGCACCAGATCTCGATCGCCGAAACCTGCATCCGTCGCACCGTGCCGACCTCGCCGCGTTGGAGCCACGCGTACCGCTCCTGCGGCTCCATCGCCTCCCAGTTTTCCGGCAGGCGGCGATCAAGGAAGTCCGTGAGCAGCCCGAGCCGCCCGTCGTCCTCCGAGAACGCTGCCTGCTGCTCTTGTGCAGCTTCGAGCAGATCGTCCATGAGGAACAGCTTCTCGCCGCCTGCCTTCCATATGGTGACGGCTTCAGCGAACACCGCGTCCCGGAGCTCGTCGGTCATCCTGTCGATCACCTTGGATCCTCCGCGCCCCTTGATCGGCACCGGCCAGAAGCGTCTGTTTCCGGTCGTGTCCCGGAGGAAGATGTCGCTGTTGGTTGTGCCGATGAAGATGCAGCCGCGCGGTACGTCCTTCGTCCGGCGCTCGTAGGCAGCACGGAAGCTGTCCACTGTGGCGCTGATGAAGTTCTTCAGCGTCTCAATGTCGCTCCGGCGCGCAGCTGCGAGCTCGCCGATCTCGACGATCCAGCTGTACTGGAGCTGCTCGTAGGAGTCTTTCGAGCCGATCAGCTGCACCGAGTCGTTGAACCATTTGCCTCCGAGCCACCGGCAGAAGCTGCTCTTGCCGCAGCCCTGCGGTCCGACGAGCACCGTCATGTAGTCGAACTTGATCCCCGGGACCAAAGCACGCGCCACAGCAGCGACGAGCGTCTTCCGGGTGACCGCGCGGATGTACGGCGTGTCCTCGGCGCCGAACAGATCGATGAGCAGCGTGTCGATACGCGGCGTGCCATCCCACGCAGGAAGCCCGGCAAGGTAGTCTTGCACCGGGTGGTAGGCCTTCGTCATGGCGGCGTTGTTGAGGGCGTCCAGGATGCGCTGAGAGCCGCTGACGCCGTACGCGTGCTCGATGTACATCCGCAGCCCGCTGTCGTCGCGATCCGTCCAGACGCGTTCGTCGGCATCTGCGTTCCACGGCAGCGGACCGATCGACATGATCGCGTCGGTCATGCGGTTGTAGCCGATCGAGCTCTTCAACATCGGGTCGTGCGTGAGGATGATGAAGGCGTTGGTCGTCGTGGCACAGATCCGCCCGCGCTTATCGACCTCGAGCATGCGCAGCCAGTCCTCGTCCTCCTCGACGCCGTCAGCGGCCGCCAGGCGGCTCCGGACAGCTTCGGCAGTAGTTTCCTTGTCTTCGCCCGCAAACTGCAGCATGCGAGCGAACGACGCGTCCTCAGACAGCGTCTCGGAGTCCTCGTCGAGCATCCCGAACAGGTGGATCCTGCAGAGGTCGAACGCGTTGCAGAGCCGCCCGCCCGCCGGATCCGTGCCGTGATGCGAGTACGCGAACACGTCGTCGTAGATCACCAGGCCGCCCATGGCGCTGCCGGCGGCGTAGGTGTAGCGTCCGTCGCGCTCTTCCTTGTAGACGTCGCCCAAGAAGGCGTCGATCGCCTCGCGGATCGGGTGTGCCCTGCAGAACGCGCCGATCAGACCGTCCTTCTGCCGCGGGTCGCCGACCTTCTTCATCTCGCGCTTGACGATCTCCGGCGCCTTGTCGGATCTCGGCCACGTTGACGCATCGCGCCAATCGTCGTACCGGGCGAGGTACTCGTCCGGATCCAGCCACGCAGCTGCCTGCAGGTGCCGGTAGACGTACGGCGCGTCCTGGCTCACTGAAGGCCAGTACATCAGCCGCGACGGCTCGAAGGTCGTCGGGTCGAAGAGCTCGATCCCGATGTCCGCAGCAAGCCTGCGTCCGATCGCCTCGTACTCGTCCGGGTTCACCGGGCGCCGGAGCGGCAGCACAAGCCGGTAACGTGGCTTGTCAGTCGTGTGGCTGTGCGTGCTGTATAGCACGGCTTCGCACCCGACGAGCATCTCGACGTCGCTCCAGGGATCGTCGTGCGCGGTGAGGTTATCGAGGTCCAGGGTCAGCAGGGAGCGCCAGCCGACGCTGCCGGCGGTGCGCCGCCCGCCCTTGACCGTACCGCCTACGAAGCCGCCTACGTCCTTGATATCGGCGCGGCGGGACTTCGGGGCAGCCTTGTACTCGGCAGCGGTCTCCGCGGTCACTGTGGGTTTGCTCAGGCGCTCACAGAGCTTGGACCAGGTGGTCTCTTTCGGTCGCCAGTGCGTCTCCTTCCGGGACGCACCGACGCTCAGCTGCAATGTGCCGTCATGCCAGACGGCGGGGGAATCATTAGTTAAGATATTCATCATATGCCTCTGTCAATACGGCTCCGCAATGTGAGCATGTTCCGTAGTCTTTTTCGGATAAGCAGCCGCAGTACTCGCACCGCAGCCTTTTCGTGTTGTTTTTCAGATCAATGATCGGCGGGTCGAATGGGTCGAATTGGAAGCGTTTTTTCTTACCGGACTTATACTTGCAGAACACGTATACAATGAAGTCGCGTGGATCCTCGTAGGCGTCCGCGTATATAATTGGATCGTTCGGCCGCTTACAATGCTCAATATGCTTCTGATTCTTCTTTCAACGCTTCCGCTTGCGCTTCAAGTTCCGCAATCCGCTTTTCATAACTCTCATGCGATTCTCGCAACTGTTTACGCAACGCCTCGCACCGTTTCGTGTTTTGGTCTAATAGTCGTTCTGCCGCTTCGAGCGCGTCGGCGGCATCTTTGAGCAAAATTGATCTGCAATCGTCTTTGCTCCACAAATCGCACATTTCAGGATTGCAAATTTCGTATGACGCGCATTTACGCAGTCGTTCGATTCGTTCCTCGTTTGTCATTATTTTGCCGCCTCCTTTATATTAACGATCGCGTCCCTGAGCTTTTCGTACTGGTCCCACTTCATCGGCTTGCCCTTCTCGAAGATCGAGTCAAGGATATTGATCGCGGTGCCGGTTCGACTGCCTGGCGGGGCCGGTTTCGTCACGCCGGCGATCTGATCAAGCGAGATGTTGAGCTCCTTTGCAAGGCGGAGCATGTACACCGCTCGAAAGTACACGTGCCGGTTGACAGCCTGATTCATAGTGAACTGGCTCGTCCGGATCCGCTCCGCCATTTCACACTGCGTGATATTCTTCTCGGCGAGCAGCCGCACGACTTCCCGCAGGAATACGTCGTACATCGGCTCGTTCAGTTGTTCAATCTTTTTCATCGTCAAACACCTCCCCGGTTTCAATGATGAATCCGGGACCGCAGTCTTCGCATTCAATGTCCTTCAGCTTCGTCCCGAGGGGGCGGCAGCTTATGAACCGCTTCCCGCATTTCACGCAGATCAGCTCTGACACCTTGTGCGGCCGATATGCATCGAGCTCGATAGCCTTGCCGCATTTCTCTGCGATCTCTGTGAACGCTTCGGGGCATTCGAGCACGTCGCTGCAGGACGTGCACGGCTCGAAGCCGGCTATATGAATCTTAGGCCTGGTCATCGTTCGCCCTCCTGTTCCATGCGGCTATTGCTCGTTCTTCCAATTCGGTTTCTGTTGTTGCCCATTCCGGTCTTTTCCAAAGAACCGATGCTGAAGTGATAACCTTGCCGCCAACAGCGCCGCCCCTTGCATGACACGAATTACAACGCACCGAGAATGTTATACGTTCAACTCTTTCATCAGCGAATGTGTATCCGTCAAGAACGCTCTTGCTCTCGATTTTCAACTTATTAGATCCGCAGAACGGACACGGCTTCAGTTCATTGCTCATCGTCTTCCACCTCCACAAACTCGTAAGCGATTGAGAAGTCCCCGCAGCCGTCGTACAGCGGCTCCCCCGGCACCGGGAACGCCTCCTCGTCATAGGGGTAGAGCGGGCCGTTTCTCGGCTTCTCTGCACAGTACTTATGCTCATCGAAGAACTCGTTCAAGTTGTCTTCGAGATGGACTTCTTCTGCGGCGTAATTTTCCCAATAAAAGCCCTGCCGGAAGTGTTTCCCGAGATACAGCGCCTCGCCGCAGACATTGCAGCGAATGTAGATCCGATTATTCGCCATTCTCGTCTTCCTCCTTGCAGTCCGGCACGTGGACGTCCAGATGCCACGACGGGTTCCGGAGAGTTTCTGCTATGTCGTGCAGATAGCTGGCGATGTTGCATACCGCGACCACAAACACACAGGGTAATGCTGAAAGCAGTAGTATCCCCATGATTTTTACAAGAATCTCCATCAGTCTTTCCTCCTTGCCCTGCCGTTGTGTAAATCCTTACGGAGTCTCACGACGAGGTCAGCTAATTCCAGCATGACATTATGACATGCGGTGATCAGCTGCTTGTGCTCACCAAATTTCTTATTCTTCAGCCCCTCTTCGATCGTTATTGAAAGCATCCAAGCTGCGTTTTCAGGGCTGATATTCGGCCTATTAGGATCGTACATCAGTCGTTCACCTCCCGCAGTATCTTTTTGAGCAGCCTCGCAAGTTCGACAAGGTCGGCAGCGCCCTCGGCAGCACCCTCGGCGTACCCAGTTTTTCGGGCACGGTTTATACTGGCGAACGCTTGTGCCTCCACTTCGCGTTTCCCCGCAGTCACGCCATTCTGATACGACTGGTTAAGCGCAGCGATGACTACATTTCCTTTGTACTCTTCGTTCGGGTCGAACGTTATCCCCATAACTCTTACTTTATTCGCCATCAGTCTTTCCTCCTCTTCGCTTGGCATGCGGGGCACATCAGGGCGCCGCCGGTGATGAACGTCCAGCCCGTTTTGTCGAGCATGTCCTCGGCGTGCTCCATCGTATCAAAGATGATCGCGGGCTTGTAGCCGCAATAGCTGCAGCGGACGCGATATGTCGTCTCGCCGCGGCTCGTGTACTTAGTGATTCCTAATCTTTTCTGTTGCATTTTTACCTCCGGATCTAAAAATAATGGACAATCATATACGCAGTAGCTCGGTACCTGCTTCACCTGCGCGTCCCCACGTCGCAGGGAGCCCTCGACCGATTCGATGATATAGGTTCTGACCGCCGTCCAGCCGGGCACCGGTCGATGCAGCTGCATCCACGGGCACCCGACGATGCGGTCGCAGTCCAGGCAGAGCGTGGACCGCTTCGGTTGTCGACCCTTGGTGTCAATCCTTTTGATAGAAGTCGCACTCATAGCCTGCGCCCTCCAAGATCAGACCGTCAGCCCACCACGCCGGCTCCCGCATCAGTTTGAGCATCTCGTCGAGCCGGTGCAGTCCGTTCTGCGTCTCGACAATGACCTCGTCGTGAACGTGGAACACGATCTCTGCCCCGTCGAGCTCCAGGTCGTAGAGCAGCGCTGCCAGGCAGTCCCGCGCGGTCGCCTGCACGATGTTCTCAACGAGCCGCGGTCCGTAGGTCTCGGTGTCGAGCATGACGCCGGAGGATCCCGGCGACAGGAAGTGGATCCTGTCCTCTGCGACCACGGCACCCGGATACCGGAGCAGCCGCTCGCTTGGCAGCGCGATGACCAGAGCACCGTCCCGGTACCCGATCTTAACGCCGTGCATGAGCTCCGTTGTGCGTCCGGTCTGGATCGCCTGTTTCGCCGCCCGGTCGACCGCCCACCAGTATTTGACGATGTGCGGCGACGCCGCCCGCCATTGCGTGACGATCTCTTGCATCTCGGCGTCGGACAGGCCCATCTTGTCGGCGCCGAACGCCTTCAGCGCAGCAGGGCCGCCGCCGTAGCCACATGCCAGTGTCGCGATCTTGCCCTTCTGGCGCAGGTGACCGTTGATGCCATGCTTCTCGACCGGGACCTTGAACATCTTGCTCGCAGTTTGACAGTAAATGTCTTCATGGTTGGCGAACGCTTTCAGGACCCACTCCTCATCGGCGAGCCATGCGATGACCCTTGCCTCGATCGCGGAGAAGTCCGCGACGGTGAAGTGGCAGCCGTCTGACGGCACGAGCGCCGTCCGGATCAGCTGCGACAGAACGTGCATCACCGGGCCGTAGATCATCTCGATCGACCGGGCGTCGCGCTCCATGACGAGCTGCCGCGCGAACGGCAGGTCCTCGATCTCGTTCCGGGGAAGGTTCTGCGTCTGGATCAGTCGCCCTGCCCACCTGCCTGTCCGACCGGCGCCGCAGAACATCAGCGTCCCGCGGACACGATCGTCCTGACAGGCGCAGCGCAGCATGGCATCGTACTTCGTGGTCGAGGTCTTGCCGAGCTCGGTCCGTGCCCGAAGGTACGCGAGCACCTCCGGGTCATCGACCTCCTCGAGCAGTCGCTCGACGTCAGCCTTGCGGAGTGTCTCCGCGTTGATCCCCTTCGACCGGAGCCACTCCTTGACGGCGCCCAGTGCGTTGAGGTTGTCGATGCCGGTGACGTGCCTGGCGTCGTCGGCGATGCCGTCCAGGTGCGACTGACCGAGCGCGGCGGCTGCCTCGACGAACCGGCGGTCGATGCGTACGCCGCGGTCGTTGATGCGCTGATCGATCTCGTACAGCTCCTGCTCCGACGTCGGGATCTGCGGCAGGCACTTTCGCACCGCGCGCTCTGCCTCGACGTCCTGCTTGCAGTACTCCTTGAAGATCTTCCACTTCTCCGGATCGTGCCGGGGCAGGTTCCGCGTTCGACCGCCGTTGACCTTCGTCGGCTTGCACGGCTGACAGAAGTACGTGATCAGCGCCTTGCCGCGCCGGTCCTTTGCCTTGTCGGCGCCGAATCCGAGCGCCGTCGTGACGTCGCCGAGTCTGTTCGGATAGCCGGCGGCACGCGCCTGGACGGCGGTGCAGGACCAGCTGGTCGGAGCGAGGAAGTCCGCGAGCTTGTAATCTTCGATATACTTGCTCAAGCAGACGCGCTCAAATTGGGCGTTATACGCCGTCTTGATAACGTTGTCGTCGGATAGCGCATCGACTACTTCGACCGGCACGTACTCGCCGCAGGCAAGGTCCACGATCTGCACCGGCTCGTCGTCCCAGGCGTAGGCGAAGAGCAGGATCTCGAAGCTCGGATCCTCCGAGTAGCGGTAGACCCCGACCTTGCCGAGGTCTGCCGCACTGTATGTCTCAATGTCGATCGCGAGCGTTCTCATGATCAGATGCCGTAGTCGTTGTCGCCGTCCGGATCCGTGTAGCCGTCGGCGAACATGCCGGCGTCAGCCTCGAAGTGACCGCCCAGAGGCTCACCGTCGGCCCACTTCTGCAGGCCGTCGAGCGTGAAGCCGATGCCGACGCTGCCGTTCTTGTCGTAGGCGAAGCCGTGGATCAGGGCGCGCACGTAGCAGCCGCTGTAGATCTCGCCGAGATCGATGATCTCGGTGCCGTTGCGGTCGAAGCACTTCGGGCACGTCTTGTTGCTGACGCGCAGCACCCAGCAGCCGCGGCACTCGGGACCATACTCGGAGCCCTTCGGGGTCGGGGCGTCGCCGTCGTGGATCCCGTGCAGGTTCTCGATCGCGCGCTTGCCGCCCTTGGCCTTGTAGGCCTTCGCGACGCGCTGGACCTCGTCCATGAGCGCCTGGTAGGTCTTGCGATCGCTCTTCGGGATGAGGAGCGTCACGCAGTATTTGTCAGAGAGTTCGTCCTTCTGCAGCAGCCGAACGAAAGAAGCGCGTACCTTGCCGGTGAGAATGTTGAGATTAGAGATCGCCATCGTAATAGTCCTCCATGAATTGATTTCTGATTGACTCGTCGGGGGTGAGTCGGTCCCGCTTGTCGGTCTCCGGCACCAGGGTCGGTTTGCCGGGCGCGACAGTCACGTAGGGAGCTGCGATACGGCCGTATTCTTTCTTGCCCAGCAGCTTCTCCAGCTTCGCCGGAGACAACAGGTTTCGTTCGTAGATCAGCGCGTCCTCGACGCCGGCGTCGTGCAGGCTGTCGAGCAGCGCCTCTTCGTCGCTGTAGGATCTCGTGGATCTGCCTGCGACGAGCTTCATGCCCGGGAACTCGATGCCGCCCAGAGCGGCGTCCAGGGCGTAGTCCTTGACCGCCTTGAGCCACTTCTCGATCTGCGGCGCGTTGGTCAGCACCTCGACGATCTGCTCTTCGGTCATGAGCATCGGCTCCGGTGCGAACATCTTCTGCACCATCGCCTTGTTCTCCTCCAGCTGCGCGGCGCATTGACCGTTCGCCGGGCAGAACCGACAGTGATCGCCGGGGCGGAACTCCTGTACACCCCGATACGCTGCGTCCGCTGCCGGCCAGATGACCCCGGCGCAGTACTTGAGGAGCTCCTCTGCGGAGATCTCCTCCGAGGAGATGCCGTTCTCGACGCGCGGCTGCACGATCGTCGTGACCACGCGCTTGATGTCGAAGAGATCGTGGTAGGCGACGAGCGCGCCGCCGGCGTAGATCCGCATCTGCGGGTTGCCCTCGGCCTCGACGCGGACACCGCGTCCGTACTTGAAGTCGAACACGCAGATCGTGTCGTTGTAGATGATCACCGCGTCCGCGGTCCCGAAGCCGTCCGGGATGAAGTTCCCGAGATCCAGCTTGACCTCGATGTCGAGCACCGCAGACGGATCTTTCTTGAGCGCGTCCTTGTAGGTCGCCTTGACCAGGTCGACGTAGATCTTGCAGTACTCCATGAGCTCGTCGGAATACCACTTGTTCGCCTTCAGCGCGGCGAGCTCGGCCTTTTTGCGACTCGGCGCGATCTTCTCCACATAGTGCCGGAGCAGTGTCTCACAGACGCTGTGCGCGAACGTGCCTTCCTCGGCGTACTTACTGCCCCGGTCCGGGAAGTCCTCGGTCAGACGGACGCTGCCGGGGCAGGCGATCCAGCGCTTCGCCGCGCTGGGACTGATCAGAGCATGTTCACTTGGCATTGAGTTCACCTCGCGCGAGATCGTACAGCTTCGTGTAGTCCTTCTGATCGACGGCCGTCAGAGACGATGCGCCGATGATGTCGAAGCAGCGCTTCAGTCCCTCGGCGCCCTTGGTCTTCTTGACCTCGATCAGCACCTTACGAACATCTTCCATCGTGTACTTCGGTTCGTCTTGAGCCGGCTCGGGCTTCGTGGACATGACCTCCACGGGCGGGTTGACCGGGGTCGGCGTCGGGATCGGCTGTTCGTCGATCGGCTTGTCCGGATCGATCGGCGACGGATAAATCGGTCCGTCGAGCGGTATGTCCGGTTTTCCGATCAGCGTGTTCAGAGCCTCGATGTACGCCCGGGCAAGAGTGTCTGCAGCTGCCGAGATCCCCTCGAACAGGTCACGGTCTTTTGTGACGAAGCTGCCGCCGATCTCGAAACCGACGAGCGACGCGCCGTCATTGTTGTCCAGATAGAAATTAAAAGTGATGTTCATGCAGTAAGTACCTCCTCTTCTGCTTCTTTGAGATTTGCCTTTGCCATGATGATTTTCATGCGTTCGTTCTTCTTCATGAGTCTTTCGATCTCACGGTCTTTCTGTGTCGCTTCAAGAGCGAGACGCTCGACTTCGAGCTGTCGGTCCTCGAGGATCTTATCGAATAGCTTCAGCGTGAACTCGTCCTCCTGGCGTTTAGTCGCCATCCTGTGCTGCCGTTCGGATTCTTGTTGCTTAGCGCGCCGGTCGAACCAGATCAGCGCGAAGACCAGCAGCCCGAGGAACGCGACTCCTATAGTGACGATGCCTGCAATTTTGACCATGTTGGGTCCTCCTTTAGTTCTTGTACTTGAATTAGTTGTCTCGGTCCCCTGACGAAATTAACAAAGGGCGCCTTCGGGATCAGAACCCGGGAGCCGATCACGATGACCTTGAAGCCGAGCTTCGTCGGATCGTCGTGTGCCTGTTCCCGGAGCAGCTGCGGGGCGACGCGCAGATAGCGCGCTACCTCGTCGACCTGCAGGATGTCTCCATCCGTGCGGATTAGGTCTTGTAGTGTCATTGGTCACCTCCTTTCTGCTTATTAGGCAGATTTTAGGGCATAGAAAGTCCCGGGAGCGACCATCGTGACGCTTGCAAGCGTCGCAAGCTCGTGAGCCTTCCACAGTCGCCCTTCTGGGTCATTCAATTTGTTGTGCACGGCCTTGGCTGTGATATGCAGAATTTCGGCAGTTTTGATGGCACTTAGCCCCGCCTCCCACAAGACTTTTTTGATGGCTTTTTGATCGACCACGTACGTCGGCATGTGATACCCTCCTTCCTATTCGATTCTGCCTGTCAGGCAGATTAAGCATACCGCGTTCTTGTCTGCTTGTCAAGAAGAAATTTTCAGAAAATGAAAAATAATTCTTGCAAACAGAGGATGAAGGTGCTATTATATCCTTGGGAGGTGAAAGACATGTCGGTTGGCGACAGGATCAAGTACTACCGGGAATTAAGAGGGCTGACCCAGATAGAGCTTGCGGACCGGGTGCAGATCGGATACGCCACGATCTCCAAGTGGGAGACAGGTGTTATCAAGAACATTCCGATCGATAGGCTCAACAGTATAGCTAAAGCGCTCGACACAACAACGGGCGTGCTGCTTGGGATCGAGCCCGACTTGATCGACGGCGTCGTGACAGACGTGCAGAAGGAAATCGAATCCCTTCTGCCTTACTTGTCGGAGTATCAGCAGAGCCTGCTGCTGCAGATCATCAAAGAATTCAGGTAAACGAGAAAGGAGTTCAAGTTCAAATGTGTAAGTGCAAAAGATGTGGAAAAGAGATTAACTTGGACGCCGCTGCGTTCTGTCCGTTCTGCGGACAGGCGCAGCAGGCGAAGACCCGGAAAGCCGGCAAGCGCGCCAACGGCGAAGGTACCGTGTACAAACGCGGCAAGACCTACCGCGCTGAGTTCCGGTGGACCGAGGTAGACGGCGTGCATGTAAAGGGCAAAGGTGGATTTGAAACGAAAAAAGCCGCGCTCGATTATTTGGCAGCTAATCGAGATCGCGGCTCCCTGCAGGTATTCCGGACCTTCTCCCAAGTGTACGAAGAGTGGTCCAGTTTACACTACAACAATATTTCTGATAAGAAGGTCGTCGCCTACAAGGCGGCGTTCAAGAAGGTCGGTGTCCTGCACACGATGGCGTGGCGGGACATCGGGATCCGGCACCTGCAGGCGCAGATCAATGCCTGCACCGGCGGCTTCTACAGCAAGCGTACCATGAAGGACCTGTTCAGTCTCATGAGTCAGTACGCGATCCTGTCCGGTTACGGCGATAAGAACTATGCGACCGAGCTCAAGCTCCCGCCGAAGCAGCAGCCGCATAAGGAACCGTTCACCCGCGAGGACGTCGACCGTCTGTGGTTCGCTTACCGGCGCGGTGACACCTTCGCCGGTCAGATCCTGATCATGATCTACACGGGCATGCGGTACGGTGAGGCGTCGACCATCAAGCCCGAGGACATCCACC
>JAEEGL014889897.1_pt1 | contig 13535 bp, 8 predicted proteins | sample 9134231 | NCBI WGS metagenome assembly JAEEGL01 (sample SAMN16246548, study PRJNA631951) | gut metagenome | biome: gut microbiome; feature: rumen; material: fiber-attached | host: Bos | place: Iran: Karaj | collected 2018-10
ATGAAGAAGGGCATGTTCTCAATGATGAACTACTATCTGCCCCTTAAGGGAATGGCCGCCATGCACTGCTCCGCAAATACAGACATGGAAGGAAAGAACACCGCCATCTTCTTCGGCCTTTCCGGAACCGGCAAGACCACCCTTTCCACCGATCCCAAGAGACTCCTCATCGGTGATGACGAGCACGGCTGGGACGACAACGGCGTGTTCAACTTCGAGGGCGGCTGCTATGCAAAGGTCATCAACCTTGACAAGGATGCCGAGCCCGACATCTACAACGCAATAAAGAGGGACGCTCTTCTTGAGAACGTGACCGTGGACAAGGACGGAAAGATCGACTTTGCCGACAAGTCCGTCACCGAGAACACCCGCGTGTCTTATCCCATCGAGCACATCGACAAGATCGCTCTCTAGGTCAACGGAAAGTCCGCAGGACCTGACGCAAAGAACGTGATCTTCCTTTCAGCCGATGCTTTCGGGGTTCTGCCTCCCGTGTCCATCCTGACTCCCGAGCAGACCAAGTATTATTTCCTTTCAGGCTTCACTGCGAAGCTTGCAGGAACCGAGATCGGCATAACCGAGCCCGTTCCCACCTTCTCAGCCTGCTTCGGACAGGCCTTCCTGGAGCTTCCTCCCACCAAGTACGCAGAGGAACTCGTTAAGAAGATGGAGAAGTCCGGCGCGAAGGCATATCTGGTAAATACCGGATGGAACGGCACCGGAAAGCGCATATCCATAAAGGATACCAGAGGCATCATCGACGCCATCCTGAACGGCGCCATCCTGAAGAGCCCCACAAAGAAGATACCTTACTTTGACTTTGAGGTTCCCACGGAACTTGAGGGCGTGGATACCGGGATCCTTGATCCCAGAGATACCTACGCGGACGCTTCCGAATGGGAAAAGAAGGCTCAGGATCTGGCAGGCCGCTTCATCAAGAACTTCAAGAAGTATCAGGGCATCGAGGGCGGCAAGGAACTCGAGGCTGCCGGCCCCCAGCTTTGATGGTTTGACGGATCACCTGAATGATCATTTCCGTTAATGCAAGACCCCGCGGGTTTACCTGCGGGGTCGTTGTGTATTTACATATTATGGAAAGGAGACAAACATGAACGTAGGAATTCTCGGTGCAGGAAGGATCGCGGCCATAATGGCAAAAACCATAAACGGGATGGGGGATGAGGCCGTTCTCTACGCCGTATCTTCCAGGGACAGCGAAAGAGCGGGGAAGTTTGCCTCTGACTGGGGCGTGAAAAAGGCGTACGGCTCCTATGAAGAGATGCTTGGGGATGATAATGTGGACCTGGTGTATATCGCCGTCCCTCATTCACATCACCACCGCTGGACTCTGGAAGCGCTGAAAGCAGGTAAAAACGTGCTCTGTGAAAAATCCTTTGCCGCAAACTCAAGTCAGGCAAAGGAAATGATCGAGTATGCGGAGGAAAAGAAACTCCTTCTGACTGAAGCGATCTGGACCCGCTACATGCCCTCAAGGCAGATAATAAACGATATGATAGACAAAGGCGCGATAGGGGAGGTCCTTTCCGTTGACTCCAATCTGGGTTACAAGATCGATTTTAAGGAGAGGATGGTCAAACTCGAGCTTGCCGGCGGATGTCTCCTGGATCTCACCGTATATCCACTTAATTTCTCGAGCATGATCCTCGGAAATGACATAAAAAAGATAAACGCCTCAATGATATTGACGGAGACCGGCGTGGACGGACAGGACAACGTAATGATCGAGTACAACGACGGAAGGATGGCGACCTGTTTTACCTCAATGTTTGCGCTTTCCGACCGGAGAGGCCTGATCTGCGGAAGCGAAGGTTTTATTTCCGTACAGAATATAAATAATCCCGAAAAGATCACCGTCTATGATGCACAGTATTCCGTTAAGGAAGAGATAACCGTTCCGGAGCAGATCACCGGTTATGAATATGAGGTGCTTGCATGCAGGAGGGCTATCGAGGAGAACAGGATAGAATGCCCTGAAATGCCACACAGCGAGACTCTTGAGATCATGAGGCAGATGGACCTTATCAGAGAACAGTTCGGGATAGTGTTCCCTTTTGAGAAGTGACGGGCACAGGCGTTTGAAGTATCGGATACGGGCAGGCAGCTTCATGCCTGCCCGTTACTTTATATTCGTCTGCCGGAGGGATCGGACCGTCACCGCCGGTTCAGGCTGTCAGTATAATTACAGCGTGACTGTGAGGATGTTCAGTCCGAAAGTGTTCATGTAATTCATGCTCTTTGAGATGCTGCTTGCGATACGCAGGCCGATGTTGTGGGATATGTCCTCGGGATCAAAGAGCCTGGCTGTTTCTGCGGGATCAAAGGATTTGCAGTCGTCCTTCAGGCAGATGACCACGTCATCTCTGATACAGGAGACCCGGATGTCCAGGATGTGTTTTTTGCCATCGCTGAACCCGTGTTTGATGATATTTCCGGCAAGCTCTTCCACGCAGAGGGAAGAGCAGTTTGTCCGCCTGGTATCTACGCCGTGGCTTTCACAGAAATCCCACACGAGAGCCGAGATATTGACCACCTCCTCCATGCTGTGAACAGAGATGTCCAGACGGTCTTCATCCGGCACACCGAAGCCATCCGGAAAGCACATGATCCGTTCCGCGTCAGGGTGTCTGAAATTGTAGATGGCTGAAAAGATGAGAAGCACCAGATTGTTGAATAAGTTTCCGAGAATCTGCGCGACCCAGACCCCGGTCATTCCGAAAGCGGGGGCCAGAATCACGGTAAGCACGCACACGCTCACAAGTCCGTCCAGCAGAGAGACGATCCTTACGATCCTCTCGTGGTACTGGCAGTGGAAGTAATTCGACAGACCTACGGTGAATGAACTGAAAGGTGAGAAAAGAGGGAAGAGCAGGAAGCCCTGAAGCGTCATCCGGAAAACATCGGAGGACGGATCGTGGAAGAAGATGTTTGTCAGGGGGTAGCAGCAGGCAGACAGGATCAATGAAACCGCAAGAACGAGAACGATCCCCCGCTGGAGGAAGGTCTTCATCAATACCTTCAGCCCGTCTTTGTCTTCCTCACCCACATATACGCTCCCAAGAACCATGACTGCGGAAGTGACCCCGGCGGGAACAGCCCAGTATACACATCCAAAGGATTGGACAGCCGAGAATGCTGACAGCCCTGTCTCTCCGATAAAATAAGCGATGACCCGGTTGATCACCGTTCCCCGGATAAAGATGCAGAATTGGGCTATGGCGCCGGGGAGCCCGTTTATCAGGATATCGCGCAGATCCGAAAACACCACATTTTTGATCTCGAATCTGAGAGAAGATTTTCCCGACAGATACCAGGAACCCTGGATCGCAAAGAACAGAAGATTGGATACCGAGGTGGAAAGTCCCAGGCCGAACAGCCCCATTCCCAAAGAGGAGATAAAGAACCAGTTCAGGAAAGCGTTTACGAAAAACATGGACAAAATGGAAGTGTAACTCAGCTTTTCCTTGTGCTCCAACTGAAGAAAAGCCGTGAACTGTGTGCCCAGACAGAAAAAAGGAAGACCCAGGGCATAACCTCTTATATACATGGCAAGCCCGGGTATCAATGAACCTCTTGCCCCCAGCATAGGGGCCAACTCATGAGGAAAGATCTCGCATAACAGAGTGAGGATAAGGGATATCACGATGATCGAGATCACATCCAGAGAGAAGATGCTGCGCGTCTTTTCCGCCATCCTTTTTCCAAGGTATTTTCCGCAGAGAACCTGGGCTCCTCCGAAAAAGAGGGCGTTAACTCCGTTCAGCAGGTTTGTGACGGGGCAGAACAGCCCGGTTATCGCCATGGCTTCCGCGCCGAGCAGGTTTGCGGCGAATGTGTTGTCAATGACCGCATTCAGACCGCTGATGATGACCAGGATTATCTGGATCGGCAGAAGCTTCATGTACAGCCTGGGGATCAGTTCGGAGTGTTTTGCGATCACTGCTTCCTTATTGTTCCGGGATCCGCCCGGAGTGGTGCTTTTCTGATCCGTGCGTTCTTCAGATGTGGCGTTCATGTTATCCGTTTGGATATTATCCTGTGTGTCATTGCGAGTAGTGTTCATCTTGAGACCTTCTCTATATGCTCAAATTTTTTCCGGACAGTATTCCGGAAAACATTTTGATTATACACCATTTCTATTTTTTTTCATCATCCATAAATATAAAAAGTGAGATGCCTGCGAGGCTCGATTAGCCTAGACTAACCGCCGTTCCTGCATTGACAGGGTTTTCAGGCAATGATAAAATACAAGGCGTTGCGGGGATTACTATTTCAGTTATTTCTACGGTAATTCATTGGGTGGAGGTTCCTTAAGGACCATGCAGTTTCCCAACGGATCCGACAGATCCCGTCAGGAGTTGCAGGACCTCAAAAGGAGCGCCCCCTCAAAAATTCAAAAAGTCAGGAGGACAGATCAGTATGGCAAAGAGAAAAATGAAAACGATGGACGGAAATGAAGCTGCCGCATACGCTTCTTATGCGTACACTGATGTAGCAGCTATCTATCCCATCACCCCCTCATCGCCCATGGCGGAGCACACGGACGAATGGGCGACGGACGGACAGAAGAATATCTTCGGTCACACGGTCCAGATCACAGAGCTCCAGTCAGAAGCAGGCGCAGCGGGTGCCGTGCACGGATCCCTCGTGGCAGGAGCCATGACATCTACCTACACAGCTTCCCAGGGATTGCTTCTCATGATCCCCAATCTGTACAAGATCGCCGGTGAGAGGCTTCCCGGCGTGTTCAACGTGTCTGCCAGATGCGTGGCTTCTCACGCGCTCAACATTTTCGGAGACCATTCAGACGTCTATGCCTGCCGTCAGACCGGTATGGCGATGCTCTGCGAGTCTTCCGTTCAGGAAGTCATGGATCTGACTCCTGTTGCATATTGCGCAGCTGTGAAGGGAAGGATACCCTTCATCAATTTCTTCGACGGCTTCCGCACCTCTCACGAGATCCAGAAGATCGAAGCCTGGGATTATGAAGATCTGAAGGACATGATCGATCTTGACGCCATTCAGGATTTCAGAAATAAAGCCCTCAATCCCAATCATCCCTGCCAGATGGGATCGGCGCAGAACCCTGACATCTTCTTCCAGACCAGAGAGTCCTGCAACACCGCATACAACGACATGCCCGAGATCGTCCAGCAGTACATGGACAAGGTAAATGAAAAGCTCGGCACCGATTACAAACTCTTCAATTACTACGGCGATCCCAATGCGGAAGTAGTCATCGTGGCTATGGGCTCCGTAAATGATACCATCGAAGAGACCATCGATTATCTCGAGGCTCAGGGCAAGAAGGTCGGCGTTGTCAAGGTCAGACTGTATCGTCCTTTCTCGGCAAAAGCTCTTGTGGAAGCGATCCCTGATTCCGTTAAGAGGATCGAGGTTCTGGACAGGACCAAGGAGCCCGGTTCCATGGGCGAACCTCTTGCGCTCGATGTCATCGCTGCACTCAAGGGGACCAAGTTTGAGAATACTCCCGTATTCTCCGGACGTTACGGCCTTGGCTCGAAGGACACAACCCCCAACCAGATCGTGGCAGTGTTCAACAACGACAGCAAGAAAGAGTTCACCATCGGCATCACCGATGATGTTACAAACCTTTCTCTGGATCCCGGACCCGCTCTCGTGACCACTCCCGAGGGAACCATCAACTGCAAGTTCTGGGGTCTCGGCGCAGACGGAACAGTCGGCGCAAATAAGAACTCCATCAAGATCATCGGCGACAACACCGATATGTACGCCCAGGCGTATTTCGATTATGACTCAAAGAAGTCCGGCGGCGTGACCATGTCACACCTTCGTTTCGGCAAGAAGCCCATCAAGTCCACCTATCTCATTCACAAGGCGAACTTCGTGGCCTGCCATTGTCCCGCATATATCCGCAAGTTCAATATGTCCCAGGAGCTGGTGGACGGAGGAACCTTCCTTCTGAACTGCCCTTGGACCGAGGATGAGCTGGACAAGGAGATCCCCGGACAGGTGAAGTCATTCATCGCTAATCACAACATCAAATTCTACATCATCAACGGCTCAAAGATCGGCGTTGAAGTCGGAATGGGACCTACAAGGATCAATACGATCCTCCAGTCAGCATTCTTCAAGCTTGCAAAGATCATTCCCGAAGAGGATGCGATAAAGTTCATGAAGGACGCTGCCCAGAAGACCTACGGCAGAAAGGGTGAGGAAGTGGTCAAGAAGAACTGGGCCGCTATCGACGCCGGCGCGGATCCCAAGAACCTGGTAGAGGTGAAGGTTCCCGATTCCTGGAAGACAGCAGCTGAGGAAGGACTTGACTTCAAGCAGGCTACCGAGGGACGCAAGGAAGTGGTTGACTTTGTAAATAACATCCAGAACAAGGTCAATGCTCAGGAGGGTAATACTCTCAAGGTTTCCGACGTTATGCCTTACACCACCGGCTGGACTCCTTCAGGCGCCGCTGCATACGAGAAGCGCGGCATAGCCGTGAATGTTCCCACCTGGAATCCCGAGAACTGCATACAGTGCGAATTCTGCTCATATGTATGTCCTCATGCCGCCATCCGTCCCGTTGCCATGACCGAGGACGAGGCGTCAAAGGCTCCCGAAGGCATGCAGTGCAAGGATCTTACCGGAATGCCCGGTTACAAGTTTGCCATTGTCATTTCCGCTCTTGACTGCACGGGCTGCGGCTCCTGCCAGAACGTATGTCCCGGCATGAAGGGTGAGAAGGCTCTTACCATGGGCGCTCTTGAAGCGAGCCAGGGCGAGCAGAAGTACTTCGACTACGCCGTTACCCTTCCCGAGAAGGCCGATGTGGTCGACAAGTTCAAGGTGAATACGATAAAGGGTTCGCAGTTCAAGCAGCCGCTGCTTGAGTTCTCAGGCGCCTGCGCAGGCTGCGGCGAGACTCCTTATGTGAAGCTCGTGACCCAGCTCTTCGGAGACAGGATGTACATTGCAAATGCTACAGGCTGCTCATCCATCTGGGGCAACTCTTCACCTTCGACTCCTTATACTGTGAATAAAGAAGGCAAAGGACCCGCCTGGGATAATTCGCTCTTTGAGGACAACGCCGAGTTCGGATACGGCATGCTCCTTGCACAGAAGGCTCTCAGGGACGGCATCAAGGAAAAGGTTCAGGTGCTGGCCGACAAGGGCAGCGCGGAAGCAAAGGCCTGGATCGACACATTCTCAAGCTGCGCGGAGAACGGACCTGCAAGCGAAGCTCTCCTCAAGGCCATTGAGTCCGATTCCTCCGATGAAGCGAAGTACATCAAGGATAATAAGGACTTTGTCGCCAAGAAGTCACAGTGGATCATCGGCGGCGACGGCTGGGCATACGATATCGGCTTCGGCGGCGTGGACCACGTCCTTGCCAGCGGTCAGGATGTGAACGTCCTGGTGCTGAACACCGAGGTTTATTCGAATACCGGCGGCCAGGCCTCCAAGGCTACTCCTACCGGCGCAGTGGCGCAGTTCGCCGCAGGCGGAAAGGAAGTAAAGCAGAAGGATCTCGCCTCCATCGCCATGAGCTACGGCTATGTATATGTGGCTCAGATCGCCATGGGAGCCAGCATGCCTCAGACCATCAAGGCCATCTCGGAGGCAGAGGCTTATCCGGGACCTTCACTCATCATCTGCTATGCTCCTTGTATCAACCAGGGCCTGAAGGCCGGCATGAGCAAGGTCATGGACGAAGAGAAGAAGGCAGTGGATGCAGGCTACTGGCACCTCTTCAGGTACAATCCCGAGGCGGAGGGTTCCAAGTTCACCATGGATTCCAAGGCGCCTACGGCTGCGTACAGCGACTTCCTTGCAGGAGAGGTCCGTTATACCTCGCTGAAGCTCAAGAATGCCGAGAGAGCAGACAAGCTCTTCGCAAAGGCAGAGGAGAACGCAAAGGAGAGGTACGCTTACCTCGAGAAGCTGAATCAGCTGTATTCGTAAAGTCTGTCGATGGTATAGCAGGGAATTGTTCGGTCGGTCAGGGGAGAGATCTCCTGACCGACCGTTTTTGAAGGATAAGGATATGAATGATAATTTTATTGACAATATATTTAACGGGTTTGTAGATGCTTACATGGGCGATGAGCTTTCCAAAGCCCTGGAAGAAGCAAAGGTAAATCAGCACAGGAAGAGCATTACCGATATTTCCTTTGCTCCCGTTCCGACGGAAAGGACGGAAACGCTCAGATCGGTGAAGACAGGTTTTTTCGGTGGAGGAACGAAGAAAAAACTCATCGATTCCTTTGAGAACGGAAGGACCACTTACGCTGAAGTGCTGGTGCTTGCAAGGTGTCTCAAGGTAACCGACAGAGACGATGACGATCCGGGGAACAACAGTTACAATTACTTCTATAAGGTCGCCGATCTTGAAGGCAACGTCATAAGGGAGGATGTACCTGCCCTGGAAAACGAATATGCCATAGGATTCTCATGCAACAAAGGCGATTCCGCAAGCGAAACCGGAAGCCCGGATAAGGTTGATCCATCAAACTATCTCCATATGTATGTGCTCCATTACTATTTAAAGGATGATCAGTATTATGTGGCGCTTACGAAGGAAGAGTTTGAGGATCTCACGCTTTTTGTTAAATTTGCGGGCTCCCGTCACCATTTCGTGGAAGACGGGGTGGGCTACAGCTGGTGAAGGGCCCGTCGGGAAAGATTCCTTTGTCCTTTATATGGAATATTGGATTCAATGATGATAGAATACATCTGTCTTAATTTTGTATGCGGTGTCATGGTTTGATGTGGCAGGCGCGGATTTATCGGAAAGGCGGGGGCGCGATTATGGTCAGGAGCATGACTGGTTACGGCAGGGCGGAGGCGGTAAAGGATTCCAGAAGGATCGTATTTGAGATCAAATCTGTCAATCACAGGTATCTGGATCTGAATGTCAGGCTGCCAAGAAAATTTTCCATGTTTGAACCGAAGATCAGGACTCTGACGGGGAAATACATTTCCAGGGGGAAGGTTGATATCTCTGTTACTTATACCGATACGGAGATTCCGGCGGGGTCCCTTCATTACAACAAAGAGATCGCCGGAAAGTATCTGTTCTATCTGACCGACATGCAGAGACAGCTGGGCGTATCGGGCAATATTTCCGCTGTGGATATCGCAAGAATGCCCGATGTGTTCACTATCGAAGAGGAAGAAGAGGACGAGAAGTCTTTATGGAAGCTTCTTGAAAAAGCCGCGGTAAATGCCTTTGATGCATTTGTGAGATCCCGCGAGGAAGAGGGAGAAAGACTCAAATCGGATCTGATCGATAAGGCAGGTTCCCTCAGGTCTGTAGTAAACTTTATAGACCTCAAGGTGCCTGATATCGTTGAAAATTACAGAGGGGAACTCTATGCGAGAGTTCAGGATATGCTCAAGGACGCCAAGATGGATGAGAACCGCGTGCTCACCGAAGTTGCGGTCTTTGCCGACAAAGTGGCCGTGGATGAAGAGATAGTGAGACTGAAGAGCCATATCGCCGCTTTCTGTGATACCCTCGAAGAGGGCGGAGAGATCGGAAGGAAGCTCGATTTTATCACCCAGGAGATGAACAGGGAGAGCAACACTATCCTCTCAAAGACGAACGACATGGAGGTTTCCGAAAAGGGCATCGAGCTTAAGACAGGTATAGAAAAGATAAGGGAGCAGATACAGAATCTTGAGTGACTTTATCCATGTTGGCTTTGGAAATATCGTAAATAAGAGCAAGGTGATCGCTATAGTCGGACCCGAGGGCGCGCCCGTAAGGCGCATGGTCTCCAACTCCAGAGATGCGGGGACGGCGATAGATGCAACGCGCGGCAGGAAAACCAGATCGGTCCTGATCATGGAGGGAGACCGTCTGGTATTGTCTGCGCTTTCTCCCGATGCGCTCCTTAAGAGAGCCGGAATTGAGATTGAGGGATCTGATCTGCAGGATTCCGGGGAGGCGTGAGGCATCCTTCATTTGAGACCCATGGAAAAAATAATAAGGAAGCGTGTCTTACGGGATATGCTTCTGCAAAAAGACCTGTGTGGTTGAGCGGTACCCCGGAGAACCGCAATAATGATCAATTTTTAGACAGGGGTTTGACAATCTGGAAACCCCCATTGAAATCCTTGAAAATTTCCGTCATAATAAAATATTATTATACATTTTTTCTGTACTTTTGTATCGAGGCAAGCGGTGTTGACTGCTGTAACAGCCGCAGATTAAATGAAAGAGAGGGTTGGCTTATGAAAATGAAGTTGAAAAGGTTATTAGGCTTCCTGCTCAGCATCCTTCTGGTGCTGGGGGCGGTGCCGGGGATGAGTATGACTGCGTATGCGGAAGATGCATTGGCTATATACCCCCTCTGGGTCGGCGGTGTGCAGGTGACGAGCACGAATGCTGATAATATATTGGGCGACAACACAACAAGTTACGATGACAGCACAAAAACTCTGTCACTGAATGGTGCGACTATTACGGACGGATATACCGCAGATTTCGTAACAAATGGGATTTACTATGATCCCGGAAACGATTTTGTCACACTTAATATCAATTTGGGGACAGGTACTACAAATATAAGCAATTTAGGTTACGGCATCGGTGGTTCTACTCATGCTAGTTTTGCGATTTCCGGAGAAGGAACCCTTAGTGTAAATGCTTCTAAAAGCGGTATATTCTCCCAAAATAACATAACGATCAGCGGAGGCAATTTGAGCCTGTCCTCAACCGGTAATAATGGGGCGGGTATCAGCGCAAAAACTGGTCTTTTGACAATCAGTGGAGGCACCGTAACCGCGTCCTCAACCGGTAACAACAGTATGGGTATAGTTGCCCAAAACATTAACTTTACTGGTGGCGTAGTCACTGCTTCCGGTAAAATGAAGGCTGTAAGTGGAGATGGTGGCATTACCCTCGGTGAAAACGTAACAGTTAAAGCCGGAGCTGACGAAGCCAGCGCTGTTCCTGTTGATGCCATAGGTGATCAGAAATGGGTGCGTATTGAGAAGGAAGTCGCCTATAACGTGATCATCGCAGATGACATCCAGTGTGGGGGCGTAGCAGCGGACAAGTCTTCGGCAAAAGCGGGCGAAACCGTCACCCTGACCGCTACGCCGGATACCGACTGTAACCTGCTGAGTATCGGCGCAAAAGCCGGCAGGGCCGAGACTGTAGCGGATATCATTGCGGCAATAGGGAGGGCCTCCTTTACAAACGGTGATGATACAGTTACTGTATCTGAGAATAGTTTGACAATAAGCTCTTACTCAATAGCAGCGGAAAATACCATAACTAGATGGACAGATATGTATTTTACCGCTATGGATGATGAATATAATTCCTGGTCTTTTACTCTTTCGGGAGAAACGGGCAAGATTACAAGTATATCATTCAGCTCTAGCTCTGGATCATTCTTTGGCACATGCTCTGGCGAAAGTGAATATTTTCTGATAAAGCCGGTTGTGCTGACGCCGGATACCACCAACCCGAACGTCTACACCTTCTCCATGCCCGCGGCCCCTGTGACCGTGAGCGCGGTGTTTGAAAAACTGTATCCCCTTTGGGTCGGCGGCACGCAGGTTACCGGCACGAACTTGGGAAGTTGGGGGTGGAGCTTTGATCCGGACACCGCTACTCTGGAGCTGTGGGGTGCGACGATCACAGGAGATTATCACAGCGCTGCAATATACGCCGAGTCGATGGATTTGATCATCAACGTGAATTCGGACAGTACCGTTACCGGACCTGACGGCGGCTACGGGATTTGGGTGAATTCTTCCGATGATGGCTCCCGGTCCATTACAATCAATGGTGATGGCAGGCTATCCGTCACTGGCGGCAGCACATGTGTTAAGGTCAGCGGCAGCATTACCGTCAACGGAACGTTGAGCGCCGCGACCGGCACGACGGGAAATGACGATAAGTATGGCGTTGACGGCAACATCGTAATCAAAGAGGGGGCTGTCGTGGATGTCACGGGCACCACGCGGGCCATTAAGGGCACCGTTAGTAACGACATCGCCGGCCTCGGCTGGACTGATGTGTCTGGCGTCGAGGGTGAAGCGGTGATCGACGTCAGCGAAGGCCAGGCTCTTAATGATTATAAAAAGGTTCAGTTTCCGTGTTACACAGTAACCTTCAATACTGAAGGCGGCGAACCCGGGATCATGCCGGGGCTCGTGGCAGTCGGCAGCACGATAGACGCGCCCACCACACCGACCAAAGAAAATATGGTATTTACCGGCTGGTTCGACGGAACGAACCTTGTCACCTTCCCGTACACGCCTCTAGGGGATGTAACGCTGACGGCGCAGTGGACGGATGCGGTCGCGAGCATCACCAGGAACGGCAAGACGAGCTATTACGCGACTTTGCAGGACGCGTTCGACATGGCGGTGGATGACGACATTGTCAGGATGATCTCGGACGTGGAGATGAGGAGAGATCTGTTCGTGCGCAACAAGAGAATCACGCTCGACCTCAACGATCATGGTTTGTTCATCAATTACAGCGTTATCGGCTACAAGATCCTCTGGGTCGAGAATAGCGGCAGCCTGACGCTGACCGACAACGCAGAGAACAAGACCGTCCATATCATAGAGATGGATAAGAGCGGCGAGATGTATCTGCCGGAGGACAAGCCTCTCTCTCGCGGCAGGTTTCCCGCGTCAGGAACGGATGGGAACAAGACCATTGAGGTCACAGGCGGCTATATCGCCGGCGGCTACGCGAGCGGCGGCAGCGGTGGCGGCGGTGTGCGCGTTAGGAGCGGCAGCAGCTTCACGATGACTGGCGGCACGATCTGCGCCTGCACGACCTCCAAGACTTCCGAGACTTCCGCCGGCCACGGCGACTCCGGCGGCGGCGTGTACGTCAGCGGCGGCGGCAGCTTCACGATGACCGGCGGCACGATCCGGGACAACTATTCGTATGACAACGGCGGCGGCGTGTACGTCGCAGGTACATTCACGATGACCGGCGGCACGATCCGGAACAACACTTCGTATGGGAACGGCGGCGGCGTGTATGTCAACGGCGGCGGCAGCTTCACGATGACCGGCGGCACGATCAGCGGCAATACCGCCCCAGCCGGCAGCGGCGTGGACGTGTACGGCGTCATCCAATATCCCCTCTATGTCGGCGGCACGCAGGTGACGAGCCTGAACAGGAATAACGTGCTTGAGGGTGACACCCTGAATGATCGCAAGGTGAGCTACACGCCGGCCGTGGCGGATAATCCGGAAACAACGGACGTGGATGAATCCACCCCCGCCACCCTCACGCTGAGTGGAGCGACAATCACGAGCGGCCATGAGGGCACTGCCATCTACTCGGCAGAAAATCTGACCATCAACGTGACGGCGGACAGCATCGTCACCGGCCCCAATAATGATTCGGGCGACAGCTGCGGTATTCGTGTCAGCGGCAGCCTGACCGTCAATGGCACCGGCACGCTGACCGCCGCAGGCGGCACGGCGAACGGAACCAGCTGCGGCGTTTCTACAACCGGAGCCGTCATCGTCGCAGAGATTGGTACGCTGACCGC
>JAEEGL010103871.1_pt1 | contig 13534 bp, 8 predicted proteins | sample 9134231 | NCBI WGS metagenome assembly JAEEGL01 (sample SAMN16246548, study PRJNA631951) | gut metagenome | biome: gut microbiome; feature: rumen; material: fiber-attached | host: Bos | place: Iran: Karaj | collected 2018-10
CCCGAAACCAATGCAGCGATTTTCATTGAAGTCTTTTTTCGTTTAGTTACAATTATTGGGTTGAATTTCAAATAGATTCAGAAAACCTGTCATCATGAATACGTTGTGGATATCGTCGCAAATGTTACGGATGATGATTTTTCCTCCCCTGTCGGTGGCCGCTTTGCGTAAAGTCAGGAAAATCCGAAGACCAGAACTGGATATGTAGGTGAGTTCGTTACAGTCCAAAATGATGGTTTTGTCGGCTTCCTCGACCAAAGCGGTCATTTGCGGGTTGATTTCCTGCGCGCCGGGAGTGTCCATACGACCTGAAAATCGAACTATAATCGTGTTGTTTTCACGTGAGATGTTTACTTCCATATTGTTAGTAGTTTTTTGTTATTGTTAATATGTTTTTCTCTCTTTTTCGTTCATAGCTAACCATATCCATGATGGTACGGACGAGGTGGATGCCGAGGCCTCCAATCGGCCGTTCCTCCATTTTTGCATTAATGTCAACGTCTTCCTTGGCCGTAGGATCGAAAGGCTTTCCACTATCGGTGATGACGAATGACACGTGTTTTCTGTCAACGATGGCTTCAATATCCACTATTCCATCCGTTCCTTCGGGATAAGCATACATGATTACATTGCTCACAGCCTCTTCCAAGGCCAGATTGAGATTGAAAGAGGTTTCGTGGTCGAGTTGTGCCTCTTTTGCTACAGCCTCAACAAACCCAGGCAACAACGCAATTTGTTCAACATCGTTATGCAAGATGAGGTGATGCGGATTCTTGTTTGCATCGCCTAGATAGTGAACGAAAAGCATGGTTAGGTCGTCGCTTTGCGGAGCTTCACCAACAAAGAGAGAGACTTGCCGTTCGATGTTCCCCAAATGCTCTTCTGAGTGTTTTTTCCCGTGGAGCGCCTTCTCTATTCGTGCCTCACCAAATTGTTCTTGGGATGCATTTTCAGCCTCTGAAAGGCCATCAGTATAAAGGAAGAGAGCGTCATCGTAGTTGAAATCAGTTTCCTGTTCAACAAAAACAGTTCCTTTAATGATACCTAGCGGAAGGTTAGGTTCCATTGGCAGCATCCTAATGGCATCAGTGAGGATCATGGGTGGGTTGTGGCCGGCATTGCAATAGCACAGATGACCGGAGTTTATGTCAAGCACACCACAAAAGAACGTGACAAACATGCTGCTTTCGTTAGTTTCCGCCATAGAGTCATTCATTGAGGCAACGATCTTTGCAGGGCTGTCTTCATGAGCCGACATGGCGCGAAATAAGCTTCGAGTCACCGCCATCACCAAAGAGGCAGGAATGCCTTTACCTGAGACGTCACCAATGCAGAAGAACAGTTTCTCGTCGCGGATAAAGAAATCGTATAGGTCACCCCCAACTTCCTTGGCAGGAATGATGGAGGCGGCGAGATCCAAGTCTTTTCGCTCTGGGAAAGGCGGGAAAGTCTTGGGAATCATTGCCATCTGAATCTCTCTGGCGATGTGGAGCTCGTTTTCCATCCGTTCTTTCTGTTCATTCATACTTAGGTATTTGGCTTGGTTTTTTGTTGCCACTCGAAGAATGACAATGAGCATAGCCAAACCTAATAGTTGCAGTAACTTTACAATCATCCCAATTCGGCGAACACCGCTGTACAATTCTTTTTCAGGAAGCACAATCGACAAGCACCACCCCGTTCGCTCCACGGGTGAGAAATAGACATGGTTGATTTGCCCTTGGTAACGGACAGGCATCTCGCCCGACTGTCCAGATAGCATGGCTTGATTGAAACGGTCGAGTGCTTCAAAGTCTTCTGATTTCGACGCAAACTGATCAACAGTGGTCTGCATCACCAAGGTTTCTACAGGACACACCATAATTTGTCCACTCCGACTGACGACCATACTGAAGGCATTGGGATAAACCTTTATTTCACCAACAAAATCTGTGAGCCAATCCAAAGAGATGTCGGCGGTTAGGATGGCTGCCACCTCACCGTTTGCGTCTTTTACTGGCATGGAGAAGGTCGTCATCAGGATGTCGCCACCGTTTTCATCAAAATAGGGTTCCGACCAATAGCTATCGTTTAATTCAATAGGTTTGGTAAACCATTCCATAGAGGGATAGTCGTATTCCTCTGTAGCCAGTGAAAGCATCCTGATTTCACCGGTTTCCAAATCTCTAGCGGCGTAAGGGGCATACAAAGGTTTTTTTATGTTGTAACCAGGAACGAGAGCCATAGTTGACCCGACTACGACAGGGTTTTCGCTTACCACCCGCTGGGGAATCCGTTCCAGACTGTCGGGATTTTCCAAACACCATTGTGCCACCCAAATACTGTTGCGAACAGCGGCTTCGGCTTGGTTCACGACATCCATGATTTTGTTCTCAGCACTTTTCAATTCGCTCTCAGCGCGAAGTGAGGCCTCTTGTTTGATTTCCCTTTGGGTAAAGGCAAACTGGATGATGGATGTAGCCTCCAATGTGAGGGTGGCTACAATCAGCAGCAGCAATCTGGCTCTCATAGATATGCCGCCTTTTTTATTATCTTTTTTTCGTTCGAACTTCATAATATGGTTTTTAATGCTGTGCGAAGTTCTGGCATCGGACATTTGGTATCCCTTTCCACTATCAAGGTTTTGAGCCCAGCAAAGGGACGTATCATTTCTTCAATTTCTTTCAATGGAACGCTTTTCCCGAAATATGCTGGTACAAAGCACTCCCAAAACTTTATGGCCAAAGCCTTTGGCATATGGAAGGTCTCCTGAATGAAAGCCTCGTCGCTAAGGCAACAGCAGAGGTAAACCATTCCCAAGTCAAAAAGGTGGTTGCCCCAACAGAAATCACCCAAATCGATAAAATAACGTTGATTGCCAACGAAGATAGCATTGCTGTATTGAAGGTCGCCATGGATGGCCGTGTCTTCGTCGGGAACATCAACGATGAAACGCTCCAGATGGTCTTTCTCCATTGGCGTAAAGAATGGGTTTTCTTTGAGGAGTCGATAATAGCGAACCTTAACGTTCTCAAATTGGGTGGTGTCTACGTGCGTGGCATGGAGTTTAAGGCACATTTGGGCAAATTCAGAAGCAAATTGCATTATTTTTTTCGGCTCGTCTGCCGTTGCACGCGAATAGGATTTTTTCCCTAAGATGCGGCGAAAACGAATGCCGTAACGACCGTCTTCAGTAACGACATATTCTCCCGGTTCTGGCGTGGGAATGCCCATATCATAGACCTTTCGGGCCAAATTCATCTCATCCAACGGTTGCTGGATCCTTCCTGGGAAATAGAGCTTGAGCATCACCGAAGGGTCGGTCTTGTGATTATAGCTCTCACCGTTGGCACCGCCACCTGAAAGGACATAATCGTCAAGAGAAATTCTAATGGCTTCCATGGGCAAACACTTTATTGACGGGCTCGAATTCTTGGAAACCGGCTGTGTCTTGCATTTTCCTTAGGCGTATTTGGCAGGATGGTTGGTTAGCCTCAAAGAACCTTGGCAGTTGTTCTCGGTATTCTTGAAAAATTGTTTCCAAAAGAGAATCTAATGCTATCATGTTGCAAAAATATGCATTTTTTTGGAAATCATGGTATTTCAGTTGCAAAAACAAATCATTCCGTCATGGAATACGGTTTGTCCTCGGGCTTTATGCCACGCTTCAGATTAGGCTCGTTGCCCATCTCGAAGACCAATTCCCCGCCTTGCATCAATTGTTCATGTGTGAGGTAAAGCTTCGTAACCTCCTGTCCGTTAAGCGTCACCTTTTGCACATAACGGTTCTCATCACTCACATTAGATGCCTTGATTTCCAAGGTCTTGCCATTACCCAAACGCACTTTCAGATAAGGCAAATAAGGTGCTCCAAATACATATTGGTCGCTGCCGGGACAGACGGGATAGAAGCCCATCGCGGAGAAGATGTACCACGCCGACATTTGGCCGCAGTCGTCGTTGCCGCAGAGGCCGTCGATGTTGTTCTTGTAAAAGCGGTTCATGATCTCGCGCAGCCAGTATTGGGTCTTGTAGGGTTGTGAGGTCCAGTTGTAAAGGTAGGCAATATGATGTGCGGGTTCGTTGCCGTGGTTATAGCAGCCCATCAAGCCTTCCTCTGTGACATCTTCCGTGTTCTCGAAGAACTCGGGCGGTAGTTGCATGACAAATAAAGTGTCGAGATTGTGGATGAACTGTGCATCGCCTCCCATGGCTTCAATGAGACCTTTCACATCCTGCGGTACATAGAATGAATACACCCAGGAGTTGCCCTCCATGAAGCCTTCGCCTTCGGTGTCGAAGAGGCTGAAGGGCGTCTTCCAAGTGCCATCGCTCATCTTGGGACGTGCAAAACCCAGCTCCGTGTCGAAGGTGTTGCGCCAATTGGCAGCGCGCTGTTTGTAGATATTGGCAATTTCTTGGTTGCCAGCTTTCAATGCAGCTTGGTAAATGGCCCAGTCATCGTAGGCATATTCCAAAGTAATGGAGACACAGCCGCTGTTCTTGTCGAAGGGGACATAGCCGAGTTGTTGGTAGTTGTCTAGGTTCACATAATATGGACAAGTTGAGCTGCGTTGCATGGCCTTTAACATAGCGTCTTTTTTGTCAGCAACGCCCTTGGCAAAGGCATCCGACAGCACCGACACGGCGTGGTAGCCAATCATGCACCAGTTGTCGTTGCCCATGTGCGACCACACGGGAAGTAGTCCGTGGACACTCTGTTCACTGTGTTTCAGCATGGATTGCACCATATCGGCATTGCGTTGCGGCTGCAGTACATTGAAGAGCGGGTGTAAAGCGCGGTAGGTGTCCCAAAGCGAGAACACGGTATAGTTGGTAAAGCCCTCGGCTTGGTGGATGTTGTGATCGAGGCCGCGGTATTGTCCGTCCATATCCATATAGATAGAGGGGTTGATCATTGTATGATAAAGCGAAGTATATAGCATCGCTTTCTGATCTTCGGTACCTTCTGCTTGCAGGATGGAGAGTTCCTTGTTCCATTTGGATTGGGTTTCGGCGAGAAGTTGCTCGAAATTGCGACCATCGGTCTCGGCGTGGAGGTTGCGCAAGGCACCTTCGGTGCTGGTGGCAGAAAGGGCGACTTTCATTTCCAAGGTCTGAGGATTGTCGAAGGTGAAATAAGCCACAATCTTGCGCCCTGTCATCTCTGGAAAGTTGTGTTTGACATCGAACTTGCCCCAGCCGCCATTATATTTGGGTTTCTCTAACTCACGGTAACCATAGTCCTTGATGGGTTGGTTGAAACTGATGGCGAAGTAGGTGTAATTTGTTCTCGCCCAGCCATTGGTGATGCGGTAGCCCGTCAGCAGGGCGTCGTTTTCCACGCGGAGGTTGGCCCAAAGGGTTTTGCCGTCGTAGTTGTAGATGCCGTGCTGCAAGTCAAGAATGATGCTGCCATCTTGGTCTTTCGGATAGGTATAGCGATGGATGCCAGCGTGTTCCGTGGCGGTCAGTTGGGCTTTGATGCCATAATCCTGCAAAAACACCTCATAATACCCTGGCACGGCAATTTCCGTGTCATGGCTGAAACGAGAATGGTAACCCGCATCGGGGTTGGTTTGTGTGCCCGGGTTGAACTTGATTTCTCCCGTCATGGGCATTACTAGGATGTCGCCCAAATCAGAGTGTCCAGTGCCGCTGAAATGGGTGTGGCTAAAGCCCACGATGGTGCTGTCTTTGTGTTGATAACCAGCGCAATACTCATACACTCTCGGCTGATAAACCCCATTGATATTGTGTGGAACAGTGTCGGTGTCGGGGCTGAGCTGCACGATGCCGAAAGGTGCACAGGCACCCGGAAAAGTGTGCCCCATACCATTAGTCCCGATGATGGGATTGACATATTGGATGTAATTTGTGGTGTCGTCGTTTTTAACGATGGCCTTAGGCTGTTTGGCACATCCTATGAGGATAATGCTCAAAACAATCAACAAATACGGTAACTTTTTCATTGCCCATTGAATTGATTCAATTTGCAAAGGTATGAATTAATTTCGTAGTTTTGCAAAACAAAACACATCGATGGCCATTCCAAGAGAAACAGTGGAGCAAATCCTACAAGCCGCTCACATTGAGGAGGTTGTAGGCGAGTTCGTCACGCTGAAGAAGCGTGGGTCGAACCTGTGGGGCAATTGCCCTTTCCACAATGAGAAGACACCCTCGTTCAGTGTCAACCCAGCGCGCAACATCTTCAAATGCTTCGGCTGCGGCAAGGCGGGCGACTCGGCCAAGTTCCTCATGGAACACGAGCATTTCACCTATCCCGAAGCGCTGCGATACTTGGCCAAAAAGTACAACATCAAAATCGAGGAGAGACAACAGACTGCTGAGAAAATCATGCAGCAGAGCATCCGCGAGAAGATGTTCAATATCAACGAGTTCGCAGACAAGTATTTTGTTGATACACTTTGGAATACGGAGGAAGGCAAAACCATCGGCCTTGAATATTTCCGTGAGCGCGGCTATTTCGACCCCATCATACAGAAATTCCACCTCGGTTACAATCCTGCCAAATGGGACGCCTTCACCGCACATGCCAAGAAAAACGGCTATTCTGAAGAGTTGTTGGAGCAAATCGGCCTTTCCATTAAAGGCAACAACGGCCTTTACGACCGCTATCATGGCCGCGTGATGTTCCCCATCCACAGCCTCACGGGTCGTGTCATTGGCTTCGGCGGCCGTATCCTCACCAACGACAAGAAAAGCCCGAAATACCAGAACTCGCCCGAGTCGGAGATTTACGACAAGAAGCAGACGCTCTATGGCATCTATTTCGCCAAAAATGCAATAGCTCGTCAAGACGAGTGTATTCTTGTGGAAGGTTATTTCGATGTGTTGCGCATGCACCAAATTGGCATCGAGAATGTGGTGGCCAGCAGTGGCACTTCACTGACGATGGAGCAGATTCGCCTCGTGAAGCGTTACACGAAAAACATCACCATGCTCTACGATGGTGATGCGGCGGGTATTCATGCAGCCCTGCGTGGCACAGACATGATTCTCTCTGAGGGCATGAATGTCCGTGTGGTGGTATTACCTCCCGAACACGATCCCGACACCTTCGGCAAGGAGTTTTCGACGGAATATGTCAGCAACTACTTGAAAGAGAATGCGAAAGATTTCATCCGTTTTAAGACCGAGCTGTTGCTGAAAGACGCCGAGAACGACCCCATCAAGCGTGGTCAGGTCATCCGCGACATCGTGGAAACCATCTCCGTCATCCCCGACAGCATCTTCCGAATCACTTATGTGAAAGAATGCAGCCGCCTCTTGGACATGCCCGAACAGACGCTCACCAACGAGCTGAACAAGATACTGCGTTCTAAACTGAAGAAGACGTTAGGCATTGAGGATAATGTGGTTCCCGTGACGGATACCACGACAGTGACGCCTAAACAGGAGGAGACAGTCGAGGACCAGCTACCTGCAGGTTATTATCAGGAACGAGAGTTGGTGAAGCTGCTGTTGATGTACGGTAAGGAAATGATTGTGGACGAGCGTACGGATGAGAATGGTGAAAAAGTCTACGAACAAGTATCTGTGGCTCAATTGATTGTCGATGACCTCAAGATGGATGGCTTTGTGTTTACAAATGTTGTCAACAAAAAGATATTCGATATCTTCGACCAAGCCATTGACAAAGGTTATATCCCTGATGGTCAATTCTTCACATCCAACGAGGATGAGACTGTCGCCGGACTTGCTGCCGATCTGCTTTTGACGCCTTACAAGCTTGACCAATGGGAGAAGTACGGCATCTTTGTCAAACAGGAAGAGGATGTGTTGCGTGCAACGGTGTTTTCTTCGCTTTACCGTTACAAGGATCTTATCATCGAAGAGCGGCGCAAGGCCATTGAAGAGGAGTTGAAAACCGCTACCGATGCTGTCGATCAAATTATTTTGCTGAAACAGAAGAAAGACCTTGATGATATCCGTAGGCAAATTAATAAGGAGTTGGGGATTGTAATAGCGAAATAGTTGGGGTTTTCGACGTGCTCAGACACACTTAACTCTGAAATAAATCCAAAGATTCTGAGCCTGTCGAAGGGACGGATTAATTGTCGAATGGCCGTATCTAAAAAAACACTATTTTTGCGCCCAAATTAATAAGCACTATGTTTACCAAGCGTAAAAGATGGCGTGTGCCGGCCGGACAGGAACCGACAGCATTGGACAAAAAGGTGATGGCTATGGAGGCCAAAGGTGCAATGGTGCCTAAGCGCAGCCTCATCCGCACCCCTGAAGAGATTGAAGGTATTAAAAAGAGTGGTGTCATCAACACAGCCATCCTCGACCTTGTGGGCGAGAAGATCCACGCAGGAATGAGTACCCTTGAAATCAACGACCTTGTGCATAACTATACCATAGAACACGGGGCCATTCCAGCCACTTTGGGTTATGAAGGCTTCCCCAAGAGCGTTTGTGTTTCCATCAATGAGGTGGTTTGTCACGGCATCCCTTCTGCCAAGGAAATCCTCAAGGAAGGTGACATTGTCAATGTGGATTGCACCACCATTCTGGACGGTTATTATGCCGATGCCTCTCGAATGTATGTCATCGGGCAAACCTCTGCACGAAAGCAAAAACTGGTTGATGTGGCCAAAGAATGCCTATATATCGGTATGGAAGCCGCCAAGCCTTTCGGCTTCGTTGGCGACATTGGCAATGCCATTCAGCAACACGCCCACAAAAATGGTTTCAGCGTGGTGCGCGACCTCTGCGGACACGGCGTAGGCGTCAAATTTCACGACGATCCCGAGGTGTTACACTATGGTAAGAAGGGCACTGGTATGCTACTTGTCCCAGGTATGGTGTTCACTATTGAGCCGATGATTAATATGGGCACGTGGAGAGTCTTCGTCGACAGTGCCGACGGCTGGACTGTCATTACTGAGGACGAGCTGCCTTCAGCGCAATGGGAACATACTTTCCTAATGACCGAGACAGGACTTGAGATTTTGACGCATTAAAGACCCGCTTCGCATCGTCGAAATGCCTAGCACTGATTACATCGAATCTACGATTTCGGCGTAGCCAATCGGAGATTTGATGTAATCAATCAATGATCCAGAGCAAAGAATTGGATTTCTGGATTGTTCCGTTCTTCGCAAAGACCTATCAGAATTGGAAATAGATGAATGTTTGCAAGTCGGCAGTGATGAATTGATAGATGACAAACACGATAAGGGCGCAGACTACAATCATCAGTGGTAACGGCATCTTGGCGAACCAAATGCGATAACGTCGTTTGAAATTTTCAGGTAGCCAGTGAATAATCAAGCCTATCAAAATGAGGATGAACACATTTTGATAGTGGACAATAATGGTCGGAATCTTGCTCCAGTCCCAGTGGCTGCCCATTTGGTTGACCATATTTTTGGCGGTATTCCAGGCGGTTTCATTAGCTTCGGCAGGGTTGAGATTGGAGCCGCTACGGAAGAACAATCGCGTGAAGGTGATGAAAGTGAAAGTTTGGAAGATGGCCCAAATGTCTTGCAGCCACTGCCAAGCCTTTTTGCCTCCAAACAGGTTGTAAAGCATTCGAATTATGTTGCCGACTAGGATAATCATACACCACACAAACAGCACATTGAAAACGGGCTGTGGTACGAAAACGCATAGCACTCGCAACAAGAAGGTGACCGCCATAATAAACAAGGTGCGACCATAAATGCTCCAATCTTTCCAGAACCTGTAAAATATCAGGCCGATACCGTTCAGTCCACCCCATATCATAAAGTTCCACGAGGCACCATGCCATAAACCACCTAAGAGCATAGTGTCCATTCGGTTGATATCGGAGGTGATTTTTATCCGTTTTTCGGGGATGAAAATGGCCACTAGAGCCAAAATCAAGGCCACAACACCTACGCCCAAGCCAACCCACCAACTACCAGATAGAAACACAGCAATTGCGGAAATCACGATGATAATGCAAAATGAGCCGAAAGTGGCGTTGCGATTGCCTCCCAAGGGAATGTATAGGTAGTCTTTCAGCCAGCGGGAGAGGGACATATGCCAACGGTTCCAAAACTCGCCCGGACTTTTTGCTTTGTAAGGCGAATTGAAGTTTTTAGGCAAGTAAAATCCCATCAGCATAGCCACACCGATGGCAATGTCGGTGTAACCAGAGAAGTCGGCATAAACTTGCAATGAATATCCAAACAAGGCTGTCAGATTTTCAAAGCCAGTGTAAAGCAAAGGCTGTTCAAACACACGGTCGATGAAATTGACCGCGATATAGTCACTGAGCACGATTTTCTTCACCAAGCCATTCATAATCCAGAACACGGCAATGCCAAACTGATTACGGCTGAGGAAGTATTTCTTGTGCAGCTGGGGAATGAACTCGTTGGCTCTCACGATGGGGCCTGCAACCAATTGTGGGAAAAAACTTACATAAAATCCGAAATCAAAGATATTCCGCACAGGTTCGATGCGTTTGCGATACACATCCATAATATAGCTGATAGCCTGGAAGGTGTAGAAAGAGATACCCACTGGGAGCAGGATGGTATCCACACTGAATCGGTTGTCGCCTGTAATTTGGTTGCCCACCCATGAGAAAATATCGAACACGCGGAATTCAAAGCCTGTCAGATTGTTAAGTACGTCAGTGAGGAAATAGGCATATTTGAAGTAGCATAGCGTTGAAAGGTTGACAATCACACTGAGTGCCAGCACAAAATTACGGCTGCTATGCTTCTTTCGCGTATGCATCCATTTGCCCGCGAAGAAATTATATAAGGTAATGAAAACTAGAATTAAAGTGAAGAGTCCGCTGGTCTTGTAATAGAAGAAAAGGCTTACAAAGAACAGGAAGGTATTGCGCAGCAGGCACTTGTTTTTGAACAGACAGAAGAAGGCGAATACAATGGCAAAAAATGCCCAGAAATAAAACTGGGTGAACAACAAGGGATGTGCCTTGTCGAACGAAAAGACTCGGGTGAGGAAGTCTAAAGCTATTTCGGTTCCCTGTGGCATCTTTTATTGTTTGGCGTTCAGTTGGATGTGTTCAATATATCTAGTAATCAAAGCGTTGTAAAACAAGTCGCCCAAAAGTTTGTAACCCTCATTGGTGAAATGTACCTTGTCTTTCTTGGCCAAACCAATTTTCTCCCAATCCTGCATGGATTTCAGGCCACCCATGATGTCGAATTGATTCCAAACGGCAGCATTGTATTTCTTTCCCATCTCCATAAAAGCGTCTTCCACAATTTTTCCGTTGGGATTGACTTCATATCGGGTTTTTCGCTTGACTTTCACTTTTTTGTAACTGTCATTGTTGGTAATAAAGAGCAGGGCACAATCGGGATTGACGCGTTTGATGACCTTAATCAGTTCGTCATAGTTTTTCTTGAAGTTATTTTTTTCAAAGTCTTTTTCTGATGCATCATTGATGCCGATGCCAAAGATGATAAGGTCTGGGCGGATGAGGTTGAGGTCGCGTTCGAAGTCATCGCAACGGAGATAGGAGGGGACACTGGCACCATTGACTCCTACACCATGGACGCTGATGCCAGGCATATCGTTTTCGAGTAGAATACCTGTCAAGGTAAACTCACCTGGAACAGAATCGAATCTAATGCAGATGGAGTCAGTAAAATCGGGTAGGGAGAACGTGTATGTCGACTGCCATTCGTCGTACTTTCCGTGGAGGGTGTTGCTGTTATAGCTGATTACAGGAATCACGTTTTCTGTCTCAGAGAATCCGATAATGGTCACTTTGTTAAAGTCAAAGTCGGGAGTGAGGTCGTTGGGGTATTTCTCCCTCGTTATGATGCTTACTGTAGCTGTAGGGTCATTGGTAGTGATGGCCGCACCAGCCAGTCCCATACGCTTGTCTGTTTCTCTACGAACCGCATTGCGGCAGTAGGTCCAGGTTCCTGTTGACCTGACAATGTAATGGGTGGGGTTGTTGGTGCCCCCTGTTGAAAATGGAAATACAAAAAATTGTCCCCCAATCAAATCTGGGCTGATACTCAATAGGTTGTCACGGAATTGTTGGGTAAACACACCCGCTTGCACATGTGAACCACCAATGTGCATGATGCTCACGTTGCCCTCGCCAAAGAAAACAACGGAATCCATTTTTCGGAAAAAGCGTTCTATGGCCAAACTATCGCCAGGATAAAGGATGGTGTTGTGTCCAAAATGGGCAAACTTGTAATCGGGCACAGATTTAACCCATGGCAAAGTTTGTGTGAAAAGCTGCCCATAGGACAGCAGCAATCCTATGAAAACCAACCACTTTTTCATTGATTCATTGAAATATACTGGGGTTGATAAAAGGGCATTTTGACTCGGCCGGAAGTACGGATTGAGTCTTCTTTTTGGTCAAGATTGATGAACTCGATGACCTTCTCACTTGGCATGTGTTGACGCAATTTGTAAAAATCGTAATAGGTGGTAAAAGATTTCGCCAAATCAGAGCCTATTTCTTGAGCGCCTTTGAATGTGAAATGCACATAATCTGGGCCAGCCATAGGAGGTTTGTGCTTTACCCATTGTGCCATCGAGCCTTCACCACCCATCACGTTGAACATATCCCAATAGGCCATATCGTTGCGTAGAGACATGGCTCGTAGTGAGTCGTTCAACTCTGGAAGACCTTTCAAAGTACCCATTTTACCATTGTAACTTTTACCCATGTCAGCAGGACCAATGAAGAGCAAAGTGGCTTGAGGCGCAACCTGCTTCATATATTGGATTTGCTTCTCTAGTTCGGCAATATAGGGAGTAATATTCTTTGAAGAGGTAATACCTGCCATACGGTTGCCGCCAAATTGCATAATGATGAGCCGGGTGTTAAGCAAATCGAATGACTGTCGTAAGGTGACCTCATTGAGGCGAGTGAAGATGGTGCCTGAGCAGCCGCGCAAGGCCACATTGTCGACGGCAACACCCGTGTCACCATCCAACAGCACGGCATAGATTTCGGCGTTGCCCTTAAAACTGATGACACCGTGTTTGACATTATTGGGCAAAATCCAAGTGATGAGCGATACACTGTCGTTGGCAGGCAGCACTTTGGTTTCGGGTGATATGGTGTCACATTTTAGCGTAGCTTTGAAATTCTTACTGTTTTTGCCCAACAGCACCGAAACCGTGGAGATCTCTTTGGCTTTTGCAAACGCCTGTGAATGGTTGGTTCGCGAAAACGAAATGCTGCCGTTACCTATCACTTGACCGAACTGTGACATCACTCCATAGCGATTGTGCGAAGCACGGGAAGCATCACCATACACCATATAACGTGTCAAATTGGAGGCATGCTGGGTTACTGAGATGGTAGCCACAGGTTGGATGGCAGGTATCATATTTGGCCCCGATCCTCCGAATAATTCCTGCAACTTTTGTCTCAGCACAGAAGAAATACGGTCCATCTCAATCTGCGAATCGCCATAATACATAATGCGGTAGATCTTGTTTTCTTCGTTGGCATGTTCCAATTGACAGAACAAAGTGTCGAAGAAAGTATAGTCATCGTTGGGAAGGTAAATACGGTTCGGGTTTTCTTTCAAGTAATAGCGGA
>JAEEGL010317368.1_pt1 | contig 13534 bp, 11 predicted proteins | sample 9134231 | NCBI WGS metagenome assembly JAEEGL01 (sample SAMN16246548, study PRJNA631951) | gut metagenome | biome: gut microbiome; feature: rumen; material: fiber-attached | host: Bos | place: Iran: Karaj | collected 2018-10
AGCGCCGCATGGCTTCCTTATCGTATTCTTCCACCAGGGTGTCGGTTTCACGCCAGCCGGTCAGATCTTCATTGTCGTAACTTGCCGGCATCCATTTGTCCGCCATCAGCTGCGTCACGTCGCTTACCGGTTTCACCAGCCGCTTTTCCAGTGATTTTTCCAAAACCCTGAGCGCCGCGAAAGTCAGCAGCAGACTCCAGCCAAACAGCCGCATCAGTGCTTTCAGGGCCGCCAGAAGCGGACTCGCATGAAAGACATAGATCATCGTCAGATCGGTGGAGTCCGTGCCGAAAGAGCGCACGCAGAAAGTGAGCATCTCCCCCAGCGTCTTTCTGCCCATATTGTACGCGGTTGAGATCTCGCTCCCTGTCGCGGTAGGTTTCAGTTTCTGCCTGATTTCCTCCGAAACGGCCAGCGCGGCAACACTGTCATACGTTTTCCCTTCATACCGGACCGGCTTGGAAGGCGAAAGCCATCCGTCAAAATCGTGGACGTAGATCGTCACCAGCGGGGCGTTCCCGTCATAGCGATCCAACCGGTCCGTCACCGTCTCCCACTCAACGATCTTCTTATCCGATGTGTCCATCACTTCCCATATGGTCTTCACAGACCGCTCGATCCGGTACGGAACGATCCTGTCTCCGTCCTGAAGGCCCGTGATCTTCCATCCCGCGGAGTAACCGCTCAGCTTTGACAGTGCCTCCTGATCCTGCGGACGGAATCCGGCGAAAGGATCCTCTGCGGGATCTTCCGCGTCAAGGCCTTCGCTCAGGTCTATCCAGCCGTAGTGTCCGCCGGCCGGGGCCTGATTGTACCATTCTTCTTCCGTCTCGTAGGAGAAGTACAATACCGGCCGGTCGTTTCCGGCGATCCAGTTTCCTTCCCCGTCAAAGAAGACACAGGCGGTATCGACCGGGATCGATACGTCAGACAGCAGCGAGTACCCCCAGATCCCGGTGCTGTATCCATTCATTCCGAAAAAGGTAAAACTGCCGGATCTGACAACATCCCGAATCATGTCAACATACATTTCCGGCATCTTTTCTCGCTGCCCGTACTTCACCGAATCAGGATTGTAATACCCTACTATCCACGACAGGGCATTTCCAATATTGGTACCGATCCGTGCATTGGCCATCTCATACATCCTGTCGTAAAACCGCTCCGCCGTGGTCACGACCAGCGCCGCCGCCAGCAGCAGCCAGATCAGGAAGCCGGTAAGATACACCCTCCAGCGTACCGCCGCCCGGACTCCGGGTTTCCTTTTTTGCCGAAGCTCTTTCTTCCGTTTCATTGTCCCGCCTCCCAGCGGTAGCCCGCCTTGATCACCGTGCGGATCCGTTCCGCCGCAGGGCCTAGTTTTTCCCTGAGGCGCCTGATCTGCGTATCCACCGCCCGCGCCTCGCCTTCAAAATCGTAGCCCCAGCACTTAATGAGGAGCTGCTCCCGGCTGAGGACCAGCCCGCGGTTCAGCATCAGGCATTCCAGCAGGGCGAATTCCCTCGGCGTCGGAAAGATCTCCTTTCCCTGCACGAAGACTCTCCGGGCACTGCGGTCAAGGACTACGTCCCCGTCCGACAGCCGGTCTCCCGCCGCCAGAGCCGCGTTTCGGCGCCGGATGAGCGCGGTGATCTTCGCGTATAGGACCGAAAGGGAGAACGGCTTGGTCACGTAATCATCCGCCCCCAGTTCGTAGCCGTAAAGCTTGTCTTCCTCATCGGAAAGCGCGGTCAGGAAAATGACCGGCACGTCGCCTTTTTCCCGGATCGCTCGGCAGGCCGTAAACCCGTCGAGGCCCGGCATCATGATATCCAGCAGCACCGCGTCGAAGTCCCGGCTGCGGCTGAGTTCCAGCGCCCGGATCCCATCCTCCGCCGGCACCGCCGTGTCCTCTCTGCTGGTCAGATAATCGCAGATGACTTCCCGAAGCTCGGGGGAATCTTCCGCCACCAGGATCGTCAGATTCATAATGCACCTCCTTCCGACGCCGTTTTATCTCGTTCATGTGGCAGTTCTGTGTCAATTATAGTTTTTTCTTCATGACCGCGCAAGATTTTCCGGGAAGCAGGGGCGGACGGGCCGCACCAACCGGAGATCCGTTATCATAAAGGCACCCCGGCAGGCCCGAGAAACTGCCGATAGCCCGGCACATATACCGAATGTTCACTGATTTCGCAGCAGCGCCTCCAATTGGATCCGATTATGTGATATACAATACAGATATGCAGGGACAGCGCTTCTGCATTCTGCTGTATTGTAATTGCTGAGGCCGAACAAAACCGCCGGAAACCGAAAAAGAGGTGCGTACATGAAGAAGTGGAAAAGGACATTCGGAAAAATGATACAGCGCGTGATCGACACGGCCATGGGCAACGGCCTCATGCAGGAGGAAACCGCGGCCGACGGTGAACGCTATGTGACGCCGGGGATCGGAGCACTGTGCCGGCAGGCAGGAGCCGAAAGCTGCGTGCTGCTGAAAAACGACGGCACGCTGCCGCTGGATAAGGAAGAAGAGGTCGCGGTCTTCGGGCGCTGCCAGCTGGACTGGTTTTATGTGGGCTACGGCAGCGGCGGCGACGTGCACGCACCGTATCACGTGAACCTCATCGACGGCCTTCGGAATGCAGGGCGCCGCCTGAATGCCGAAGTGCTGAAAGCTTACGAGACCTGGACGCAGGAAGAGGACAACAAGGCGGATCACGGCTGGTGGGGACACTGGCCCATGAATCATCCGGAGATGCCGCTGGACGAAGTTCTGGTCCGAAACGCAGCCCGGACTGCCGGCACGGCTCTCGTCGTGATCGGCCGCGCGGCCGGTGAGGACCGGGAGAACACGCTGACAAAGGGCAGCTACTATCTGACCGACGAAGAACGCGCCATGCTGGATACGGTCACGGCGGCTTTTTCCCGGGTCGCCGTACTGCTGAACGTCGGCAGCATCATGGACATGGCCTGGACGGAGGAATACGGCGATAAGATCTCTTCTCTCATGATCGTCTGGCAGGGCGGCATGGAAAGCGGCAATGCTGCGGCCGATGTGCTGACCGGCAGGGTCAGTCCCTGCGGAAAGCTCAGCGATACGATCGCCCGCCGCTATGAGGATTATCCCAGCAGCGCGCATTTCGGCGGCAAAGCCTTTAATGACTACGCCGAGGGGATCTATGTAGGCTACCGCCACTTTGACAAACACCGGGAGACCGTTCTGTACCCCTTCGGCTTCGGCTTAAGCTATACGAGTTTTGACGTAAAGGCGGAGCACGCGCTGCGTACCGGGAACGTGACGGAAGTGAACGTGACCGTGACGAATACGGGACGCGCCCCCGGCAAGGAGACCGTTCTTCTCCGGTGCCATGCACCGGAGGGACGCCTGGACAAGCCGCTCGGCGTGCTTGCGGCTTTCGCGAAAACGAAAACACTCCTGCCCGGCGAGAGCGAAACGCTGACGCTCTCCTGTGACGACCGCTGCCTTTCCTCTTATGACGAAAGAACGAGCCGCTTCGTACTGGAAGCCGGCGAATACCGCTTTACGGCTAACGGGGCGGAAGCGGGCGGCTTCACCCTGATGCGGGAGATCACAGTCATGCAGTGCGAGCCTCTCTGCAAAACGAGCGCCGAACTGCGGGAGCGGATCCTGGCCAGCATGCCGGAAGGGCTTCCCGTGACCGGGATCAGCCCCTATGGGCTGGACGACGTAAGAAGCGGCAAAATCACGACGGACGATTTCATCGCCCGGCTTTCCGACGAAGAACTGGAAGCTTTAAGCCGCGGCCACGGCATGATGGGAAGCGGGCTCGGCACAGCCGGCAATGCCGGAGTCTTCGGCGGTGTGATCGAAAGCCTGCGGAAGAAGGGCGTCCCGCCCGTCATCACCTCGGACGGTCCTGCGGGACTGCGCCTCAGAAAGTACTGCGCGCTGATCCCCTGCGGAACGGCGCTCGCCTGTAGCTGGAATACGGAACTGGTGGAAGCCCTGTCCGCCAAAGTCGGGGAGGAAATGGTCCGTTACGGCGTGGACGTGCAGCTCGCGCCGGGCATGAACATCCACAGAAACCCTCTGTGCGGACGCAACTTCGAGTACTTTTCCGAGGATCCGCTGCTTTCCGGCAAGATGGCCGCAGCCGTCATACGCGGCGTGCAGAGCAGGGGAAAAGCGGCCTGCCCCAAGCACTTTGCCTGCAACAACCAGGAAACGAAGCGCAATACCAACGATTCCCGCGTTTCCGAGCGGGCGCTGCGGGAGATCTATCTGCGCAATTTCGAGATCGCGGTCACGGAGGCCAAACCTCACGTGATCATGACCTCCTACAATAAAGTGAACGGTGTCTGGAGCCATTACAACTATGATCTTGTCACGACCGTCCTGCGCGGCGAATGGGGATTTGAAGGCTGCGTCATCACCGACTGGTGGATGCGGAAAGCAGCCAGTCCGGAATTCCCGAAACTGAAAGACAACGCCTACCGGGTGCGCGCGCAGGTCGACGTGCTGATGCCGGGCGACATGGGACATATGGCACGGAAATACAGATCCGACGGCAGCCTGCTGAAAACGCTCGGCGAAGAGGGCGGAATCACGCGCGGCGAGCTGCAGCGGACGGCGCGGAACGTACTGAACCTGATCCTGAAGATCAAGTTTTAGAAGCCGGAGTGTGTATCATTCGCCGGGGTCTTTTTATGCTTTCGTTTCCGCACCCCCGTAAATCCGTTCCCCTTTTTCCCGCCGAACGTGCTATCATTTATGCGGATCATTCCGGCCTCAGGCCCATGAAAGGACCCTTCCATGAATACAATCGTTCTGACCGGCGGCGGTACGGCCGGCCATGTGACTCCGAATCTGGCGCTTGCGGAAGAACTGCGGCGGAGAGGCTTCGACCTCTTATATATCGGTTCCTACGAGGGGATCGAGAAGGAACTGGCCGAAAAGGCCGGCCTGCCTTACCGCGGAGTATCTACCGGAAAGCTCCGGCGCTACTTTGATCTCAAAAACCTGACAGACCCCATCCGCGTGCAGAAGGGCGTCGGAGAAGCCCGCCGGCTTCTCCGGAAAGAAAGGCCCGCCCTGGTCTTCTCCAAGGGCGGCTTTGTTTCCGTACCGGTGGTCGTCGCGGCCAGGGAGCTTCGGATCCCCGTCATCATCCACGAGTCGGATATGACCCCGGGGCTGGCCAACCGCATCTGCTACCCTCACGCGACGAAGATCCTCTGCAATTTCCCCGAGACGCTGGACAAGCTCCCGAAAAATAAATCCCTCGTCAGCGGCTGCCCGATCCGGCCCGAACTGCTCGCCGGGAGCCGGGAAGCCGGCCTGGCCTTCACCGGCCTCAGCGGGGAAAAGCCCGTCCTGCTCGCCATGGGCGGGAGCCTGGGCTCGGTCCGCCTCAACAACGCCCTCCGAAGCATCCTGCCGCGCCTGCTGGAGGAATTCGAGGTCGTCCATCTCTGCGGACGGGGCAATCTGGAGCCTGCCCTCGATCAGGCGGGCTACCGCCAGTACGAATACATTTCCGGCGAGCTGAAGGACCTCTTCGCCCTTGCGGACCTGGTCATTTCCCGGGCCGGGGCGAACGCGGTCTGCGAACTGATCGCCCTCCGGAAGCCGAACCTGCTCATCCCGCTGTCCGCACAGGCGTCCCGCGGCGATCAGATCCTGAACGCCGCCTCCTGCCGGAAGCAGGGCTTCAGTATGGTGCTGCAGGAGGAAGAGATCACCGACAACGCCCTTTTTGCCGCACTGAGCGAGCTGTACCGGGAGCGGGATCATTACGCCGAAGTCATGGCGGGAAGCCCTCAGGGCGACGCGGTCGCCTTCATCGCGGATCTGATCGAACAGACCGCCCGAAAGGAAACGAAGAAATGACCGCGTTTCAGGGCAGCGCCTCCTATATCGCTTCTCCCGACCTGATGCGGGCCGTCAACATCGCCGCCTCTCTCGGCCGGCCTCTGCTTGTCAAGGGAGAGCCGGGGACAGGCAAGACCATGCTGGCCGCCGCCGTCGCGGAAGCGCTTAACAAAGAGCTCATCGTCTGGAACATCAAGTCCACGACCAAGGCACAGGACGGTCTCTATGTTTACGACACCGTGCAGCGCCTCTATGACAGCCAGTTCGGCGCCGAAGGCGTGGACGATATCGCGAAATACATCAGACCCGGCAAGCTGGGAGAGGCCTTCTCCCGGGAAAAGCAGCCGGTCCTGCTCATCGACGAGATCGACAAGGCCGATCTGGAGTTCCCGAACGACCTTCTGTGGGAACTGGATCAGATGGAGTTCTACATCCCGGAAACCGGCGAGACCGTCCGGGCCAAGGAACGGCCCATCGTCATCATCACCTCGAACGCGGAAAAGGAACTGCCCGACGCCTTCCTGCGCCGCTGCATCTTCCACTATATCGCCTTCCCGACGCGGGAAGAGATGGAGGAGATCGTCCGCGTGCATTACCCCGATCTGGAACAGGCCTTGCTCTCCCAGGCGCTGACGCAGTTCTACGCCCTGCGCGCCCTGCGCGGCCTGCAGAAAAAGCCCGCCACGAGCGAGCTGCTCGACTGGCTGCAGGCGCTCGTCCTGGCGAGGATCCGCCCCGATGAGAGCGCCGAAAAGATCCCCTTCGCCGGCGTCCTCCTGAAAAAAGAGGAGGATATGAAGCTGCTCGGCAGCGCCCGGCGGTACTAGGCCTATGTTCGCCGCGTTCTATCATCTTCTCCGCGCGGGCGGAGTGGACGTGAGCATCCGGGAATTCCTCACCCTGCAGGAAGCTCTGCGTAAAGGCCTCCATCACAGTTCGCTCACGGAATTCTATTACCTGGCGCGGGCCGTCCTCATCAAAAGCGAGGCTGATTTCGACGCCTACGACCGGGCGTTCCTGGAATTCTTCCGGAACGTGAAGCCGATCGAGTTCCTGCCGAAAGAGCTGGAGGACTGGCTCTCCTCGCCGCTCAGCCGGGACGAGGAACGGGAGCTTTTTGACAGGCTCCTCTCCTCGGGCGAGCTCGAAGACCTCCGGAAGATGCTCGAGGAGCGTCTGGCCGAACAGACCGAGCGTCACGACGGCGGAAGCAAATGGATCGGTACGGGCGGAACGAGCCCGTTCGGGCATTCCGGCTTCCATCCCGGCGGCATCCGCATCGGGGGAGAGGGAAAGCACCGCAGCGCGGCCCAGATCGCCGGCGAGCGCCAGTTCCGCGATTTCCGCGAGGACGATACCCTGGAGATGCGCCAGTTCCAGCTGGCGTTCCGAAGGCTCAGGCGGCTCGGCGCATCGGACGAAGGGCCCCGCGACGAACTGCTCTTAGACGAGACCATCCGGGCGACGGGCGACAACGCCGGGAACCTGACCCTTGTCTACGGCCGTCCCCGGAAAAACCAGACGAGGCTTCTGCTGCTTTTCGATTCCGGCGGCTCGATGTGGCCCTACAGCCGGCTCTGCGCGACCCTTTTCCAGGCTGTGCACGACGCGCAGCATTTCCGGGAGCTTCGGACCTATTTCTTCCACAACATCTTTTACGACCGCCTGTACCGGACGCCGGCCTGCGCGGAAAAGGACTCCGACGCGGCTGAGAAGGTCCTCGCGGAGCTTCCTTCTGACACCCGGGTGATCGTGGTCGGAGACGCCTCCATGGCCCCCTCCGAACTCTTCTCGCCGGGCGGCAATATCTACTGGTGGCACAGCCGCTCGAATGAGGCCGGAACGGTATATCTCGACCGGATGCGCCGGCATTTCCCTCACATGGTCTGGCTCAATCCCCTGCCGCCCGCCTACTGGGACCGCGGCTACGGGAGCGAGACCATCCGCTATATCAAAGACCAGGTGCCGATGTTCCCGCTCACCGTGCAGGGACTGGAGCAGGCGGCCGCCTGTCTTGCCAAAGACCGCCGGCGGGCAGTATGACCTCCGGCCACTGAAAGGAGTACCTCATGGACTGTATTTTCTGCAAGATCGCCAAAGGCGAGATCCCCTCTTCCACGCTGTATGAAGATGACGAATTCCGGGTCATCCTGGACTTAAACCCGGCGGCGAAGGGACACGCGCTCGTCCTGCCGAAAAAGCACTACGACAACGCCTGCGGCATGCCCGTCCGGAAGCTCGGACGCGCCATGCAGATCGGCGCCGGCGTGGCGCAGGCCGAGATAGAGGCCTTCGGCTACGACGGCTTCAACCTCGTGCAGAACAACGGGACCGCCGCCGGCCAGAGCGTCTTCCATTTCCACCTGCATGTAATCCCGCGCCGGGAAGGCGACGAGGTCCTCGGCCTCTGGAAGCCGGGCAAGACCACCCGCAAGGAAATGAGCGAGACCGCTTCCGCCGTCAAAGCCTGCCTGCCGCACTACCTGTCCGAACCGATCCAGCTGACCGACCCGATCCGGAGAAAGATCGTCGAAGCCAAAATGTGAGGCGAAAGCAATGAAACTGATGCACAAAGAACTGATCCCGGAAGAATGCCCCGTCCTCTGGCAGAAACCGTTCACTGAGGAGGTGGTCGCGGAGGAATTCGAGGTAAAAGGCGGAAAATGGTCCGTGAGTGACGGCTGGCTGACCGGCGAAAACCCGGGGAACTTCCCCGGTATGATCATTTCCCGGGCAGATTTCTGCGAGAACGTGGTGGTGGAAGTGACGGCCTCCACGGTAGCCCCCTGCACGCACGATATCAATCTGATGTGGAACGGCAGCTGGGACGAAGAGACGAATACCCGCCACGTGGCCTACGTCGCAGGGCTCGCCGGCTGGTGGGAAGGGAAGGTCGGATTCGAAAAATCCCCGGACTATCTCCTGAACGTCGCGACGCAGATATTCCCGTTCGAAGCCGGACGAAACTACCGCATCCAGGCCGGAAGCATCGACGGGCACATTTTTGTCGTCGTCGACGGGGCGCTGGTTTTGGAGCTCACGGATCCCGACCCGATCGACCCGAAGCGCTACGGCCGGATCGGCTTCGAGGCCTACTGCGCCAAAGTCCGCTTCCGTGATCTCTGCATCCGGAAGGCGGTCTGGACGCCGCTTTCCGAAAGTTATATTCCGGAATTCTGACCACTGACGGGCCGGCCTTCGCAAAACCGGCCGAAAGGAGAAAAAAAACATGTCCATGAATCTGCGGAAGATTGTTACCGCCTATCCGGGCGGCCTTGAAAAAGCCTTCACCATGAGCTATGACGACGGCAACGACTGCGACATCCCTCTCGTTGAGATGATGCGTAGGTACGGGGTGAAAGGCACGTTCAATATCAATTCGGGCTGCTGCCCCCCTGAGCGGATGCCCCACGGCAAAAAGCCCTGGTCCCGGCTTCCCCTCCGGGAGCTGATCGATCTCTACGGGGACGATATGGAGATCGCCGTGCACGGCCTGATCCATCCGACCTGGGACCGCCTGCCCTCGCCGAACGCGATGCAGGATATCCTGGACGACCGGCGGGAGCTTGAACGCGCGACCGGAAAGATCATCCGCGGGGCGGCCTATCCGAATGGAAGCTTTAACGACGACGTGGTCGGCATCCTGCGCCTCGCCGGCTTCGTGTACTGTCGCACCACCCCCTGTACGAACAGCTATAAGCACCTTCCGCAGGATCTGTTCCGGCTGCAGGGAACGAGCCGCAATACCGACCCGCGCTGCCAGGAGCTGGCGGAGGAATTCGTGAAGCCGCACACGCCCGGCCGTCCCCTCTGGCTTTACTACCTCTGGGGCCACAGCTATGAGTTTGTCGAAAACGACAGCTGGAACGTGATCGAAAAGCTCCTTCAGACCGTCGGCGGCCGGGAGGACATCTGGTACGCGACCAACATCGAGATCTTCGACTATCTGAACGCTGCGCGTCTTCTCCGCTACGATATCGACATGAGCCGGGTCTACAACCCGACCGACACCAAGATCTGGCTCCGCATCTCGCACGGCAGCGACGTTCAGTTCCTGACAGTGCCCCCGGCGTCGGAAGTGCAGCTGCCCGGCTGACGCTTCGTCCCTGCAAAAAGCGGCGGCCCGCCCGGGAAACCCGTCCTCTGCGCCGCCCAAGGAGACCTTCATGTCCATGAATCTCAGAAAGATCCGGCCCGCCTGGCCCGGCGGCCTCGGAAAAGCCTTCACCATGAGCTACGACGACGGCAACGACTGCGACATCCCGCTCGTTGAGATGATGCGCAGGTACGGTGTCAAAGGCACGTTCAATATCAACTCCGGCGTCTGTCCGCCCGAGCGGATGCCCTATGACAAGCATCCCTGGGCCCGCCTGCCGTTAAAGGAGCTCGTCGATCTCTACGACGACGATATGGAAGTCGCGGTCCACGGCCGGACCCATTCCACCTGGGACCTTCTGCCCGCCCCGAACGCGATGCAGGACATCCTGGACGACCGGCGGGAATTGGAGCGCGCCTTCGGGCGCCTCGTCCGCGGAGCCGCATGTCCGAACGGCAGCTATAACGAAGACGTGCTGAACATCCTGCGCCTCGCAGGCTTCGCCTATTGCCGCACCACCGGCGCCACGAACAATTTCAAACGTCTGCCGCAGGATCCCTTCCGGCTGCAGTGCACGGTCTGTCACCGGGACCCCATCTGCCAGGAACTGGCCGAGGCTTTCATAAAGCCTCATCCCGACGGAGGCCGTCTCTGGATGTACTATCTCTGCGGGCACAGCTTCGAATTCGTCCAGCATGACAACTGGCAGGTGCTCGAAAAACTCCTGCAGACCGTGAGCGGCCGGGAGGATACCTGGTACGCGACCAACATTGAGATCTTCGATTACCTGGATGCCGCGCGCCGGCTTCGCTACGATATCGACATGACCCGGGTCTACAATCCGACCGATACCGAAGTCTGCCTGTGCGTCACCCACGGAAGCGACGCAAAGTACCTGAGCGTTCCCCCTGCAGCAGAGGTCACGCTGCCCGAATGATGACCCAAGCCGTTATGAACCATGTTTTCTCCGTCCCCGTGCTCGGCGTCCTCGGAGGCTCCCTCCTGATAGCGCTCGCCATCGCCGCTTTCCTGCTCATCATCTCCCTCATCATTTCCCTGATCATGGTCCACGTCGGACCGAAAATGATGGAAAAAGATGAGCGCCGCACCGCGGATGAGATCAAAAAACTGCTGCCCGGAACCGACTGCGGCCGCTGCGCCTACGATAACTGCGACCAGTTCGCCCGCGCCTGCGCGGCCTCGAACCGCCTGATGGGCAACTGCGTGGAGGGCGGCCCCGAAGTCAACGAAGCGGTGCGGGATTTCCTCCGTCCGGAGCTTCCCGACCAGTTCGGCGACCGGCGCGTCAACCGCTCCATCCGTGCCATGAACGCGGAGCAGGACGTGTTTTACCGGGAGGACCGCGAAAAAGAGGACGCCTCCCGAAAGAAGCGTGATCCTCTGAAACAGAACGAAGCCGGCAGGCCTTATATGGAGGACGAGCCCTGGTAAAGACAGCCGTCCCCGAATACTGTAAGGAGATCATGATGCCTACGAATCTCAGAAAGATCTTCACCGCCTACCCCGGCGGTCTGAACAAAGCCTTTACCATGAGCTACGACGACGGGAACGACTGCGACATCCCGCTGGTCGAAATGATGCGCAAATACGGCGTGAAGGGCACCTTCAACGTCAACTCGGGCTGCTGCCCGCCGGAACGGCTGCCCTATACGAAGCATCCCTGGTCCCGGCTGCCGCTCGACGAGCTGGTCGACCTCTACGGCGACGACATGGAGATAGCGGTCCACGGCCGCATCCACCCCACCTGGGACCGCCTGCCCTCCCCGAACGCGATGCAGGATATCCTGGACGACCGCCGCGAACTGGAACGGGCCTCCGGAAAGATCATCCGCGGCGCCGCCTGTCCGAACGGCTCCACGAATGACGATGTAGTGAAGATCCTGCGCCTCGCGGGCTTCGCCTACTGCCGTGTGACGGATCCCACGAACAGCTTCAAACGGCTTCCGGAGGATCTCTTCCGTGTGCACGGAACGGTGCGGAACACCGACCCGACCCGTCAGGAACTGGCTGAAGCGTTCGTAAAGCCGCATCTTCCCGGAGGCCGGCTCTGGCTCTACTATATTTGGGGCCACAGCTTCGAGTTCGTACGGGATTCAAGCTGGGATCAGCTGGAAAAGCTTCTGCAGACTGTTTCCGGCCGGGAAGATATCTGGTACGCGACCAATCTGGAGATCTTTGACTATCTGGACGCCGCAAAGCGTCTCCGTTACGATATCGACATGAGCCGGGTGTACAATCCGACCGACACGGCCGTCTGGCTGTGCGTCACCCACGGAGACGGAGACGCTGCGTTCCTGTCTGTACCGCCCGGAACGGAGATCCGGCTTCCGGACTGACCGGCCGGGGAAAGACAGACCGTTATTTACAGCAGCACGAAAGGAACACCATGCAGTACCGAAACGATCAAAACGGCGGGCCGATCTCCCTTCTGGGATACGGCTGTATGCGCTTCACCACGAAGGGAGGCTCGATCGATCTTCCGAAGGCCGAGTCCGAGATCATGGCCGCCTACCGGGCGGGCGTCAATTACTATGACACCGCCTACATCTATCCCGGCAGCGAGGCGGCGCTGGGCGAGATCCTCGAAAAGAACGGGATCCGCGACAAAGTCAACATCGCGACCAAACTGCCGCAGTACCTGATCGGCAGCCGGCAGGCGCTCGACCGCTATTTTTCCGAAGAACTGAAGCGGCTCCGCACCGACCGGGTCGATTATTACCTGATGCACCATCTGACCGATATCGCCCAGTGGGAGCGCCTGAAGGGCCTGGGCATCCTCGACTGGATCCGGGAAAAGAAGGAAAGCGGACAGATCCGCAACATTGGATTCTCGTATCACGGAAACAGCGACATGTTCCTGAAGATCCTGGCGGACTATGACTGGAATTTCTGCCAGATCCAGTACAACTACCTGGACGAGGTCTCCCAGGCGGGCGTCACCGGCCTCAAAGCAGCCGCCGCGTGCGGGATCCCCGTCGTGATCATGGAGCCCCTGCGGGGCGGAAAACTCGTGAACCTCCTGCCGGAGGAAGCAAAAAAGCTCATGGCCGCCTCTCCCCGGCAGTGGACCGCCGCCGAGTGGGGCCTCCGCTGGCTCTGGAACCAGCCCGAGGTCACCTGCGTCCTCTCGGGGATGAACTCTCTGGAGATGGTGGAGGAAAACTGCCGGATCGCCGGGAACGCAGCGGCCGGAGCCTTTACCGAGGAAGATTTCCTGCTGATCGATCAGGTCAGAAAAGCCATCCGCGCCAAAGAAAAAGTCGGCTGCACCGGCTGCCGCTACTGCATGCCCTGCCCGAAGGGGGTGGATATCCCCGGCATCTTCCGCTGCTGGAACGCCATGTATATCGAATCCAAAAGCCGGGGCCGCATGGAATTCGCCCAGACCACCGGACTGACCCGCGAGCCGGCCTTCGCCTCCCCGTGCGTCGGCTGCGGCAAATGCGAGCAGCACTGCCCGCAGTCCCTCCCGATCCGCGAACTTCTGAAGAAGGCCGACCGCGACCTGCGCCCGCTCCCGTATAAAGCAGGCATCGGCATCGCCCGAAGCTATCTCCTCCGCGGCAGAAAGAAACGCTCCG
>JAEEGL012583774.1_pt1 | contig 13534 bp, 7 predicted proteins | sample 9134231 | NCBI WGS metagenome assembly JAEEGL01 (sample SAMN16246548, study PRJNA631951) | gut metagenome | biome: gut microbiome; feature: rumen; material: fiber-attached | host: Bos | place: Iran: Karaj | collected 2018-10
GACCATGACCGCTCTGACCGCTATGCTTGTCGCGACTTTGGACTCAACTACCTTGAAACCGTTCCGCATGATGGCATCGTGTTTACCTTTGCCGACAACGATACCTTCCCTCTATGGTACAATCAGGACGTTGAGGGCAAGCGTACCGATGTGCGTGTGTGCAACCTCAGTTATCTCCAGACATCGTGGTACATTGACCAGATGAAACGTCCTGCCTATTCGTCATCACCGCTTCCTGTCACATGGAATGCACGGCAATATGCCGAAGGGCAGCATGAACGTGTGGAGGTCAATCCAACTATCTATCTTGGTGACACAGCCATTACGGTAAAGCAACTTGTAGAAAAGATGTATGACGAAGAACCCGAAACAGCCCGACGTATATGGGGCGACGAGCCGTTCGAGTATCAGAATGCCATACGCAAGTTCCTGCTGAAGGAAGACATACCAACAGAATATCGCACGTTTGTGGACAATCTGCCATCATGTGTGCCAAGCGACACACTATATATAAAGGTAGATAAGGCGGCTGTCCGTCACTCTGGAATGATGATACCAGAAGGTATGGACATTCCTGATCACATGGACATAAGTTTCAAGGGGCAGGGCAGCGTGTTGAAGAGTTACCTCATGATGCTTGACATCATAGCTGCTGTCAACTTCTCACGTCCTATATATGTGGCAAGCACGGTAGGTCCAAGTCAATATGGCAACCTTTTCACGCATTTTGTGCAGGAAGGCATTAACTGGCGTATAACGCCGTTCACGTTTGAGGCTAATGACAGATATGCACGCAACGTACCGATAGACACGGAACGTATGTACGACAATCTCATGAAACGTTACCACTATGGCAACGTGTCACAACGTGGCATATACATAGACGAGCAGATATACAAGATGAGTATAGGATATCGCAGACAGTTCGCATCCCTTGCCATGGCATTTGCGACGAAGGGTGACACAACAAGGGCAAAAGCCGTTCTTGACAAGTGTGCAAGGGAACTACCGTCATACAATCTACCTTATGCGGTATATGATGGTTCTCTCGAACTTGTTACAGCTTATCGTCTCATTGGTGACACCACAAATTGTAAAGCCATCCTTCAACAGCTTGAATGCCGTAGCCGCGAATACCTTGCATGGTATTTGTCCCTTCCACAGTCTCAACAGACCATCAGGAAGAATGATATAGAGTATGAACTACAGACAATCCACTGGATTGAAGAAATAAAAAATAGTAGTAAAGAGTAGTAAATAGAAGTAAAATGGAGTAAAGAGACGTTACCATGTAGGAACAAATAGACGAGCAGGCTATCGTCTTTTTACTTCTTTTAACTCCTTCTAACTCCATTTTACTTCCAAAAGAAAAAACATATGAAACGAATCAATTATATAGTCCTTATCATAGGAATTGCATCAATCCTTCTCGGCTTCTTCCTTATGAGTGGCGAAGGAACAACAGAGGAAACGTACTGTCCCGAAATCTTCAGCGACATCCGTATCAAAGTCGCTCCACTCGTGTGTCTCTTTGGCTATTTACTCTGTGGAATGTGGATAATATGTTCTGACTTTACAGCGAGTCATAGTTAGGATGATTAGTAGTATTAAGGGATGCGTTATGTTTTCTAAGTGACAATTTCATAGTATATGGTATATGTAAAAATGAAAATATAATGCAGGTGGTACTATATTGCTATAAATAGTCTTTAGATTCTTTGGCATTGTCACTTTAATTATGGATATTTGCAAAGTTCATTTATTATGTACTAACTTGCTAAACTAAGACTAATAATAGCACTATTTACTAATTTAATACTAATCTTATGAGAAAAAAGTTACTTTTCTTATTTGCATCAACAATGATGACTGTTGGTGCTTCAGCTGTGGAATGGGAAAAACCTATTCCTGCGCATCAGGATTTGGTCTATGGTGATACAGTTTATCTGTATAACCGCGATGGAAAGGGATTCTTCCTCGGAGGTAATACTTACGGAACTCACGCATCTATCGGACCAGAGGGTTACAAGTGTATCTTTGAAAAAACTGAGTCTAGCGTTACATTGCGTGACTCTGTAGAATCAAAGGGCAAGTGGTTCAATGTTTATGCGCATTTTGAAACTGGCGACTGTTGGGTTGACTGGGCAGATAATGGCGATATCAACTTCAATGTTGTTAGACAGGATGATGGTTCATACCAAATCTTCAGCCTCAGCTCATTTAATACGGATATGCCACTTGGTATTGATGCTAATGGTGACAATCTTACCTACGTTAAGTTTACTGACCCAGAGTTTGCTTCTGTAAACTACATCAGTTGGTGGATTGTTTCAAAGGAAGCATACAATCAGTATTGGGTAAATAACAGCATCTACGAGAATGCTCTTGCTCTCGAGAATAAGATTGGTGAGGCTGCTGACCTCGGTCTTACTGAGGCTGTAAAAGCTGCAACTGCTGTTTATGAGAATGCTGCTGCTACTCTTGATGAGATGAAGGCAGCTAATGAGACTTTGCAGGCTGCAATCAACAACTTCAAGGAGAATCAGGTTACTCCAGACAATCCACAGGATTTGACTGAAACATATATTCCAGAGGCTGACTTCGAGTCAAATCAAGGTGCTGGTGTATGGCAGCGTACTCATAAGGCACAGAACTACCAGACTAATGAAACAGCAGGTAAGTTGGGTGATCAGACAACATTCCTTGAGGCTTGGAATGGTGACGCATTCTCAGGAAAGCAGTATGTTCCAATCACAGGTCTTCCAAACGGAGTATATGAGTTCACACTCTCTGCTGCAACAAACGGTGGCAATGGATGCTACGTTTATGCAGGCAATTCACGCGTTGAAGTTACTTCTGGTGACATGACTTCATACACAGTTTATGCCCAGGTTACAGACGGAACTCTTGAGGTAGGTCTCGATATGCCAAAGGCAATCCAGAACTGGGTTGGTATCGATGATGCTAAGCTCGTTTATCTCGGTAACTCTGTAGCTTCATACGCTTACTGGATGAATAATGTTATTGAGAACTCAGCAAGATATGATGAAGAAGAAACATTTGCTCAGGTTTCATTGATAAAGGCTTACAATGCTTTTCTTGATACAGATCTTAGTCAGTTCACTACAGTCGATGAAATCCTTGCTTTCAATGATCAGTTTGCTGCTGCACAGGCTTCACTCAGCGAGAGTCTCTCTGCATACGCTAAGTTCCAGAAGATTGTAGAGCAGATTGGTGATATTTCTGATGATGGATATGAAGGTGCTGCTGCTGATGAACTTTTTGACTCTTATGATGAAGGCGAAATCTTCACTATCATTTCAGAGAAAAATCTCTCAACAGAAGAGATTCTTGCAAAGTGTGAGGAAATCAATAAGGCTCTTGACGTTGTAAAGAAGACTTGTCTCCTCCCAGGTTCTGATTGTACAAATCTTCTCGTTAATCCTAATTTCGATGAGCGTCTTACAGGTTGGGAGCATGACAAGTCAATGGCTGATGGTCAGGTTGATGGACTACCTTCTAACTTGAATTGTGAGCGTTGGAATGACAACTTCGACTTCTATCAGGTTGTAACAGGTGTTCCAAATGGTGTTTATGAACTTAGTGTTCAGGCATTCTACCGTCCAACAGACGACACAAAGAAATCATACGAAAACTATGTAAACGGTGTTAATGACGAGATTCTTGCTTCAATATATGTTAACTCTCTTACAACTCCTGTAAAGAATATTGCTGAGCATACTTATGACGAGAATCTTGAGAACAATAGTACAGACCTTGGTAATGGCCTTTTCTGTCCAAACGGACAGAAATCAGCTTCTAACGCTTTCACAAAGGGTGATTATCAGAACGTAGTATTTGGTATTGTTACAGACGGTGTACTCAAGGTTGGTATCAAGTCTAAGGGTACAGTAGCAGGTCGCTGGACAATCTGGGACAACTTCCGTCTCACATATCTTGGCAAGGATGCAAATGCTGTAAGTGAGGTGATTAAAGATCGTGCAAATGATGCTACGAAATATACAAGTGCAGAAACATATGTATATGGTGCGCTCAAGGAGGCTGTAGATGCTGCTTACGCTAAGGCTATGTCTGCAACGGGTGACGATAAGTTCGCTGCAATTGAAGAGTTTGTACAGGCTCTTGATGCTGCGAAGGAGAACGAAGCAATCTATAAGGAGATTGCTAAGCAGATGGAAGACTTGAATGATGCGTATGAAAAGACTGTTTCAACAAATGATGAACTTCTCAAAGCATCAAATAAGCTTTATCAGGATCTTGAAGGTGGTTACAACGACTTGTCTTTCTCAACTGAAGAGGGAAAAGCCTTGCTCGAAAAGGCATACGAGTACAACGCTAAGCTCCGTATGCCGGACTATAATGGTGCTTCAGAGGAACCTGTTGACTTCACTTCTCTTATCATCAACCCTTCATTCGAGGAGAATAAGAGAGATGAGGAAAGTCTTAAGGGATGGGTAAACGAAGGTAGCATCAAGATGAAGGCTCAGGATAACTCTTCATTCGGAAAGACAGATAATGTTTATTGTGAGAAGTGGCACGCAAATGGTAATGTGAACTTCCACCAGACTTTGAAGTATCTTCCAAATGGTTACTATACTCTCAGCGTTGATGCATTCTGCGAGGCTGAAAATGCTGTAATCTTTGCTAATGACAAGGAGATTCCATTCTCTAATAAGGAAGATGCAAAGCATCCTGCAACTGAGACTATCACATTGCAGGTAACAGACGGAACTCTCACATTCGGTGTACGTGTTGAACTTACAGATCAGACTTGGGTATGTGTTGACAACTTCCAGCTCATCTATCATGGAGAGACTGTTCCAACAGCTATTGACGAGGTTGCTGCAGAGACAGCTGCTGATGCAAAAGCTTCTGAGTTCTTCACAGTATCTGGTGCACGTGCTGATAAGCTCGGCAAGGGTATCAACATCGTTCGTATCTCTGACGGTACTGTAAAGAAGGTATTCGTAAAGTAAATTGACTCTAAGGTTTCTGAGCTTTTTGGTTATATGGTTTGAATGACTTTAGTAAAGTTATCAGCCCAAAACTATAAAACTCATAAATATTATCAAGGGCGAAACTCATTAGTGGGTTTCGCCCTTTTTGTTATATATAATTATATGGCGTAATATAGTGTTATAGTAAGACCCACTTTGTATTATTTATTCTACTATGGATAAAATATAAGTACCTAAAAATGCGCCTAAAACATTATAGTGTACCACACACTTAGTACACTATGTAAAATATTTTTACGCTAATCTGTAAAATATTTTTACAACCGTACCTTTTGTGATGAAAATCTCCATGCGAAGAGCGAAAACCTCCATATCTTTGCAATGTCAAAAGGAAACAACGATGTTTCTGATGACAAAGAGAAAAGATAATAATAAAGAAATAATATACGCCCAATGACCCGCATGGCGTTCTTCTAATAATAAAAAAGAAGTTAAGAGGGGTTCTGAAGATTATGAAGACTATCAAGGTTATCGCAGCAGTTATCGCATCAGCAATGTTTACAATCAATGCAAACGCAGAGTCTAAGGATACAAATGAGGCTAATGCAGCTAAGGTTGTTGAAGTAGCTAAGTCAGCTAATCGCTCATCAGTTCAGACAATGGTTGACGGCGAACTTATCAAGCACGATTATATTCTCGATAACGAGGGACGTGTAGTCAACAAGGTTGCTTCACGTTGGAGTGATGAAAACTCTGATTGGGTTCCAGTTTCTGCTTACTCAGTAGTATATACAGACAAGGAGACAGTTCTCAGCTATGCTAAGTATAACTCTTTTACTAAGACTTATTCAACAGATGTTAAGCAGACTCGTTACAATGCAAGCGAGTTCCCAATCATCATCCGCCTCCCTGAGTGCTGTAAGTAATCTTTAATGAGAAATGAGGAATGGATAGTGAGCAGTTAATAATTAGTAATTAGCAGTTAGCAATTAGTAATAATGCCATCCGGGTACAACTTGTACTTGGATGGCATTGTTATTTGTTAATTCATAATGCATAATTCATAATTATTAATTACTCATTGCTAATTATTCATTCCTCATTAAATATTACCCTTCGCGGAAGAAGTCGAGCATCTCGAATATCTCTTTCTTGTCTGCTGTCTGGTTGATGCGGATGTCGCCAATGTTACCAAGGAGAGTGAAGTTGATTATTCCTGCGGTATTCTTCTTGTCGTGAGTCATGTACTCGAATAGTTCTTCGTAGTCGTCACAAGTGATAGGAAGAGTGCCGTAGTTCTCCTTAATGAAGTGTACTGTCTGACGCATCTTGTCAGTAGGGAAACCTGTCTTGACACAAGAGAGGTAAAGTTCGCAGATGATACCCCATGCAACAGCATAGCCGTGGAGATAAGGCTTACGTGTGAGTGCCCAACTCTCGAAAGCGTGTCCTGCAGTATGTCCAAGATTGAGTGCCTTACGTATGCCATGCTCAAATGGGTCTTCTTCTACCACCTTCTCCTTGATAGCAACACTTGCACCTACCATCTGTCCGAGAAGCGGATAATCCACGTTGTCAAGGTCGAAATTGAGAAGAAGTCCGAAGTCAGTATAGTCCTTCCCGTTAACCTGTGTCTTATCTTTAAGCTTATCGCTCACGAGGAGTCCGTGCTTAATCATCTCTGCATAGCCCGAACAAATGTTCTCATGGTCGAGAGTCTTCAAGAACTCTGTATCAATGATGACAACCTCTGGTGAGTTGAATACACCAATCTCGTTCTTGAGTCCGTTGAAGTTGATGCCTGTCTTGCCTCCTACACTTGCATCAACCATAGAAAGGAGTGTGGTAGGTATATTGATGTACTTTATTCCTCTCTTGAATGTGCTTGCAGCAAATCCGCCGAGGTCAGTAACCATTCCTCCTCCGAGGTTCACCAAAAGGGAGTGACGTGTACCACCACCATTGCCCAACTGTGTCCATACGCTTGCAAGTGTCTCAAGTGTCTTATGTGTATCTGTAGCACCTATGACGATATTGATGGCATCCTTCATACAAGGAATATCCTTGACCACAGGATAGCAAAGAGCCTGTGTTGTCTCGTCTGTTAAAAGAAACAGCTTGTCGTGCTTTACAGATTCTATAGCTTCCGTAAGTGTCTGCTTTATATATGTTGAAATGATTACTTTGTTCATGTTGTATATTTATCTCATTTGTATTATTCTGCTATTATGTGTAAACTCAAAAAACTTAAAAACTTAAAAACTCAAGAACTTAAAAACTCAAGAACTCAACTTTTAATTCTCCGAAGGAGTTTACATTTGTCCTGACTCAATCAAAAGGATGCAACGCTCTGTGAGGCGGTCATCACACTCTGCATCGTATTCCTTTTTGAGGCTTGCGCCGAAGAGACTTGCAAAGGTGTTGTAGAATCCAGCCTTGAAGCTACCCATATACATCTTGATGAGTTCGTAACTTGTGTGGTTACATTGACGGTCAATCAGTTTGATAAGTAGCTTACCCTGTGAGAATGTCAGCTTCTTGAGTCTTGGGGTGTATTCCTTTTTCAGTTCTTTTTCTGCTTGTTTCATATACTCGTCTCTCGACTTCTTGTCTGGTAGTGAGTCGAGATGAGCAATAGTCTTGTCAAGTGTTCGCTTTATCTCACATGCTATAGGATAAACCTTCTTGATGTTGTTGGCTATCTTGTAGTATTTCCTCGCCTCACGTGCATTCTTGAACACAAGTTTCTTGAATACATAAAAGTCAGAATATGCAAAGCTCGGTATCATTTCTCCATGATCTTCCACCATACCTGTGTAGTAACATCCATGCGAAAAGATAGGTGCTCCCGTCATATCCAAATCATTTTGGCGGGTTGCCTCTATCTGCTGCGCATTTATGCTTAAAGATAAAGCCAGATATAGAGTTGAAAATAATATGTACCTTGCTTTGTTTGTCATAATTATGAATTCGAATGCAAAAGTAGTAAGATTTTTTTGTTTTATTAGTTATATTACCTATTATGAAGCTCTTTTTTACATATTTTTAATTTACTTTAATATAATTATACTTTGTTTTATTAACTTTGCGTGTTTTTAACCAAAGAGGAATTAAAAAAATGGCAAAGAAAGAAGAATTAACCCCGATGATGAAACAGTTCTATGATCTGAAAGCAAAGCATCCTGATGCTTTACTTCTGTTTCGTTGCGGAGATTTCTATGAAACATATAATGAGGACGCAAGTGTAGCGGCTGATATCCTTGGTATCACTCTTACCAAGCGAAGCAGCGTGGCTGGCACAAGTGCAAGCGGTACGGCTATGGCTGGCTTCCCTCATCATGCTCTTGACACATATTTGCCAAAACTTATCCGTGCAGGAAAGCGTGTTGCAATATGCGACCAGCTTGAAGACCCAAAACTTACCAAGAAACTTGTTAAGCGTGGCATCACGGAACTTGTTACTCCAGGTGTGGCTCTTAGCGACAATGTGTTGAACTACAAGGAAAACAATTTCCTCGCATCCGTTCATTTCGGTAAGTCTGCCTGTGGTGTTGCCTTTCTTGATATCTCTACTGGTGAGTTTCTTACAGCCGAAGGAACTACAGATTACATAGACAAGCTACTCGTTAATATTGCACCAAAGGAAGTGCTCTACGAACGTGGCAAGAAGCTTATGTTTGAGGGCAACTTCGGAAGCAAGTATTGTGTATATGAACAGGACGACTGGATATATACTGACGAGACTGCATACAAGAAGCTTACCACTCATTTTGGAACTAAGAACCTCAAGGGATTTGGCGTTGAGCATCTGAAGAACGGTATTATTGCTGCAGGTGCAATACTCTTTTACCTTGAGCACACACAGCATACTCAGATTTCACATATCCGTAATCTTTCACGCATCGAGGAAGATAAGTATGTACGACTTGACAGGTTCACCATACGTAGCCTTGAACTTGTCAACTCTATGTGCGAAGGTGGTACAAGCCTCCTTGACGTAATAGACAAGACCGTAAGCCCTATGGGTGCACGTATGTTGCGTAGATGGATGCTCTTCCCACTAAAGGACGTGAAGAAGATTACAGACCGTCAGGAAGTGGTTGAATACTTCTTCCGCAAGCCAGACTTCCGCGATTCCATGGACGAGTTGATGCGACAGGTAGGCGACCTTGAGCGTATAGGTTCAAAGATTGCCGTCAACCGTGCTACTCCTCGTGACATGGCACAGCTCAAGAATGCACTCAACGCCATAGAGCCTATGAAGGAGCTATGCCTCAACTCTGAGAGTGAAAGCCTTCGTGCAATTGGTGAGAAGCTTGATGCTTGTCTCGAACTGCGTGACAGGATTAGTCATGACTTGGTGGATAACCCTCCTGCAGCCCTTGGAAAGAAACAGCCAGTCATAGCAGATGGAGTAAGTGACGAACTCGACGAACTACGTAATATTGCCTTTCGTGGCAAGGATTATCTCCTTCAGTTGCAAGAGCGTGAAACGGCTGCCACTGGCATCCAGAGTCTCAAGATTGGCTTCAACAACGTCTTTGGCTACTACATTGAAGTACGTAATACATATAAGGACCTCGTGCCACAGGAGTGGATACGTAAGCAGACACTTACTCAGGCAGAGCGTTACATCACTCAGGAACTAAAGGAATACGAGGAAAAGATTCTTGGAGCTGAGGATAAGATTGATGTCATAGAGGCACAACTATACAGCGAACTCATAGCATACGCCAACGAGTTCATAGCTGCTATCCAGAATGACTCCACACTTGTAGCTAACCTCGACTGTCTCCTTTCGTTTGCTACCACAGCAATGGAGAATAGATACATACGTCCTGTTGTTGACGAAAGTCTCGTGATAGACATCAAACAGGGACGCCACCCAGTTATCGAGCGTCAACTTCCTATCGGAGAGCAGTATGTACCTAATGATGTTTATCTCGATTCAGAGACACAGCAGATAATCATACTCACTGGACCTAATATGGCTGGTAAGTCTGCATTATTGCGTCAGACAGCCCTCATCACACTTCTTGCTCAGATAGGTTCGTTCGTTCCTGCCGAGAGTGCAAGGATAGGTTTGTGCGACAAGATATTCACACGTGTTGGAGCAAGTGATAATATCTCATTGGGAGAGTCAACATTCATGGTCGAGATGAATGAGGCTGCAAGCATCCTTAATAACATAACAGAACGCTCACTTGTCTTGTTCGACGAACTTGGACGAGGCACTTCTACATACGATGGTATCTCCATTGCATGGTCAATCGTGGAGTATATACACGAGAATCCAAAGGCTCATTCGCGTACACTGTTCGCTACACACTATCATGAGCTTAATGAGATGGAGAACTTGTTCTCACGTGTCAAGAACTTTAATGTCTCAGTACGTGAAGTGAATGGAAAGGTTATCTTCATGCGTAAACTCATGCCAGGAGGCAGCGAACACTCCTTCGGTATTCATGTTGCCAAGATTGCTGGTATGAATCCTGTTGTAGTGAAGAGAGCAGAACAGGTTCTTAAAGACCTTGAACGCAATAACTCAGGCGAGTCTGTTTCCAAGCCAGACACTTCAGCCATTCAGCCTGCTACATCAACTGGACAGTTGAGCTTCTTCCAGCTTGACGACCCTGTACTCTGTCAGGTTCGTGACGAGATACTCAATATTGATGTAAATAATCTTACACCAATAGAGGCACTCAACAAGTTGAATGATATTAAGAAGATAGTGAGTGGCAAATAATGGCGAAGTCATATTCAACTTTCGCAAGTTCCATTTGAATCCTTTTATTTATTATCCTATTGCTTCTAACCATTAATTTGCAGAGATTTTGAATTATAGACACGACGGAATGAATAATGAATATGATAACTTGACTCGTGAGCAACTCATTGAGGAACTCGTGAAGACAAAGAAGGAGGCGAAGGCTATGGAGCGTCAGGTACGCCTGACGTTGCTTCGTAGGCAGGTGACGCCTCACTTCCTTTTCAACAGCATAAGTGTGGCGATGAGTCTCGTGTTGCAGCAACCACAGACGGCTGTGACGTTTCTTCATCATCTTGCAAGCATGTATCGTTATCTGCTGAAGTATGGCAATGACTTCCATGTGCCGATAGAACAGGAGATAGGGATGATGATGCAGTATTATGAACTGATGAGTCTTCGTCACGTTGGAAGTATGCAGCTTACCATATCGTCTGATGTCAAGGCATGCAAGGGTTATCCTCTTCCTCCGCTTGCGTTGCAAGGACTTGTGGAGAATGCCATAAAGCATAATGCACATACACAGGAGCATCCGTTGTATATCACGCTCACTATTGAGGACGGATATCTTTGTGTTAAGAACAATATCGTTCCGCTTGAGTCGGTAGGACAGACTACAAAGATGGGACTTGCATACATGAACGAGACGATGCAACTGCTTTTTGAACGTGATATATGTGTTGATAATGACGGCAATACCTTTGTGGTAAAAATACCGTTGGTTAATTCATAATAGTATAGTGACAATAGTAATATTTGAAGATGAGATATTCAACTATCACCTTATGTGTGATATGTTGCAGAAGATATTGCCAAGTTGCAATATACTTGAACCGATAAGTACTGTGGCGGAAGGACGTAAGTTCTTTGCAGATGGCAAGGTACGTCCTGACATCATCATAGCCGACATTCAGTTGAATGACGGACTCAGTTTCTCTGCACTTGTCGATGCTCCTGCTGATATTCCTATAATATTCACAACGGCATACGATGAGTACGCACTCCGTGCATTTGAGTTCAACAGTCTGAGCTATCTACTCAAACCTGTTGATACTGACAGTCTCCAGAAAGCCATCAATAAAGCTTTGTCACGACTCATTACCGACGAGGAACGCAAAGAACTGCTTCGTCTCATGTCGCAACACTCGCAATATCGCGAACGTTTCCTGTTGCATACTTCCACTGGCGAGATGGTTGTTCCGCTCTCGCTGGTGAGATACATCATGACGATGAACAAGAGTTCGTTCATTGTGCTCCACAATGGTACGATGTACAACACAGACTTGAGTCTCACCGATATAGATTCTCAGCTTGACCCTACTCGTTTTATGAGAGTTAATCGTCAGTTCATTATTCCTGCAAGTGAGGTTGTCGGGTTTGAACGTGATACCAATGGTAAGGAGCGTATGATTATCAAGGGTGATGATGTACCAGAAATCATCATCAGTCGTGACAAGAGGAATGCTGTCCACGAGTGGGTGCTGAAGGCGTAGAGGAGACCCACCCTATCCCTCCCTACAGGGAGGGGACTGAGTTACATTGTACTCTTATTATTATTGACGCAGCGTGAGCACTTTTCATCGACACGCGTCAATCTCTCCAAAGTCCTCGACTTTGTTGCTATTGATGCGCAACATTTGATTCAAAGTTCTCAACTTTTTTGCTAGTTTTCATAGAAGCTTCTATGTGTTTTCGTAAAAGCTTCTAATGCATTGTGTAGAAGCTTCTGTCGAATCCGTTCAAAGCTTTGACGGAAGTGAACGAAAGCTTTAGTCATAATGTCCTAAAGCAATGGTGGCTCTTTGTTGCTTCTTATTACGAAGCATTTAGCAGCCATTAAACAGTCGTTTAACAACTGTTTAATGGCTGTTATTGTTCTCGTTCTGCGTCACATCCGAAAGTGTGGTGTGCGGACGGAATGACGATTCAGTACGTCATATTGACGTTTCGGTATTATATAATTACCTTTATTGCATATAAAAGACTAAGTCGTAATACTTTTGTGCCAAGAAATAACGAACACAAATAATATGATAGAAAGATTTCTTGCAAAAACGGATTTTGACTCATACGAAGATTTCCTCGCAAACTATAAGGTAAATGTTCCTGATGACTTCAACTTCGGATATGATGTTGTGGATAGATATGCAGCTGAAGATCCTGACAAGGAAGCCATACTATGGACTAACGACAAAGGGGAGGAAAGACATATCACATATAGTGCACTGAAGCATCTGAGCGACCAGTGTGCATCATTCCTTATGAGTATAGGTATAGATAAGGGTGACAGGGTGATGCTTATCCTCAAGCGTAGGGTTGAATGGTGGATTACGATGGTCGCACTCCATAAGATTGGTGCTGTGGCTATTCCTGCCACACACATGCTTACGGACAAAGATATCATCTACCGATGCCACATGGCTGGTATATGCTGTATCGTGGCTTGTGGCGACCAGATGGTACTTAATCATATCCAGAAAGCACGACGATTCTCACCTATGTTGCGCCATTGTATCTCTGTTGGTCCTTCTGTTCCTAATGGATGGTACGACTATAATCGTGGACTGGCTGAGGCTGAGCCTTTCGTTGCTCCTAAGCGCAATAGCGTTACGGACAACTTCCTCCTCTACTTCACGAGTGGAACGACGGGCGAGCCAAAGATGGTGATGCACGACTATTCATATCCTCTTGCACATATCATCACTGCACGCTTCTGGCACAATCTGCATGATGGTGACGTACATCTCACTCTTGCCGACACAGGTTGGGGTAAGGCTGTATGGGGCAA
>JAEEGL012597113.1_pt1 | contig 13534 bp, 8 predicted proteins | sample 9134231 | NCBI WGS metagenome assembly JAEEGL01 (sample SAMN16246548, study PRJNA631951) | gut metagenome | biome: gut microbiome; feature: rumen; material: fiber-attached | host: Bos | place: Iran: Karaj | collected 2018-10
GGTCTGAAACCCTGTTCAGCGAGCAGCTGCCGAGGATCTACCAGATAGTCTGCGAGATCAACAGACGGCTCGTTTCCTCTCTGAAGACGGTTTACGGGGACGACAGGGCAAAGATCGACTATATGTCGGTGATCTCGGGCGGAGAGGTTCGCATGGCGAATCTCTGCCTCGCCTGCTGCCATAAAATCAACGGAGTCTCGAAACTTCACAGCAAAATACTTGTCGAAAGCGTCTTCCGTGATTACGCCGTCATGGACAGGGAGCGCTTTACGAACGTCACGAACGGGATCGCCTACCGCCGCTGGCTCTGTCAGGCAAATCCCGGGCTTACCGCATTTCTCAGGGAATGCATAGGCGACGATTTTATAAGGGATTCACGGGCTCTCGAAAAGCTCCTTTCATTCAGAGGCGACCGCGGAGCGGCGGACAGACTGGCGGAGATCAAAGCTGACAACAAAAAGCGGCTGGCCGCTTATATTTCAGAGCACAACGGCGTCGCCGTCGACACGTCGGCGATATTTGACGTTCAGGTGAAACGTCTGCACGAATATAAAAGACAGCTTCTCAACGTCCTTCAGATCCTGAGGATGTATCTGCGCCTTAAAAACGATCCGGGATATGAAATGCCGCCGAGGGTGTTCGTTTTCGCCGCCAAGGCGTCGACCGGATACGATATGGCCAAACAGATCATCCGTCTCATATGCGAGGTGTCGAAACTTCTCGGCTCCGACCCCGCCGTTTCAGACCGGCTCCGCGTCGTGTTCGCCGAGGATTACCGCGTGTCGCTTGCCGAGATTATTATCCCCGCAGCCGACATTTCGGAGCAGATCTCAGTCGCCGGCAAAGAAGCCTCCGGCACCGGAAACATGAAGCTCATGATAAACGGCGCCGTGACCGTCGGCACGCTTGACGGAGCGAACGTCGAGATCCTCGAACAGGTAGGAAAGGAAAATATGTTCCTTTTCGGAATGACGGCGGACGAAGTCGAGGACCTCTGGAGAAGAGGATACAATCCGAGAGATTTCGTGGAGCGGGATCAGGAGCTCGGAGAGGTCGTTTCTTTCCTCATGAAAGGCATTAACGGCGTCAGATTCGACGGAATTCTTCATTCTCTGCTCGAGGGCGGATACGCGCCTCCCGACCCGTATATGTCGTTCGCGGATTTCAGGGACTACTGCCGCGCACAGGACGATATATCGACGGTCTATCCCGACAGATACCGCTTTGCAGATATGTCGCTGACCAACATAGCGAAGGCGGGGCTGTTTTCGGCCGACCGCGCGATAAGGGAATACGCGGATAATATCTGGCATGTCTGACAGGATCCTTCACGACAGTTTTGACCGCTTTTACAGAACTCCCTTCGGGGCCGTTCCCGAGGGGAGCTCCGTAAACCTGCGGCTGAAAATCCCCGTTTCATGTCCCGTCACGGCCGTTTTTGCCGTGCTGGAAAGGGAAGGGGGATCCTCTTTCGATTATCCGATGAAGGAAGAGGACCGGGATGAACGCGGCGTGACCTTCGCGGTCTCTCTGAATCTGCCCGTCAGGGGACTGTATTTTTACAGATTTTTTGTGGAACAGGAAGGGAACTCCTTCCGACTGTTCCGTCAGGGACTGCACGACACGAATATGGAGGCCGGCGAAAGGTGGCAGATCACGTGCTTTCCGGCCGGTTTTTCTGTTCCGCGAAAGACTCGCGGGGCGGTGATGTATCAGATTTTTCCCGACAGGTTCGCGATTTCGGGCGACGTCATTACCGAAGGGAAAATCCCTCCCTTCCGCGTCCACGTTTCGCGCGAAGAGCCGCCCGACGTATCTCCGGACGAAAACGGGATATGGAACAAGGATTTCTACGGCGGCAATTTTGCGGGAATAAGGTCAAAGCTCGGTTATATCGCGGGGCTCGGAGCTGACGTCATTTATCTTAATCCGATTTTTATGGCGAGGTCGAACCACCGCTACGATACCGCAGATTATTTGAGACCCGACCCTATGCTCGGGACCGAGCGGGATTTTGCCGATCTGTGCTCCGACGCGAAAAAACTCGGGATTACAGTGATCCTTGACGGAGTTTTTTCGCATACCGGTTCGGATTCGGTTTATTTCAGGGACGCGGTCGGGAATCCCGACTCGCCGTACAGGGAATGGTATCAGTTCAGGAGATACCCGGACGATTACGAATGCTGGTGGGACGTAAAGACGCTCCCCTGCGTAAAAGAGCTTGTCCCGTCGTATCTCGATTTCACGGTGCGCGGCGAAAACTCGGTCGTAAGGAAGTGGATGGAGCTCGGCGCCGGGGGATTTCGTCTCGACGTCGCCGACGAGCTTCCGGACGGGTTCATATCGGCGCTCAGGGAGCGGGTCAGGGAGATAAACAGCGAGGCGCTCGTTATCGGCGAGGTCTGGGAAGACGCCTCAAACAAGATAAGTTACGGCAAAAGAAGGGGCTATTTCACCGAAGGGGAGCTCGATGGAGTTATGAATTACCCGTTCAGAAAAGCTGTCGTCGGCTATGCGAAGGGAGAAATCCCGGCCGGCGCTTTTGCCGACGCTGTGATGAGCATTTACGAAAACTATCCTTTTGACGCGCTCCTTTCATCAATGGTCTTCCTGTCTTCCCACGACACCCCGAGAATCCGCACGGAGCTCGGCGGGGATCTCAGAAAGATAGAAACGGCGGTGGCCGTTCAGGCGTTCCTTCCCGGAATAATGAGCGTTTATTACGGAGACGAAAACGGGATGGAAGGCGGCTCCGATCCCATGAACAGGTGCTTTTTCAGAGAGCCGCCGGACGGCGCCCCGATCCGGGAGATCTATCGGAAATATCTCCGTCTGAGAAAAGAAAATGCGGCGCTCCGCGAAGGAGAGCTTTTTATTGAAACCGAAGGGGACGATCTGACGATAACAAGAAAAACTGAAAGCGAAGCGGCGTCGCTGCGGATCACGGCTTCGGGAATAGCAGTTGAATAAAGCGGCGGCGGGTCGCTCGCCTGTCAGTCCGGGACTTCTTTTCTCTTTTTTTCGATAAGACGCAAAAATACCCCGTTCCGACCGTTGACAAGTCACAGACAAAAATGTATAATATATTAAGTAAATGTCGAAACGTGTACCCCGGGGGATTCTCAAATGCCGCGTCAGCTGATTTCCGTAAAGCCGAACATGAACGCATCCTTCCTTTGCCGCGTTTCCACGTGTTTTCACACCGTTTTTTGCGCTTTTCACCCGCTCTTCCGAAGCGGGTATTTTTTATGATTGATCTGCAGAAATCCCCGGTCAGCAAACGCCTGTTTGCTTTTCTGACGGATTTCATTCTTCTGACCATAGCGATCACCGGCGCTTATCTGCTTCTGTCGGAAATCATGGGCGTCGACGCTTACAGAAACAGGTATAACGAAATAGCTGAGAAATACGAGACGGAGTTCGGGGTCACCTTCGGCCTGAGCGCCGAAGAGTACGGCGAGCTCAGTCCCGAAGAACAGGAAAATTACAGGACCGCGGTCGACCGGATGAACGGCGATGAGGAGGCCAACAGGTCGATAAGGAATCTCTATCTGTCGGTTTTCGGAATTTTTGCCGCCGGGATAGTTGCGGCGTTCCTTATTCTTGATTTTGCCGTTCCGCTGATACTCGGGGACGGACGCTCTCTCGGAAAAAAACTGTTCGGAATAGGAATCGTCAGAACGGGATTTATCCGCGTCTCGCCGTTTATCGTGTTTACGCGCAACGTGATCGGCAAGGGCGTTTTTGAGTTTCTTCTTCCGTTAATGATCGTAATATCGTCCGTCACCGGACTTACCGGCGTTTTCGGGATAGCGCTTCTCGCGGTTTTTGTGATCGCCGAGATCGTTTCTCTCGTAAAGAGCGGGGGCGGAAGATTTCTTCACGACGTTCTCGCCGACACCGTCGCCGTCGACTGGGAAAGCCAGAGGATATTCGGCAGCGAAGCGGAACGCGACGAATATATAAAAGAACAGGAACGGCTCAGCCGTGAAAATGAAATATACTGACTAATCACAAGGAGCGGATATGAAAATAGTTCTTCAGAACCTGACAAAAACCTTCCCGAATCGCAATAAAAAAGGACCCGACGTGACCGCCGTCAGCAATCTCAATATAGAGATACAGGACGGCAGGCTGATCGGTCTTCTCGGGCCGTCGGGATGCGGGAAAAGCACGACGCTTTACATGATTTGCGGGCTTGAAAAGCCGACTTCCGGAAAGATCTTTTTCGGCGACAGCGACGTGACGGACCTCGAGCCGGAAAACAGGGGCGTCGGTCTCGTGTTCCAGAATTACGCGCTTTACCCCCACCTTACGGTCCGACAGAACATTATGTTCCCTCTGCAGAATCTCAAGGGCGCTGAAAGACCGTCGAAGGAAGAGATGCTCGACAGAACGCAGAAAGCCGCTCATCTCGTCCAGATCGACGAACTCATGGACAGAAAACCGAACGAGCTTTCGGGCGGACAGCAGCAGAGGGTGGCGATCGCGAGAGCTCTCGTAAAGACCCCCCGCGTGCTCCTGCTTGACGAGCCGCTTTCAAACCTCGACGCGAGACTTCGCCTTCAGACCAGGGAGGAAATTAAGAGGATCCAGCGCGAAACCGGAGTCACCACGGTTTTCGTTACGCACGATCAGGAGGAGGCGATGAGCATCTCCGACGAGATCGTCGTGATGAAGCTCGGCGTGGTCCAGCAGGTCGGCGCTCCGCAGGAGGTGTATGACAGCCCCGTCAATCTGTTTGTTGCAAAGTTTCTCGGAACGCCGCCCATCAACGTGTTTGACGGCAGGATCGAGGGAGGCGAGCTCTTCATAGGAGACGAAGCCGTGCTCGACATGCCGGGTGCGGAAGACCGCAGAGTGGTCGTCGGGATCAGACCCGAGGGATTCGTTCCCGATGAAAAAGGTCCGCTCGGATGCTCGCTCAAAAACGTGGAGGTGATGGGAAGAGACTGTTCGCTCGTCCTCGGTCACGGGGCGTCGCAGAATCCCGTCGTCAGGGCTATCGTGGATTCAGATATAACGGTCAGTCCGAGGGACGGAGAAATCAGATTCTTCCTTAAACCGAATAAAGTGTTCATCTTCGACGCCGGAACGGAAGAAAGAATTTATCGCTGAGGAACCGTGATGGACGAAAAGAAAAACAACAAAAAAGCGTGGCTGTATCTCGCTCCCGCGATAGTTCTGCTTCTGATATTCTCGTTTTATCCGCTTGTCAACACCTTCAGAATGGCGTTCCTCAACGGATATAACGGGCTTGCTGTCGTCGGCGGAGAGGATTTCACCATCGGTATCGACAATTTCAAGACCGTCATCGGAAACGTCGATTTCAACCAGTATCTTAAAAACACGGTCCTGCTCTGCGTCATAACCGTCCCGATCTCAACGACGCTGGCGCTTCTCATAGCCGTTGCGCTGAACTCGATAAAGGCGTTTCAGAAAATATTCCAGACGGTGTTTTTCCTCCCGTACGTGACGAACTCCATAGCCATCGGCATGGTGTTCAACGCGATGTTCACCCAGGTCCGGGTCGGAGATCTGGTACAGACCTACGGAATAATAAACAACATCCTCAATCTGTTCGGAGCGAGCCCGATAAACTTCGTAAACAACGGCTCCACCTGGGGCGCGAACATGTTCGTGGTCTGCACGTATATCGTGTGGCACGCGCTTCCGTTCAAGATCCTCGTTCTTCTCGGCGGACTGCAGAACGTGAACAAGCAGTACTACGACGCCGCTAAAATCGACGGCACGTCGAAGGTCAGAACGTTTTTCAGAATAACCATTCCGCTGGTTTCCCCGATGCTCGCCTACGTCATAATAACTTCGTTTATCGGCGGATTCAAAGAGTATTCGAGCATCGTCGGTATATTCGGCGAGACGATGGGACCTGCCGGATCCGCAGGACAGATGAACACGATCGTCGGTTACGTTTACAATATGCTTCCGAAGAGCAATCTCGGGAACGCGTCGGCCGCTTCCCTCATTCTCTTTGCCATCATACTGGTCGTGACGGCGATAAACGGATACATCAGCAAGAAGAAAGTGCATTACTGAGGTTGAGTGACATGATTAAGAAAATATCCGGCGACGACCTCAATATCACGGCCTCCAAGAAAGCGCAGAAGGCGGCAAAGATTTTCCGGTTCGTGATCACCTATCTTTTCCTCGCGCTGATGGCCGTAATTATCATCTTCCCGTTTTACTGGATGGTGATCTCTTCTCTCAAAACAGTGGAGGAATACCGTGAGAACGTCCCGACTCTGTGGCCGAGAAACATAGTTTTCGAAAACTTTGCCACGGCGTTCGAAAAGGCGAATCTCATCGATCTGTTCCTTCACACTCTGTATGTCGGAGTCATCTCGACGGCGCTGTCCCTCATTGTGACTGTCCTGAGCGCGTTTGCGTTCGCGAGACTTAACTTCAAAGGAAAGGGCATTATCTTCGGTTTCCTTATGGCTACGATGATGGTGCCGGGCGAGCTTTATACCATAACTAACTATATGACGGTCACGGGTCGGTTCCCGTTCCTTTCGGAGTCGCTGTCCGCGCTTGACATCACGAATACTTTCGCGGTACTGATAGTCCCGATGCTCGTGAGCGTCTATTATATCTATCTTCTGAGGCAGACGTTCCTTCAGATACCGAACGAACTGTATCTCGCCGCCAAGGTCGACGGAACGAGCGATTTCAAATATCTCTGGAAGGTAATGCTTCCGCTTTCCGTCTCAACGATCATCACCATCACCATACTCAAGATGATGGGGGCATGGAACTCGTATATCTGGCCGCGGCTCGTCGCTAACGACGACGCGCACAAGCTGATCACAAACGGCCTTCGCGGCGCGAGTTTCATGACAGAAAACGGAGACACAAACTATCCCGCCCAGATGGCCGCGGTGTTTGTCGTCTCGATCCCTCTGTTCCTTGTCTTCGTATTCCTTCGCAAATATATCATGAAGGGCGTTTCAAGGAGCGGAATCAAAGGTTAATAATGTCGCTAACGACACAAAACAGGAGAAGACATGAAAAAAACACTTGCACTAATAATGAGCTTCGTCATGCTCATGACCTGTCTGCTGCTTTCCGCCTGCGGACAGGGAAGCGGCAGCGGAAAAGAGGTCACCGTTACCTTCTACCATACAATGGGCGCAAATCTGAGGACGGTTCTTCAGAAATATATCGCGTCGTTCAATAAGATCCATCCCGAAATAATAATCGACGAAAAAGCGATCGGCGGATACGACGACGTACGCGATCAGGTTATAACGGAGCTCCAGGCCGGCAAGCAGCCCGCCCTCACTTACTGTTATCCCGATCACGTGGCGACTTATCTGCGCAGCAAAAAGGTCGTTGATCTCAATACTTACATCAACGATCCCGAGGTCGGACTCACGGAAGCTCAGAAGGCCGATTTCATAACCGGTTACTACAACGAAGGAAAACAGTTCGGCGACGAGAGCAAGATGTACACGCTTCCGTTCTCAAAATCGACCGAGGTCATGTATTATAACAAGACGTTCTTCGAGAACAACGGTCTTCAGGTACCCGACCACTGGTTCCCGAACGGCGAGAACGACGTTACCTCTATGGATTACGTCATCAGAAAGATCAAGGAGATCGAGCCGACGAGCGTTCCGCTCGGATACGATTCCGAGGCCAACTGGTTCATCACTCTGACCGAGCAGCTTAAAACTCCTTATACGGCGGCCGCCGATGACGTTGAAGGCCGTTTCCTCTTCGTCAACGACGATAATATGGCGTTCTGCGACAAGATCCGCGAATGGTATCTGAACGGTCTGATGACGACCCAGGCGATCTACAACGCATATACGTCGGGGCTCTTCACAAATACTTCGGCGAATGAAGACGGTGTTGTCGTTCATTCGTATATCTCGATAGGCTCGTCGGCCGGCGCTACGTATCAGTGCCCGTCGGCGCTTGACGACGGATCATACCCGTTTGACGTCGGAATCGCTCAGATCCCTCAGGCCGACGCGTCAAACAAAAAAGTTATTTCCCAGGGCCCTTCGATCTGCATGCTCAAACAGAAGGATCAGGCGGTCAACGACGCCGCGTGGCTCTTTGTAAAATATCTTCTCACCTCGCCGGAGTTCCAGGCGGAGTTTTCCATGACTTCGGGATACGTTCCGGTCCTCCGTTCTACGTTTGAACTCGACGCATACAAGGAATTCCTCGACGGCGCCAAGTTCACCAAGGACGGTATCGCCGCGCTTTCCGCGAAAATCTGCATGGAACAGGAAAACAACTATTTCACCTCTCCGGCGTTTGTCGGTTCGTCCGACGCGCGCGATCAGGTCGGCGAGCTTCTTGTAGCGTACATTTCTGCGCCGCAGGGAACGAGCCGCGAGGGTCTCAGAGAGTTCTTCGTAAACGCTTTCAACCGCTGCGTTTCGCTGAATAAATAATAAAAACCGAAATGACATCCGCATCAGCGCGTTTTAACAGAATAATTTCTCTTCTGCTTGCGGTCGCGCTCTCCGTCTCGGCGATCATCCTTTCGTCCTGCGTAAGGGGCCCCGAGCAGGGAGAAGAGGAACTGACGTGGGATTACGTCCGCCCCGACGGACTTCCCGATTTCGCAACTTCGGTCAGACTGAACACGTCAAATCTGAACAGTGACTTTGACGTCACGGGGCGGGGGTACGTGACGCTTGAACTTGCGATAGACGGTGATACCGTCCATTTCAGAAACAACAGCAAGTCGGAGGTCCTCAAGGTAAGGTTCATCGGGATCGATACCCCGGAATCGACCGGTAAGGTCGAGCCGTGGGGAAAACCGGCTTCCGTTTATACCAAGACAAAGCTTAAAAACGCTTCCGAAATCGTCCTTGAAAGCGACACCGAAGGCGAGGCGCATTTCGACTCCACCGGGAGCAGATATCTTGCGTGGGTATGGTACCGGAACGGGAGCGACGAGGAATGGAGAAATCTCAACATCGAGATCCTCGCCGACGGGCTTGCGATGGGAAAGAGCGCCTCGTCGAACAGATACGGCTCGGTCGCCTATGAGGCGCTGGCAAGCGCGAGAGAGAACAGGCTGAACCTTTATTCCGGAAAAAAAGACCCGCTGTTCTATTACGGAGACGCAGTGGAGCTGTCTGTCAAATCGCTTGTTATGAACAAAGAATCATACAGCGGGATGAAAGTCAGGTTCGAGGGCGTTGTCACGAAAAAGAGCGGGGAAGGCATCTACGTTCAGTCCTTTGACGAGGATACGCAGAGGTACTACGGCGTGTACGTTTACGGAGGTTACGCGTCGCTCGCTCCTAAATTCCTGGTGCCGGGGTACAAGCTGAAAATAACCGGAACGGCCGATAACAACGAGACGTTCGGATTTCAGGTTTCCGGTTTGTCATTTTCTCTGATAAATCCGGCGGACGACGATGTTCAGATAATTGAAAAGGACGTCGACGTCGCGCCCGTTCCGATCACCGCGGAAGAGCTCGGCGGGGATGACGTCCCCGAAAACGTACTCGTCCGTATGGAAGGGATCAAAGTTAAAAGCGTATATACAACGACGAACGAGACGTCATCGAGCAATGGCGCGATGACCCTCACCTGCGAGACGCGCGACGGCAAAACAGTTTCGGTGCGCACCGCGGTCCTTACGCAGAACGGCGAGCTCGTTACGGAATCGTATTTCATAGGGAAGACGATGAACGTGAACGGTATCGTCGAAATATACGATGGAGCGCCCCAGATCAAGCTCTTCACGCTGTCGGACGCCGAAATCACTGACTGAAAATAAATGAAAATAAATGACAGGAGAAAAGTCATAATGAAAAACAAACTATCAGCGGCGCTTGCGCTGCTCATTATCGCGGCGGCCGTACTCGCTTCGTGCGGTTCCGGCGATAACAAGGCTCAGGTTATAAACCAGGAACTCGTAAACGACGCCGCCACGCTCGTTTATGAATACAACAAACCCGGAGCGGATAATACCGTCGCTTCGAGCTTCACGCTTCCTTCAAAAGTCATCGATTACGAGGGCGTGGATCTTGACGTAACGTGGGAGCTTGAGGGAGGAAACGGCCTTGTTTCGCTCTCCGACGGAGAAGACGGCAAAACCAATGTAAAGGTCGATCCGTACGCCGACGAGGACACGAACTTCTCGCTGAAAGGCGTAGTGTCGTCCGGAGATTTCAAATCCGATCCGTTCACGTTCAATTATGTGATCAAACAGTTTTTGATTTCGAACTGGCAGTACTGGGCGGAAAACGTCAAGGACGTCGCCATGAATATAAGGGGCGTGGTCGTGGCCAGATATCCATACGCACCTGATTTCAAAAACACAAGCGTCATGCTTCAGGATCTTGACAATGAGCACGGATACATGGCGTACCGTCTCAAATGCGATTCTCAGGAAGCGTTTGACAAGGATCTCGCGATCGGAAACGTTATAGTTGTCAGCGGCAAGACCTCGATCTACAACGGACTGCGCGAAATGGGCGCTGGATGCACGTATTCGCTCGTTTACGGCGACGACGGAAAAGTCCAGACCCGCGAAGTGACCAAAATATCGCTCGACGATATTCTGAAACCCGAGAACAACCTCGCGTCCCTCCTCGATCCTCATCAGGGACAGATCGGCGTTCTGACCGGCGCAAAGATCACGAAAATAGAGTGGACAAAGAACTCCCCCGAGACGTTTGAGGAGCTCGGAGACGGAAGGATCACCGTTACGGTAGAAAAGAACGGCGCGGCTTTCAAGATGTTCCTTTCCACGTCCTGCACGTATACGATAGCTGAGCTCAAAGAAGAATATCAGAAGCTAGGCGTCGGTTATACGATAGACGTCGAAGGCGCCATCGCCTGGAACAACGAGCCTCAGCTTTATCCGATCCCCGGCAAAATAACCGTCGTATCCACGGAGGTTGCCGCTTCCGACAAGATCGCCAACGAACTGAACGCTCTTTCAATACCCGAGTTCGTAAGCAAGGACGAGTCGATAAATCTTCCCGTCACCGGATTCACGTACGAAGACGTCTCAATTGCATGGACGCTCGGCGAATCCTCCGCCGCCGTGATCGCGGACGACAAACTGAACGTAACCGTCGGCAAGTCTATCGAAAATTTCAAGATCACGGCGACCGCGACCTGCGGAGATTCGACCGAAACCCGTGAATTCAGCGTTTCGGTGATACCCGCGGATCTCACCGTCGGAGATATCCTTGACGCGCTCTATGCGCTTGACAAAAGCGCCCTTCCCGGAACTTATACCCTGTCCGGTAAGATCACCGAGATCAATACGCCTTACGACCCCGGATATGACAATATTACGGTAACGATAGTTATCGAAGGATTCGAAGACAAACCCGTTCAGTGCTTCAGAATGAAAGGCGAGGGAGCCGCCGATCTCAAGGTTGGCGACGTTATAACGGTCACCGGTGTCCTTAAGGACTACAAGGGAACGAAGGAATTTGACGCCGGATGCACGTTCGTACAGTATAATGGGTCTCCTGCCGCCGCCGCCGGAAAGATCCTTGAAGATCTCTACGCGCTCGGCAGCAACGAAAAGCTCGAGGGAACTTATACGCTTTCCGGAACGGTTACGAAGGTCAACACTCCGTACAGTTCGGAACACGGCAACGTGACGGTCACGATTGTCGTTGACGGCTTTGACGACAAACCGGTTCAGTGCTTCAGAATGAAGGGCGAAGGCGCCGATACCGTCAAGGTCGGAGACAAGATCACGGTTACCGGGACTCTTAAAAATTACAACGGAACGAGAGAGTTCGACGCCGCCTGCACGCTTGACAGCATTGACTTTGTCGCAGAGGATACCACACCGAAATATGAGTCGAGCGAGGAGATACTCAAGGCTCTTTACGCGCTTGAACTCGGTGATTCGCTCGCGGGCGGTCCTTATACGCTTAAAGGCATAATTACGGAGATCACGGATCCGTACAGCTCGGAACACCAGAACGTAACAGTGATTATCGTCGTCGACGGGCTGACGGATTACCCCGTTATATGTTATCGTGTTAAGGGCGACGGCGCCGACACAATAAAAGTCGGAGACACGATAACGGTCAAAGGCCAGCTTAAAAATTACGACAGCAAGGGCACGGCAACGTATGAGTTCACAAGCGGATGCACGCTCGAAAGCATAGGATAAGCCATCAGTTAACAGGAGAAAACCATGAAAAAAACAGTTTCAATTATTCTTGCGGCGCTTCTTCTGACGTCGATCCTGTCGGTATTCGCGTCGGCGGCAAGTACCACCACGGACACACTGACCCGTGAAACGACGGGAATTAAAGACGGATCCACTTCCTACGATTCATGGGCAGACAAAAAGTCTGCTTCATCCGCGGTCTACTCCGGTAACTCCGCGGGAAGCAATAATTCGATACAGCTCAGAAGCAAGAACAATTCCGGCATCGTGACCACGGCATCCGGAGGGTATGCGCTCAGCGTTGAGATCGCCTGGAATTCATCCACAGCAGACGGAAGAACCATAAACGTTTACGGAAAAGATTCAGCTTACAGCGAAGCTTCGGATCTGTACGATTCCGCCAAACAGGGAACGCTTATAGGTACGATCGTAAAGGGCACGAGCACAAAACTGGATCTCGGGAAAGGCAGTCAGTTTGTCGGGCTTCGTTCCGATAACAGCGCACTTTATATTGATTCGGTAAAAATCGTGTGGAGCGACACTCAGGGAACGTCGGGCGGCAGTTCTGAGACGCAGGAAAACCTTACAACCCCGGACGAAATCGTCAGTGCGGCATATGCCCTTGAGAACAAGGCAAAGCTCAAAAACGAATATACTCTCAGCGGTAAAATTACCGAGATCAAATACGCATACAGCTCGACTAACAAGAATCTTTCTGTCAACATGACCGTTGACGGAACAACGGGAGAAAACAAGGACAGGATTATTTACTGTTACAAAATGAGTGACGAAAACGGATTGACTGACGGGGCTCACGTCGGTGACTCCATTACGGTCAAGGGCACACTTATGAACTATAACGGTACGATCGAGTTCAGCCCCTGCACGCTGACGTCATTCACCAGCAACTACGTAGCGCCGGCGACGTATCCCACGACCCCTGAGGAAATTGTCAACGCCGCGTATGGCCTCGCGCAAGGCGAAGCTCTCGACGCACCGGCGGATCAGAACGGAAAATACACCCTTACCGGAGTGATAAGCGAAATCGACAACAAGGGCAACAAATACATTGTCGTCGGAACGATGACTGACAAGAAGATCCAGCTTTACAAACTTACCGGAGAGGGCTCCGATATCGTTGACGTCGGGGATACCGTCACGGTGACCGGTCAGATCAAGAATTACAACGGCACGATCGAATTCAACGGGTGCACGCTCGACAGCTATTCGCTCATCGAAAGAGAGCCTGAGACCCTCCCCGAAACTCCCGAAGAAATAATCGAGGCGCTCTACGCCCTCGACGCCGGAGGAAGTCTCAAAGGCACCTATGAACTCAGAGGAAAGATCAGGAGCATCGATACAAAATACAGCGCGGAATATAAGAATATAACC
>JAEEGL012725732.1_pt1 | contig 13534 bp, 9 predicted proteins | sample 9134231 | NCBI WGS metagenome assembly JAEEGL01 (sample SAMN16246548, study PRJNA631951) | gut metagenome | biome: gut microbiome; feature: rumen; material: fiber-attached | host: Bos | place: Iran: Karaj | collected 2018-10
GGTGAGGATGCCAAGTTCGTAGCAGTTGACTGCTTCCAGAACTCAGACGGTAAGTACGCTAAGTGGCTCTACTCATCAGCAGGAGACAGAAAGCTCTTCTTCCCTACAACAAACACTGAGCCTCTTGCATCTCTTCTTTACCTTGACTTCATTTCAAAGCCTGAGACGATCAAGTACCTTCAGGCAGGTGATGAGGGTGTTACACACGAAGTTCTTGACAGCGGCGCTATCCAGATCATTGCAGCAACAGGCGATGCCATCCAGAACTCCGGCAAGAACATTGACTACACAATAACATGTAACGGAACATACTTTGGCGATCAGAAGCTTGCAGACCTCTCAATCGCATACGGCTATGCAGAGGCTGATCCTGAGCTTGTAAGCGCAGCAGACAAAATCTCCAAGGCAGATGGCCTTGAGCCTTTGAACGTCAACGTTGGCATCATTGAAGCAGAGGCAGGTGTAGGTGATACACTTTCAGCCAAGAGAGATCAGATCTATGACAACGCTGTAGTTGCTCCTGAGGCAGACTTCGATTCAACATGGGAAAGCTACATGTCAGACTACCTCTCAGCAGGTGGACAGGCTATCATGGATGAGAGAGCTGCGAAGTGGGCAGAGTACTTCGGCGATGCTGATATGCTTCCATAATAATCAGATATCAAAAAGAGTCATTGGGGATTTCCCAATGGCTCTTTTTTGTTACAATAATATGTAATGATGTTTGGAAGAAAGGAATAGTTATGGGATTATTTGAAGTACTGCTCCTGTCCGTAGGGCTTGCAATGGACGCGTTTGCGGTATCTGTATGTAAAGGGCTGGCTGCGGGCACAGTCACAAAGAAGGAATATCTTCTGTGCGGAATCTGGTTCGGAACCTTTCAGGGAGTGATGCCGCTCATTGGGTATTTGGTCGGATCGAATTTTGAAAAGCTTATAAGTGTTATAGCACCATGGGTTGCTTTTATTCTGCTGTCACTCATAGGTGGCAATATGATCAAGGAAGCGCTTGGACCTGACGAAGAGGTTGCGCCGGGCTTTGATGTGAAGACAATGTTCATGATGGCTGTAGCTACCAGTATTGATGCACTGGCTGTAGGAATCACTTTTGTTGCTGTACCGGTTAAAATCTTTGACCTGTCAGGACTTTTAAATGTTATCTTTGCAGTTGTCATGATAGGAGTGATCACCTGTATCATATCGATGTTCGGAGTAGGAATAGGAAATGTCTTTGGGAACCGCTACAAGTCGGGATCGGAGATCATGGGCGGGACCATACTGCTGTTCATAGGATTCAGATCTCTGCTGACACATCTGGACAGTGCGCATACGCTCTCAGACACTGATACGATATTCGGAATGTTACTTCCGCTTGCCGGAACGCTTCTGGGGTCAGCTGCCATATACGCCCAAAAGGAGCGGCTTTCGGACAACATGAGGGCTATACTTGTAGGATTTGGGTCTGGGATCATGCTTTCGATAGCAGTTTGGGGGATGATAGAACCGGCAGTTGATGGACTTGGCCTAAACGGACAAAAAGGAACTGTACCTGTTGTGATATGTTTCTGTCTTGGGGTTATCTTCCAGATACTTCTTGATAAAACAGTGCCTCATACCCATATTTATTCGGATATAACAGAGGGACCTGACAGCGAACTGGGGCTGAAGATAAAGGCAATGCTCAAGGAAGTGATCCACCATATACCTGAAGGCATAGCTCTTGGAGCGATCTATGCGGCACATTTTATGAAGACTGAGTGGATACCGTCATCGGTTGCACTTGCCCTGGCGATTGCAATCGCGCTACAGAATATTCCGGAGGCGCTTAATGTGTCACTCTGGCTCAGAGAAACAGGTACAAAAACAGGCAAGGCATTTCTTATGGGAACAGCATCGGGAGCGCCGATTCCGCTGTTTGGAATAATTGTTGTAGTGTTGGTTGTTTTATTTCCGGGACTGCTCCCGTATATCATGTCAGTTTCAGGCGGAGCCCTTATCTACACAAGCCTTGAGGAAATCCCCCAGATCGCTTTAAAGGGCGACAATGACAGAGGAGCGCTGTCTTTTACTGTGGGATTCGCGCTTGTGATGCTTTTGATATAATGTAAGTGGGTTTCTGTTTATGTAAAACATTGTGATATAATTATGAATATAGATCAGAATTGCCGAAAGGAGAGTACAGATGCTGGACAATATTGAAGTATTTACCCAGAACAGCATTCGCATAAGGTGTAGTCTTGGGACAATCTATGTGGATCCTTTTCATATGAGGGAAGAGCCTCATGATGCAGCCTATGTACTGATCACACATCAGCACTATGACCATTTTTCGGTGGAGGACATAAGAAAAGTGATCAATGATTCGACAGTGCTGGTATCTCCTGAGAGCATGCTGGATGATGCGTTAGAACTTGAGAGTGAAGTGAGATCCGTGGTGGGCGTAAAACCGGGAGTGTATCGTGAGCTTTCGGGTCTGGAACTTGAGACTGTCCCCGCTTACAACACCATTAAGCCTTTTCATCCAAAACGCGCGGAGTGGGTCGGATATATTCTCAGAATAGACGGTAAGCGCGTATATATTGCGGGTGACACCGGCCTGACCAAGGAAGCCAAGCAGGTTAAGTGTGATATAGCTCTTTTGCCGATAGGCGGTACCTATACCATGGATACCAAAAGAGCAGCGGAACTTGCCAACATAATGAGACCGGAATATGTGATTCCTACGCACTATGGTAGCATAGTAGGCAAGAGCAGTGACGGACAGACATTTGCTTCTTACGTCAAGAGCCCGGTCAGGGTTGTTGAGAAGATCCAGTATTTTGAGTGAATACATTGAAATGCAATGTGTGGTTTAGCACACGGATTCAAAGGTGACGACGGTCTCATGCATGTCATCAAGTCTTATGCATATCACACCGTATTCATTATCACTTAGAACCCTGTCTCTTCGAAATGAACATCCTCCGTCTATGAGCAGTATATTCTGCTCATGATATGCCTGCAGATTGCCGGTAAGCCCGACAACCTTCTGGACGGGGACATGTCCGATTATGAAATCATAGCCTGTTTTGGCATATTTACTCACAGGAATAAAGAGGTCTGCTCTATATGGGGTCTTCCAGACAATGTTCCAGGAGACTTCGTAGCTGCAGTCCTCATATTTTTTGCCTATATATGCCTCGTCAAAGTTTGAGTGCGTAAGGCATATTGTTCTGCCATTTCTCATTACAAGAGTCGAAAGCATTCTTGAATTAAGCCAGGAGAGCAGGTTTGTCCGATCTAACTGTGAGAGCTCCCTGTATCCTGCAAAGGTGTGATTGCCGCCGTTATAATTCAGCCACAGGTTGCTGTCCCTGCCGGGGACATCGTCTACAGACCCATCGGCATCAACAGAGTTGAGCATAAGAAACTCGTGGTTGCCTATGAGCAGATCCATATTGGGAGAATTCATGACTCTTAGTAAAATCTTTGTCCCATCCGGTCCCCTGTCTATTGCGTCTCCAAGAACATACATATAATCATCATCAGAAAATTCTATACATTCCAAAAGCTTTTCGAATATTCCGTACTGCCCGTGCAGATCAGATACAGCGTATATGGCCATGATGCTCTCCGATAATGAAAATGGTTTGATTTAGGCTACAGATATAATAATACCATGCACAGGAAAAAAATGAAATTTACTGTTGGATATAGCGGGGATTCTGAGTATTATGGTGTTAAGACTTTATGCGAGGAAAGGGAGGAGCACAGATATGGAAATTACAGAGAAACTCGATGAACTACTGTTAAAAGCATCTAAAGATCATAAACTGCGTGATGATCTTCTTGCCACAGGAGAGTCAGCAAATCCTGTATCTGACTTTTGCAGGATAGCAAGTGATAACGGCTTTCCGATGACCGTTATGGACATGGTCAATCAGGGCGAGGAGTTTTATGCCGAGATTAAGCGCAGCACAAACGGCGGAGGTGAGAACTCTCCGGACCTTGATTTTCAGAATGATGAATACTCGATCTTCATGATGAGACTTGAGGGGCTAAAACGTGATACAAAAATTTAGAGATTAGTCTTTGAATGCGCAATTTCTTCATTTATTGAGCTGATGAGTGCGGCGGCGCTGAATGGCTTGGCAATATGTCTGTTCATGCCGCATTCTATGCTGCGTTTTTTGTCAATGTCACGGGCGTTGGCCGAGAGGGCTATTATCGGGACTGATTCTGAGTCTTTTCTTCCCATATTTCGTATGACCCTTGTGGCTTCAAATCCGTTCATCACAGGCATCTGTATATCCATGAGTATGAGGTCGTAGTAGAAGGGAGGCAGTTCCTTTATCCTGCTGACAGCATCGGAGCCGTCGCAAACTGACTCAACAAGGAAACCGGCGCCGGTCAGTATCTTTTCGGCCATTCTCCTGTTGACCTCAATGTCCTCTACCTGAAGGATCCTGAATTGTCCATCAGCCTTTAGGTCGGGGGTGAATTCTTTTGCGAAATGGGTGACTGTTTCAAGGGAGAGCTTTAACGGCAGGGATACGGTAAAGGCGCTTCCATGACCTTTCTGGCTTGTGACGTGGATAGTGCCCCCAAGCCTGTCGACGAGATTCTTGGTTATGGACAGACCGAGACCTACTCCGGGAGCTCCGGATTTGGTTGAGGTTGCCTCTCTCTCAAAGGCTCCGAAGATCCTTTGCATGAATTCTTCACTCATGCCTATGCCGGTATCCGTAACTTCAAAATCATATCTTGCATATCCGGATTCTGAGAGTGGACCTTCCTTTACCGAGACAGCGATACTTCCGCCTTCGCCGGTGTACTTTATGCTGTTTTCTATGAGGTTGCACATGACTCTGCGAAGTCTCTGGGCATCTGTAATGACAGAATCGTGCTTAATGTCAGCCTTTAAGGAGAGGGTGATATTCTTTTCATCACCGCTCTCCTTTAGCATCTTGACGGCAGTTGTCATCTCTTCATCGATTGAGCAGCCGCTTAAATGAATCTCAATGTTGTCGGAACTTAACTCGCTCATCTCGAGGAGGTCGTCTATCAGAGACATCATATGACCGCTCGATATCTTGATCTTCTCAAGGCAGTCCTTGAGCTCTGTACTGTCATCGAGGCTTCGAAGCGCAAGATCAGTGTATCCCATGATGGCATTCATGGGTGTTCTTATATCGTGGGATACATTAAAAAGAAATTCTTCCCGGGCACTTTTTATATGCTGTTCTTTTTCAAGTTCATGCTGTATCTTCAGCTTCTCTTCCTGAATGCGCTTTTGATCTGTGATATCTCTTATGAAGACATAGTAGACAAGCCCGAACTGTGTCGTGTCAACGAGTCTTCCGAAATCATCAACCCACGCCACCTCGCCGTTTTTTTTGATGATGCGGTATTCAACGTGGTCAAACTTGTGCTCATCGGCAGATACCTGATCGATTATGCTCTTGTCGACGATATCAAGGTCATCTTTGTGGACCATCCCTTTGAAGGAGTTTCCCACAAGGGACACAAATTCTTCGTCGCTCTCACAGCCGAAAATCGAAAGGACCATATCATTCCAGGCTATAAGCTCCTCTTTGTCATCCGCCTTATATATGAAGAATCCACCTGGCATTCCCTTAGAGACTGACTTCACGTTATCAAGTGAGAGCTCAACTTTGGAAATACACATTACATTGTTATCATCCGGTTTCATTTTTGCCTCTTTGATAATTGTTTGTATTTTGATCTGCGCTATAACTTATTATATCACTTTACATTCCCGGATGTATTACTGCCGTATCGGGATTAAAGCAGCTAAATGATGTATAATCGTTTATAACACTTATGAGTTGTTATCACGGAGGAAAAATGAAATGCCCGCTATTGTCAGATACGAAAACACAGTTCCGGGAATATTTGTAAGACGCAACAACAGATTTACGGCACAGGTACTTATTGATGGCAAAGAGAAGACTGTGCATGTAAAAAACACAGGGCGACTCGGCGAGATTTTACTGCCGGGAGCAAAAGTGACACTGCAGAGGGCTGCGGATCCCGACAGAAAAACAGAATTTGATCTGATATCTGTATACCGCCCGGGCTTTAAGTGGATAAACGTGGACAGCCTTGCTCCGAATGCTCTGATGAAACAGTTTCTTTTGCCTCTCTACGACGTGGTAAAGCCCGAGTATACTTTCGGAGATTCAAGGTTTGATTTTTACATGGAGAGGGGCAAACAAAGATATCTGGCAGAAGTCAAAGGATGTACTCTTGCTTATGACAGGAAGAGCGGGATAGGGTATTTCCCTGACGCTCCTACGCAGCGCGGGATCAAACACCTTCGGGAGCTTGAAAAGGCAGCAAAGGAAGGCTACCGCTGCTCTATAGAGTTTGTGATCCAGATGAACGGGATTCATATGGTTTTTCCCAATGACGAAACTCACCCTGAATTCAGGCAGGCACTCATTTGTGCAGCGAAGGCCGGCGTTGAGGTTGTGTACCATAGCTGTCATGTAGAAGCCGACAGCATAAAGATCACCGGCTCAACAGATGATTCCGACAGATACAGGAATGGATGAAACATCCAGAAAATAAAGTAAAAAAGAAAAGATCCGGAGCAGGAAGATGTGTCTGCTTCGGGTCTTTTCTTTCCTGAGGTGATTATCAAAAAATAATAAAAAATTAATCATTACAGAGTCTTATAATAATCAAATTCAAGTATAATTATGTTAAGCTTTGTGATTTGTACATGGAGGATGTGATGAACTCGATTATTGACGTGGACAGGAATAATCTGGAAGAATACAGGCGTTTTATCGGAGATGAGATTTCTGAAAATATCGGAAGAGCATATTACCGGGCAATCGCAGCCATATCTGATATTGATGATGAGATAGTCGGATGTATGGTATGGGTTCTCAGGAATATGGAAAAAGAGGCTGATAATGAGAGTGACATCGTCTTTCTAAAGTGCGATGACTTTGCCGTTTTTAAAGAGATGATGGATGGGTATAAAGCAAGGATAAGGGCTGATATGGTAATCAGGTCTCATGCGCATATACCTGTAAAAAACGGCAAAATGCTCAAAGATATGCTGAAGAAAAGTGGCTTTAGTATGAAGCTCACTGAAAGTGACGTAATAATTGTTAAGCTCTCTGAACTGTCTGAGATGCCTCTGATGAAGAAGCTCAGAGACAAGAAGATGCCTGACAGTATCACAACCCTGAATCAGGTCAGCATAAGAGCAATCAGGAGGGGAATCTCAAAAAGTGTAAGCCAGGGGATGGTTGGACTTTGCGATGACCTTGAAAATCTGGGAGTAAGGTGGTTTGAGGATGAGGTATCGTGCGTGTCGACGGGCGACGACGGCATAAACGGGATGTTCCTCTTCCACTTAAGACCATCGGGTATCGTGGCTGTACAGCTCCTTGTATGCCTTGACAGCAGCTTCAGGAAGACACTGCCAAATCTGATGTGTCGATTTGTCCTTGCGATGGAAGAAAAATATAAACCGGACACAAGGATAGAGCTTGACAGGCATAATGAGCAGTCGCTGCTTTTGTCCGAGAAACTTTTGCCAAGGGGCTTTGGAATACCGATTTATGCGGGTAGCAGGGAGGAAATATGGAGGTAAACTATGGCGGAAATACTTGAGATCACAGGAAAACAGTCAGCACTTTTTTCGTCTCTTGATCCGTACATGCTTTCCGCGCTGTCAGGAATAGGGGAGATTCATACTTTTGTTGCTGTGGAGGAGCTTCTTGGCGGTGACATGCCTGTTGGGATTGCCACTGTATCATTTGAGCAGGAAACAGCGGTTATCTACTGGCTCTATGTACATGTAAACTATAGATTCAGGGGGGTTGGAGAGAGCTTCATACAAAAGATATGTGAGATTGCCGGGGAAAGAGGTATCAAAGAGGTTGCGGTTCGTATACCGTATCTGTCTGATACTGAAGAGTTTCCGTTTAATATTGAGTATTATTTTAATGAGAGAGGATTTGTCAAAAAGGATACAGTCTGCAGGCAGTTCTGGCTTGATTCGGATATGCTGTCAGAACTTGCAGAGAGCGATGAAACAGATGTACCGGGAGTGATTGCCATAGAAAGACTGTCGGGGCATATGCTGAGCGAATTTACAAAAGAAATCGATATGCGCTTTGGCCTTTCCGCAGGCAGCGTCAGGCTTGACAAAAAGGTAAGCTGTGTATGCCTCGATGATAAAGGAAATCCTCTTGCAATGGTACTATTTGCTAAAAACAATGGAGTATGGTTCCTTGCAGGCAGCTTTTCAAGGGACAGGGAATCAGCAGGAAAGACCCTCAGATTTGCTCTGTTAAATATAGCAGGAGAAATGGCTGTAAGGGAATCAGTGTGGATGACGGATCTGGATGATAATTTTGCCGGGGCAGGAGAGGAACTGTTTGGTGGCGCAAGGGCAGGGGCAGCAGAGTCTATGGACTTGTTATTATCGGGGGCCTGAGCTGCTTACATAGTTTTATTGTCTGATTTATTAAAGAAAGGATATCTCATATGCCAGGTGAAGAAAACAGACAGGTTCAAAGAAATGAGTATCAGATTAAACTGGAGCAGAAGCAGCAGCTTATTGCCGGCGCTGACCATATGCACTCTGTAGAACAGTACAGGGAAGATGAAAAAGATAATCTGGTGACAGAGAACAGGAGGATCCTTGAACTGCTGGATGAGGAAAGCCTCTTTAAGAATGATGAGGATACAACATTCAGGGAAAAAAAGCTTCTCAGAAACCGCCTTACGAGGAACTATGCCGGTATGGTGATCCTCGATACCAAGTGGTACGGTGAGGGCTCACCTGAGATGGTCCGGGTACAGGAGCAGACAAAAGATCTTTTCAGGCTCCTTGATACACCCATAGGGCAGGAGGCTGAGAGGCGCTCTGAAATAATGTCGGAAATTCTGAAAAAGTTTGATGATGCCATAGCGGCATGTCAGAACTACGAAGATAATAAAAATCCCTGGTTTTCTACAGGGAAGAGGAGAAAGGAGCAGGTTACCCTGCTCAAAGGAGAACTTGTGCGCCAGCGCAAGGTCTTTTACTTTTCGATGCTTCCGTACGCTGAAGGACAACTGGATAACCTGAATATAAGAACTCCGCAGGATCTTCTTTTGGTGAGCTACAGGGAGAATGTTCTGGATGTTGAAGAAAAAAAGGCTGCCAAACAGGAAAAGGAGCCGCTGGCATTCCTGGACTTTGAGCATTATGATGACAAACAGGCGCAGGACTATCTTGATGCCGGTAACGCTGAAAATGGAGCTGAAAGCGATTTAAAACAGAAGCGCAAAGACGCAGTGAAAAAGCTTACCGATGATAAGCCTCAAATGGATGCGGAGATAGAAAACTACAGGAGTGAATATGAGAGTAAAGGGATCGTATATGATCCGCTGACATTGGAAATGCCGAAGAATCAAAAGTCAGTTGCTGTCAGAAAAGCAGCATATTTAACGTTAGATGTTGTAAAGGACAGAAATGCAGAAAAGGAAAAGGGCGAAGTAAAATACTTAAAAAAATATACGGGATATGAAACTCAGCGCAAGTTAAAGCTCGACCAGAAAAATGCAAAGGATGAGAGAAAGAAGATTATTGATAAGGCCTTGTCGGGACCTCCATACGCTTTTTATAAAGAACTGAAACTTGATAAGAACAAAAACTACGACAAAAACAAGATAGATGATCCGGCACTGCTGGCTCTTTTGATTAAGACAATGCAGGGGGGAGTTCAGGAACACAACAAAAAGGTGATGGAGGCAGTCTTTACAAAAGGAATCACCGCCGACAATCTTAAGATGGAGAAAGTCAAGCCGTTTATTGACGGACTGGTTGAAGAGTTCCTGTCTGCCAAAATTTCGGCTAAAATGCTGGAAGATGACTATATAGCTCCACATGCGCTGGAAATCTGCCGTTTTATAAAGCTTGCATCATTTCTGAATGATATCAGTAAAGATCATGGACAGGAGCGGGAAAACAGTCCGTTCAGAATGTATTACTTCCATAGCACACCTCCTGAAGTAAGGAGCATGATTGAACAGCGTATCAAAGCGGCAATGCCGCTGTTTACCGCCTTTAAAATGAGACTGCAGGACTTTGAGGTAACGGATGAGGAAATGGATCTTGACACGCTTGGAAGTACTTTTAAAGACAATGATCCTGTAGAAATGCAAAGGGTGTGGGAAGAGAACAGGCAGGCCGGCAATCAGGGAGCCGGGGCGCAGGCAGTCGGAAATGAAGAGGCTGCCAGACAGTGGCGCGAAAAAGCTTATCGAGATGCACTCTTAGAATGGGAAAAGAATGAAGACGAGTTCATAAAAGGTGCCAAGTCCTTTGGCGAAAAAAAGAATATTCAGGACTGGGCGGCATTTTCAAAGAAGTTCAATGAGCGCTTTGGTGCTAATCTGTATTACAAGAGCGAGATTGAGCAGGTCGCTTTTATCCAGGAGCGTGTTTTTGATCAAAGAGTGCAGATGTTTACAAATCAGGATGCAGCGGCTGCTGAAAGGGTATTTGAGCAGATTGTAAAGGCTTCATTTACAAGCATGGACTTTAATGAGCCTTTAAATATGATATCTCCAGTCAAATATAATGCCAATATGCAGCTCATAAAACTTGTAGAGACATTAAGCGCAGACGGAAGAAATGTCGTTGAAGCCTATCGCAGCGCTATGATAAGGAAAGTAGTCCGCTGTAACCTAAGTGCAGATGATTTCCAGGTACTTGAGGCCAAGATAGCAGATATTAAAAAGGCCGCTTTGCTGTACCGCGATTTCGAAGAAATTATAAATAATCCGCTCTTTAATGAGGATGAATTTGAGGAGCTTACCAAGAAGCTTCCTCTTGATGAGGCATGGGATAAGATATCCGAGCTTAATGATAATCTTCCTGGGACGGGGAATATCGCGTATTACAGAAAGGTTATGCAATTCCACCGGGATGTCATCGAGAACAGATCCGCACAGCTTGAGGAGGCAGCAAAAGAGAATACGGCCATCGCTGATGAGGATTATTCTGAAAGCGAGTATACACAGAAAAATGAAGCGCTTACACAAATGGTGTCACAATTTGGAGAAAGGAATGATATCGCCTCAAAATATGAGAAGGCGGATATAAATCGCAGGATCACCAAGAACCGGATAGTCATGCTGTATAATGACAAGCATACACTTAAGTCTGACAGCACGGAAATGACGGCCATTAAGACGGCACTTGTGAATCTGGATAAAGCTTGCCACGATTCATTAAAGAACCATGGGATAGATGTTGTTCATGAGGCTTATGAAAAGGTTATAGGCGCCATTGAGCACTACGAAGATGTCAAGAATCCCTGGTTTCCTGAGGGAAAGAGGAGACTTAGAAAAGTCAGGGAACTTAAACAGGCTCTTATCAGTGAACAGGAAATGCTAAGGAGGGAGAATGTAAAGGCACTGGGAGGCGGTGACGTCTATCCCGCAGGCGTTAAGTGTGCTAATGACCTTCTGCTCGGACTTGCTCAGCAGCCCAAAGATACTTTGACCAAGGAATTTGCTGTAAATAAAGCAGTCATGTTTGCAAACATGCAGTATAAGACGGGAGTACTTCCGGAGGGTATCACAGATATACGGGATGCCTATAGTGATATGATCCTTGCACTGCAGACAGATATTCACAAGGCAGACAAAAAAGACATTTCTGCACGACAGATAACGGAGGATCAGTTATCGGGCGTGGCTGAAACAATATACGAGGTAGTAAAAAGATGCGATATATATCTGTCAGGGAAAGAAAGAGAAAGCCTTACAGGTACGGAGCGCAACAATTTTGACCATATCAGATCATTAAGGGATGAGCTTAATTATATCAGTGAGAAGATATTCGAGGCTTCAAGATCAATTGCTTTCGGAAATATGGAAGGAACCACATACACGGATGCGCTCGGAATTGTGCTCGAGGGGATGAAGGAGGCCGACAGCTTCTCGGTTAAGCTAAATGGCGTAGCTTCTTCACTGCAGAAAGAGAGTATGAACAAGTTCCTGACAGTTGCGAGGGCTGTATATACCTACAAAAAGGAAAGAAAAGATAAAGCAAAGTATACGCCTATTACTGATGTAGTGGAAGAAAAGGCTGCGCAGTGGCTTAAATCTGATGAAGTTAAACGTCACCTCATGGAGCGGCGCGTAGAGATTGGTGTGAAATTGTATGAGGCGTATGAGGAGGCTGTTAAGAAGCCGGTTCCAAGGCAGTTTTTGAAGAATAGTGCTGATGATCCTATGGATGAAACACTGCGCAGACAGTTTGCGCTTATCATGCTCAGAGTAAATCCATGGTTTGATAAACTACAGGACATAGACAGCTTTTTCAATGTGGTGCAGGCTACACAGGTTGCAGAAGATTACAGAGCTATGGTCGATCAGCACAATGCTCAACTGGATCCGGCTGAAAGAGAGAAGTTTATTAAGGGAACCGCAATAGGGCTGAAACTGGAAGGACTCATTAGCGAAACCAATAAGCTGAAAGAAGAAGCTGTGCAGAGTTTCATGGAGAAGGTTGATAAACTTGAGGCGGCAGATGCCGGAGAATGCCTTAAGGAGTATGTAGACAACGACTTCATGAAATACAAGGAAGGAGACCTTGAAGAGGCGAAGGGAATTATTGAGCGTGAATATGAGCAGCTAAGAGCAGCACAGGAAAATCTCAGAGCCGACATCCAGGCGGACTTCGAGAAAGTACGGAATATAACGTCATTCCGGAAAGAAATGAGCAAGGTAGAACCGCTAAGTGAGATAAAAGATGATACTGTCACATCGAGGATTAAGCTTGAAGAAATAACAAAGGAGGAAGAAGAAAAGGTTCAAAAGCAGAAGATAAAATTGCAGCAGATAGTACATAAAAAAGAGGAACAGGCCAAGGCTCTTACCACGGCCAAGAACTCTGTAACTACAAAGCAGATACAGCTGCAGGATGATCTTGATATAAATATAGCCAAGAAAACTGATTTTACAACGGTAAAGGCCCTCTCAGCCTTTGCAGACAAAATGGACAAGGATCAGTTTGCGGAGCTTGTAAAGAGCTATACAGGGGCAGGCTTTGAGAGTGAAGCTCAAAAGCACGACGCGCGTTTTGAGCTGCTACAGAAACTTGCCGATGATATCCTTGAAATTGAAGAGGGTTCATTTGACCTTGAAAGCAACGAGGGCATGATCGAAAATGCATCTGAGTTTGAGCTTATGGGCGCCAAGATTTCAGCCTTTAAGACCCTTCTTGGCAAGAACCCCATGCTTAAGATAAAGCTTGAGGAAGCAATCTCAGAAGATGGTATCCACAATAAATATGAAATGGTCATGTCGAAGCTGCATGTACTTGGCAATATATCGCGCTACTACCGGGTTAAGAAGCTTATTCTCACCAACCCTCTGTACCAGACGATGCGGGAAGATGAGGTGTCTGTAGAGGAGGATGCAAAAGATACTTTCGAGATGAAGTATCTAAAAAAGCTTCATGTATATCTTGATAAGCTTGCTGATAATTTTGAAGAAGAGGAATATACGGA
>JAEEGL015370485.1_pt1 | contig 13534 bp, 8 predicted proteins | sample 9134231 | NCBI WGS metagenome assembly JAEEGL01 (sample SAMN16246548, study PRJNA631951) | gut metagenome | biome: gut microbiome; feature: rumen; material: fiber-attached | host: Bos | place: Iran: Karaj | collected 2018-10
CATAATCCCGAGCGCATCAGGGCCGAATATGCACGTCCCATAGACATGGACGCATTCGTCGATGACATGCTCTCTTTTGCCGACATGCAGTACGAATCGGTCCGCACAAAGACGATCTTCCTGATCGATGACGATCCGGATTTCCTCTCTGTCACCGAAAGATGGCTGAAGGAAAAATACAAAGTCAAAACATTCCGCTCCGGAAGCGAAGCGCTTTTCTATCTGAACAGCACCGTGCCGGACCTTATACTTCTCGACTATATTATGCCCGGTATGGACGGTTTCGAGACAATGCAGGAGATCCGTCAGATACCGTGTTCGCACGATGTCCCGATAGTATTTCTGACCGGTCAGAGCGACCGCGAGAACGTCATGCGTATACTCGAGAAAAAACCCGACGGCTATCTGCTCAAATCAATGCCCAAAGACGCACTTATGGAATCGCTCGACAGGCTTTTCAAAGATCTTCTGATCAAGACAAACACTCTTCGCTGATCACTGAACGATCTTTGCAAGTTCTTCTTTCTTATCCCTGATCTTCTCAAGATATGAGCTGTAGTCGGTATCCGTCCTGTTTCTTAAAAGTTCCGTCATCTCGGAAACGGGTTCCGACAGAGGAGTAAGTGCAAGGTTTGCAAACACTCCTTTAAGTGCATGCGCGATCTCAAATGCCTGATCGAGATCTTTGGCACCTATCGCCTTTTCCAGATCTTCACAGGAATTATCATCCACAGCTTTCTTGACCATCTTAAGATAAAAATCCTCGTTGTTGACGCATCTGCCAAGGCCCTCTTCCACGTTGGCCCCAAATGCCCTCAGTTCATCAAGCTTTGCCATTTATCTTCCTCCTGTTTCTTTCTCTATGAATGCGGCAAACTCATCCGGCGGTACCGGTTTGGAGAAATAATACCCCTGGATCACATCGCAGCCCATTTCCTTAAGCTGCGCGACCTGTTCCTTATCTTCGACACCTTCTGCCACAACGGGTACCTTTAGGAACTTGGCTATATCTATGACAAGTTCGACGAGCTTTAAGCTCTTCTCGTCCTTGTTCATGTTGCGGATGAATATCATATCCATCTTCAGTACATCGATGGGGATCGTCGTGATCATGTTAAGCGATGAATAACCCGTACCGAAGTCATCCATCTCGATCTTAAATCCCTTATCGCGAAGTCTGTTGACGACATTTATAAGACCCTTTGCATCGTCCGAATATGCCGACTCCGTTATCTCAAGCATGAGCTCTTCAGGCTTCAGGTCATTCTTTTCAAGAAGACCGGTAAGTCTCTTCTCAAGGTCGGGATCGTAAATATCAACCCTCGACATATTGACCGATACCGGAATGCTCTTCCCGTATTTATCCTTCCAGCGCTTTATCTGCGAAGCGGCTTCTTCCCAGACGTAGTGATCGAGCTTCTGGATAAGGCCGTTGCTCTCAAAGAGCGGGATAAAATCACCCGGGCTTATCATACCCAGCTCCGGATGCTTCCAGCGTATCAGCGCCTCTGCGCTTCGAAGAGTGGGCACATCGCCGCGTATGTCATACTTTGGCTGGTAGAAAACGATAAGGTCTTTGTTCTCGATCGCATCGTCTATATCGTTGATCAGTCTTTCGTGATAAAGATCGGTATCGCTAAGCTCGCGGCTGTAATAGGAAACCTGCCTCGTGTAGTCGCCCCTGATCCTGTCGCACGCATACTTTGCATGATCGAACCTGTCCTCTGCGGAATGCTCTTTATCGACGTTCTGGTATATACCGGTCCTAATGCGGATACCGTGGATCCGCAGGTCTTTTGCAAGCTCATCCTGCAATCCTCCGAGCACATCTTCATAATCATCCCTGTGTGCCACATAAAAGTAAAAATAGTCCGCCTCGGATCTGCATCCTATGCATGCACCTTTTCCGAAAAGAGAGCGCAGCATGTCGGCAGTCTTTTTCAGGACCGTATCACCCGTCTTGCGGCCGTACATCTCGTTAAGCACGTGAAAATGTTCTATGTTGACAACGAGCGCATCCATTGCCTCGTCGGGCGAATAGCCATCGATACGGCTTACATATTCGATAAAGAATTCGTGTGTGTAAAGCGACGTCAGGACATCCTTTTCGGCGCTCCTGATGATGCTCTTATCTTCGTAGAGCTGAATGATCCTGTCGCATCTGGCGATGATGACTTCCGGCATGTCGTACGGCTTTGTGATAAAATCATCCGCCCCGAGTTTGATGCTCTGCACCTCGGCCGGTTTCTCGGATGTCATCACTATCACCGGGATGTTCGAGAATGTCTCGTTCGCTCTTATCTTTTCAAGAAGCGCAAAGCCGTCCATGACGGGCATAAGAAGGTCGAGCAGTATAAGAGAATACCTGCCCTTTTTCTCCTCAAGCATCGAGTATGCCATCTCTCCGTCTTTTGCCTGGTCGATGTCATATTTTTCCCCGAGTATGTTACAAAGGATCTCCCTGTTGATCTCTTCATCATCAACTATGAGGATACGCCTTTTAAGACCTTCGGAATATCCAAAATCACTCATTGCTTTTTGTCCTCTCTGTATTTTCGGATCACTGGGATCTGTATTCCCAGATCAGTTCTTCCATCGTCTGGTATAACCTGTCGGGCTCGACCGGTTTGGATAGATGCGCATTCATACCTACCTGCAGCGATCTTTGAACGTCTTCGTCAAATGCGTTCGCGGTCATCGCTATGATGGGTACTTTCTTTGCATCTGCCCTGTTAAGATGCCTGATCTTATCTGTCGCCTCGAGTCCGTCCATCTCCGGCATCCTCACATCCATGAGGATAGCGTCATAGTATCCTTCCTCACTTGCCGCGAACATGTCGACGACTATCTTACCGTTCTGCGCATGGTCTGCTTTCATGTCCTTGATCGACAGGAGTTCTTTCATGATCTCCGCGTTGATCTCGACATCTTCCGCAAACAGTATCTTCCTGTCTTTCAGATCTGCCCTGTTCTTTGCTTTGTAGAGCGTCATGTTGTTCTTTCTTGCAACCCTGTCAAACTCATCGATGACGTTTGATGCAAACAGCGGTTTGGCAAGGAACGAATCGACTCCGACATGTATCGCTTCATCCATGATCTCATCCCAGTTAAACGACGTTAAGATGATGATCGTCGTTTCGCTGTCATACATCTCCCTGATGCGTTTTGCGGTCTCGATACCGTCCATATCGGGCATCTTCCAGTCAAGGAGCACGAGGTTATAAGGATCATGTTTTGTATGTCTTATCTCGAGCATATCAAGCGCTTCTTTTCCCGAAAATGCGATATCGGTCCTGATACCGACTTCATCAAGGACAAGCCTTGCATGCTCTGCCGCAACTTCCTCATCGTCAACGACAAGTACATACATATTCGCGGGATCTATATAGCTTGTTGCAAGTTTCTGGTGCTCGCAGTTCTTAAGCGTAACACTAACAACAAATTCCGTACCCTCTCCCTTTTTGGATGTGACAGCGATCGTACCGTTCATGATCTCGACTATCCTCTTTGTGATCGCCATTCCGAGTCCCGTGCTGCCGTATTTGTTGTTCTTCTCGTCGTGCTCCTGCGCGAACGCATCAAATATCTTCGGCACGAAAGATTCATCCATACCGATACCCGTATCGCTTATCACGAACTTGATCGTAGTCTGGTCCTCGAACGATGCGACTTTCTCAACGCCGAACATGATCTCTCCCGGCGGCTCCGTAAACTTTATCGCATTGCTGAGTATGTTTATGAGCACCTGCTTGAGCTTCATGTCATCGCCGATGTAATAATCGCTTATACCGCCCGTCAGTTTGCACTCGTATTTAAGTCCCTTTTCAGAGCACTGCGACATGACCATCGTATTGATCTGTTCAAGCATTCCGCGGAAAGAAAACTCTTCCCTGCGAAGTATGATCCTTCCGGATTCGATACGGCTCATGTCGAGAATATCGTTTATAAGTCCGAGCAGATGCTTTGCGCTCTCGCCGATCTTCTCAAGATAACCTTTCGTCTCTTCAGGCAGTGACTCATTCCTAAGTGCCAGCGAATCAAGTCCGATGATCGCATTCATCGGAGTACGTATCTCATGGCTCATGCTCGAGAGGAACGCGGTCTTGGCCCTGTTTGCTTCCTCTGCCGACTCAAGCGCATCGCTTAGCATCTGGTTCTGCGCCATGCTCTCTCTCATTTCCTTGTCGATAACGGTAAGTCCGAGACCGACCGCATGAACGATATGATCGTCCCTGTCTTCGGGATGTCTGACACCTGCCACACGGATCATCTCATAGTATTCCGCGCCGTCACGCTTGACGAGGTAGCGGTAACTGATGATCGCATTTTCCGCAAGCGCAGCCCTTATGTTGTCAGGCTCTATAAAGTCGAGGAAATCCTTCCTGTAATTCTCATCAACATAGTTCTCGGCATACCAGCGGAATCTCTCGTGGTATTTAAAATGTATGCCTTCGCCCGTCTGCTCGCTGTCATTGGGATCTTCCCTGTAGCATACGGCATCATCCTTATCAAGATCCACGTTGTAAACGCACCGGTAATCCGTTGCCATCGCGGTTATCATCCTGTCCTGATCTTCACGGTGCTTCTGCTGTTCTATAAGCCGCTCCGAAAGAGCGATCTTCTCTTCCATCTCTTTCTTTTTCCTGCGGTTTCCCATGATCGCGGCAACAAGTATCGCGCTTACCGCAAGCAGAAGCAGCACGGCTATCGGGACCGTATTATCGCGCAGAAAATCCATGGTCGAATAGGTGTACAGACCTTCCGTATATCTGTACGGAAGATTTTGCAGATAGTCCTCCCCGACCACACTTATGCCGCGGTTGATAAGCTTTAAGAGTCCTTCGTTGCCTATCTTGATACCGAAGCATCTGTCATCGATATAATTTGTTTTTCTTGTGGAAAGATCTTTGTAGCTGCTTCGCCTGATAATGTCGTTGGCGCGCAGTCCGTTAAGAGTCGTAGCCGTAGCCGCACCTTTGTTAACGGCTCCGAGACAGTCCTCGATTGACGGATAATATGTGATCTTCGCATCGGGATAATGCGCACTGATATAGTAGAACTGCATGCGGTTGTTCTCGTTTACCGCAAAGTTCGTCTCGGTATCATCCCCGTATTCGCCTTTATAAACAAGTTCGGTCGCGGCCGATTCGACGGTCGACGACTGGTAGATACCGTTTTGCTCCGAGTAGTAAAGTCCGCCTCCGACGGGGAACGCAACGTCGATCGTACCGTCGTGCATATCGTTTATCATGTCATCGTAATTATCATAGCCGGTGTATACCAGCTTGATATCGCTTACGCCGAGTTCGCTGAGCATATGCGGCAACAGTTCACTGACAAGTCCCGTGACCGCGCCCGTGCTGTCCGTATCGGAATATGGGAGATAATTGTTAAGATATCCTACCTTGAGTTCCTGATGTGTCGCCAGCCATTCTTTTTCCTCACTTGACATGCTGCGGCTGGACAGGCTTGCCGAGTAGTATTTGATCCTTAATGAATTGATGTAGTTCGGTTCTTCGACGGACAGCTGTTCCTGCGCCGTGTTGAGCTCCTCGAGAAGATCCTTCCTTCCGAGCGTCACGCACAGGTAATAATCGGAAGATCCGAACGCGTATAAAAGTTCCGCATTGTCGCTTCCCGATGCACCGTCGCTTTCGGCAACGAACGCATCGACAGCTCCGCTGTCAAAATCACTGAGCATGCTCACGTAATCCGGATATTTGTTTACATCCGCATCCACGTCGTGTTCGTCAAGGAAACGTTCGAGAACACCGACCATGGCGCTGTCGAGCACGCCGATCTTTTTCCCTGAAAGGGTTGCAGATGAATAAGTGATGCTCTCGTCATCGGCATGCTTGACCATGTTGTAGGTCTCGCTGCCCATCGCCATGTCAGGATAGTTGATGATAGATTCTCTCTCCTGCGTCCTGGCAAGGCCTGCCAGCATGTCGATCCTGCCGTCCAGCAGCATTTGGTACAACTCGGTAAAATCACCGTACGTGTATGAGTACTCCCATCCCGTATACTCCGAAAGCTTCCGGTAGTATTCGTATGCGTACCCGTCCTTTACCTCGCCTTGCGCGGCACCTTCCTGGAATATCTCGTTTTCGAAATAGCCGATCTTTACGATCTTTTGATCGGGCTCTTCGGCACAAACGGGAAGTGCAAAGCTTAAGATCAGTATTGTATTTATGAGTATGGCTGTAAGGGCTTTTCTCATTCTTCCGCGTTGATTATCCTGATGTTTGTCAGGGCACACTGGTCTCCTGTAAGGGCTACATATACGTCAAACGGATCGTCGAAGATGGTCGTGTTGACAGTAAGGCTTATGCCGAAGTTTTCGGTCGTTGTGATGATCTTGGTATGATTTTACCACTTTCAGCGCGAACTTTTAAGTATTATTTGTACAGACACCCCTTGACAAAAAAACATGACTGTACTATTATGCTATTGTACTAGTGTTCTAATACAGTATGTATCATAAAAAATTACTGAAAGGAGAACAACCATGTCATGGAATCTTGATTCTGACCGGCCGATCTTTCTGCAGATAATCGAGCATATGGAATATGACATAGTATCCGGCGCACTGCCTCCCGGAGCAAAAGTCCCATCGGTAAGGGAACTGGCTGCCGACGCAGCGGTGAACCCGAATACGATGCAAAGGGCTCTCAGCGAAATGGAGCGGCGCGGACTGATGCATACCGAGCGGACGAGCGGCCGTTATGTGACCGATGATGAGAATGAGATCGCGTCACTCAAGAAAAACATAGCCTCTGTCGGCGTGGACGGTTTCATCGCGCAGATGAAGCGTCTCGGGCTTGGCAGGGACGAAGTACTTAAAATGATAAAAGATAATTATTAAGGAGGCATCATGAGTTCATTATTACAGGTAAGCTCTCTTACCAAGAAATACGGAAACGTGACCGCGCTTAACGATCTTAACTTTGAGCTTGAGAGCGGACACATAATAGGGCTCCTCGGACCGAACGGGAGCGGCAAGACAACACTTATCAAGATAATCTGCGGACTGCTTCAGCCGACCTCGGGGGAAGTTACGGTGGAAGGAAATCCGGTAGGTGTCGAAAGTAAGAAAGTCATTTCATATCTTCCCGATACTACCTATCTCGGAAAAGCAGCTTCGGTAAAAGAGACGATCGATTATTTTTGTGATTTTTACGAGGATTTTGATGCGCAGCGTGCATACGATATGCTCGGCAAACTCGGTATCAATCCTTCCGCGCGTCTTCGTACGCTCTCAAAGGGCACGAAGGAAAAAGTCCAGCTGATCCTCGTTATGAGCCGGAGGGCAGATCTTTACGTGCTCGACGAGCCGATAGCCGGTGTCGATCCCGCCGCAAGGGATTACATCTTAAACACGATAATAAGCAACTACGATGAGAACGCTTCCATACTCATCTCCACTCATCTTATTTCCGATGTCGAGAACATCCTCGATGAAGTGATTTTTCTCAAGCAGGGAAACATAGTCCGCTTCTGCGGTGTCGATGAGATAAGGAGCAATGAAGGCAAGTCGGTGGATGCTCTGTTCAGGGAGGTGTTCAGATGTTAGGAAAATTAATAAAGCACGATCTTATCGCCACATGGAAAGTGACTGTTGCGATCGATTCGTTATTGATCATACTTGGAATACTTACGGCTGTTGTGATACAGACGATACCTCATCTCGAGGATTCGTTCGGAATGAGCATATTCATGTTCTCGTTCGTCGGACTGTTCTACATCGGGATAATCGCCGCAAACATCGTGACCATAATCTATCTGGTAATACGTTACTACAAAAACCTTTATACTTCCGAAGGTTATCTTACGTTTACACTGCCCGTTAAGACGGACCTGATAATCCACTCAAAAGTCATAACGGGAGCTTTATGGATGTTCCTGTGCTACCTTTGCACATTCATTGCAATAGCCATTGCCGGTCTCGGATTTATCAGTACTGTTGATGCATCATGGAACGATATAGGAACGGCGCTGCGGGAAATATACACCGTCATGGGATTTGATGCTCCCCGGGCGTTCGTGGCAATATTACTTACGGTCCTTGTCACTCCGTTTGCCACGGTACTGTGCATGTACTTTTCAGTCAGTGTGGGACAGCTCTGGCAGAGCCATAAGATCCTCGGTGCGGTACTTTGTGTTATCGCCCTGTATATCATCAACCAGATAGTATCGCAGGTTGCGTTCTTCGGTTCGGGATTCTTCCAGATGATGACCATGTCCGGCTCCGATATCGATACGGCGTTCGGACGTATATACATGAACATGCTCCTGATACTGACCGTCATAACGGCGATACAAAGTGCGATATACTATGTTGTATGTATCTTCATATCAAGAACAAAGCTTAACCTTGACTGATACAAACAAAAAGAACCCGGTGGCAAATACCACCGGGTTCTTTATTTCCGTGATCCTAGCGCGTTGCCGAACCCATTGACTTGAGTTCTTCTTTACGCTCGTACATCATCCTGTCAGCCCTTTCGAATACATCGCTCAGATACTCGTCGCCCTTCTCCCAGACAGAATAACCGATCGAAATAACAACGGCATTTTCTTTTATGTTCGCTTCAACCGTACGGTTCAGATCATTGATGGCTTCCTGCATCATGTCGAAACCGTCTCCCTGCAGGAGAACAACAAACTCATCACCGCCGATCCTGAATACGGCTCCGTGTTTGAACTGTTCACAGATAAGGGCGCTTGCATCCTTGATGAGCTGGTCGCCCGCTGCATGTCCCTGCGTATCGTTGACGACTTTAAGTCCGTTTATATCGCCGACAACAATGCCTAGCTTTTCTATCTCGCCGGCCTCGATCTGGCTGTTGATGAGAGCCTCCATCTCGGTATAGGCGTGCTTGTTCCTGACACCGGTCATGGAATCCGTATTAGCCATGTTCTGGAAAGTCCTGCTCGTCTCTTTCTCTTCTTCGATCTTCTCCTTCGAGAGTCTTCCGGCCTGGAACAGGATTATAAGAGCCAGGACCGCTACGGCAGCTGCAGTGTATATTATCTGTCTTTTGCTCGTTTCAAGGTTTCTCTCGCTGATATATCTGATCTGATCCTGTATCACGCTCTCGCGGATCAGCACGGCAATCTCCCAATCCGTTCCCTCGATCGGAACATAACACAGCGTCTCATGTGCGTCGCCCGATCCGAAAGACATGGCTCCGTTCGATCCGTTCATGAAATTATCGTGGTTTTCTTTCAGGACATCCTCCGTAACGACACCCTTTATGGCTTCGAAGAAATTATGATTGGATATCACGGGTCCGAGTTCCGTTCCCGAAAGGTTGCTTCCGTTTTTGGAATACAGGGCGAAATGTGTCCTGCCCTGATTATCGAGTGCGAGCAGATTGACTATATCATTTATATCAAACTGAACGAAGCAGGCTTTGTACTTCTTTCCCATGAGGGAAAGATCCGGTGTGGGAATTGCCAGACACAGCTGTCTGGAAGATCCGTAAGGGGATACGATACTGATCTCGCGCCCCGAAAGACGGTCTTTTTCCAGGAATGTGTGACGGCTTCCACCGGTATATGTCGTATATCGCGTGTATACGATGTTGTCTTCATCAACGAGTGCAAACCTGTTCATTCCGAGAAGTGATTCCACTCTTCCGATCGCTTCGCGAAGTTCTTTCTGCGAACGGACTTCTTCATCCTCGATATACGCGATCGCTATCCTCATCTCATCAAAACTGCTGTTGATCAGGTTTGTTATCGTCTTTGCATGGCTGTCAGCCATCGTATCAAGATAGAACGAGCTGACTGCCGAAACGGCTTCATCGGTTGCATCTCCCGTCGTTCTCGAATTCCATAACGTGCTGACCGTCAACACCGTCATGATGATCAGGGCTCCTATTACGGCCGTTAACAAGATTTTTTTATTCGTTATATATTTCATAATACTTCACCATACAGCAGTTCGAGCATTACAGCTGCGTCTTTCTGATATATGACTGTAGTGATCTCATCCGTCTTTTCGGGGAACAGTTTGCCGGCCGTGTTGCCGTCAGCGATCTTGACTGCAGTCTGTATAGTATCAAATCCGATTGAATAACAATCCTGAACGCCAAGGCAATATATCACGCCGTCATTTAAATAGTGAAGAGCCTCTTCGTCATGATCCATACCGACGATAACGGCGCCGCTCTCAAGCTCGGTGATCGCGCGGGCAGCCCCGACGGGATTACTCATGTTACAGCAGACGATCCCGTCAAGATCGGGACACTCGCCCAGTATCTTCTTGGTAAGATCATACGCATTATCCACGGAATCATTATCATACTCTGTGGCAACGATCTCCATGTCAGGGTATTTTGCGATGGTATCTTTTGCTCCTCTTGCACGGTCTTCGTGACATGGTGCGCCGACGCTTCCGACAAGGATCGCGATCTTTCCTTTGTATCCGAGCTTTTCGCAAAGTGCTTCGGTCAGGTCCGCTCCGTCTTCATAGTTATGCGTGTTTCCGACATAAGCGATCCTCTTACAGCCTTTGGCGGCATCGGAACTTGAAAAGGTCATGACTTTTTTCCCGGCATCGATCATCTCATCAAGATGCGGTGATATCATACCCTCATCCGCGACATCGACACCGATCACGTCGTAGTCCATTTTTTCGACCTCGTGGAGCCGTTCGATCTGGTCTTCCGCAGACGCCTGATCCGGGGCCATGTATTCGTAAGTGACAGTGATCCCCCTATCGAGGTACTGCCTCTGGGCCTCTTCCATTCCGAGCGCTACGGCATCCCACCACGGATGAACTATTTTATATGTGAAATAGAAATTGTAATTGTCTTTTTTCGGCTTGTACGAATCAAGCTCATGTTCAAAGTTTACCGCGCTGTGAGCGGGATCATCCGTTACGGTTGTTTCCGCGTTATCGGGAACGCTCTCCGCTACAGGGGCAGCGTCGGAACAGGCGCTCAAAAAGAGCGTAGCTATAAGCGCAGATATCAAAATGATATTTTTCTTTCCGCTTATTTGCATTTATAACACCTCACTTTGATCATGGAAAGGATTCTCCTCTTCATGATTTTCTCCTTTTTCTTCATTGTTAATATAATAAACATCCACTACTGTGTCAACGTCATGCGCCCATATTGGAAAGTACCGCAAAATCAGCGACTTTTTGTCCGGAATGATATATAATGTTGTTTATGGGAAATCAGAGCATGAAAAAAGGTATCATTATAGTTGTCAACGTGATCATTATGGCTGCCATACTGGTCTTCGTTGTCCTGTACTCCCGGTTCGCAAGCCGTGATTCCTACCGCAGGCAGATAGAGAACTTCGAGAACACCACGGTCACCATGGAGCAGGTGACGGAGAACTATATGGAAGGCGAGCAACAGATCTGCGATGTTTGGGCACGCTATATCAACAACAGTGATATGACCATGGAAGAGGCTGCCGAATTTATCCGTATCTCGCATGTTCTTATGAGCGCTTCGGCGCACCTGATCTTTCCCGATACACTTACGGGCCTCTCAACACGCCCCCGGCAGGGGACGAGCGATGACTATGCTGTTTCGTATGAACGGCTGGACCTTCTGAAAAACGTGGACTGGATCGATGCGATCGGAGAATCGATCAACATCACCCGCGCTTATACAAACCCGATGAACGGCGAACAGTCACTGGCTTTCTGCAACACGGTCACGCTTCATGACCCCGAAAGCGGCGCCCCCAAAAACGCGGTCCTGATGCGTGTCATCCCGATCTCGGAACTTGAAAAGAAATGGGTGTTCCCGCAGACGGAACTTGCGAATGCCGAGCTGTCCATGATCGATGCCGACGGCGATTACATTCTCAAAGGATACAGTTTTAAGAACTCCAGCTTTTTTGAGTTCTACAAATCATATAATCAGGCGGATCCCGAAACGACGAAGCAGCTGTTCGAAAAGATCACTTCATCGACGGGTTCCGTTACAATGCTTGACTCTCACGGGAGGGAATGCGTACTTGCCTATACCCCCGTTGATGCCACATCCGGATGGACGCTTCTGGGCTTTGTTCCGTCGGAGGATCTACATGTTGATGAAGAGAACTGGCTGTTGTTCGGCGTCGTTTCCGCAGGCCTTCTCGTCCTGTTCCTCTGCGACCTGTGCTATATGCTCTTTTTAAACAAGCGTCTGCAGATAACGGCAAGGGAAGCGGACTTAGCAAACAAGGCGAAGACCGATTTTCTCTCCACCATGTCACACGACATACGTACACCCATGAACGCGATCATAGGCCTTACGACCATTGCCGAGAAAAACCTCGGCGACGCGCAGTCAACGGGCGAAAGCCTCAGAAAGATCAGCCTTGCCAGCAATCATCTGCTGACACTGATCAACGATATCCTCGATATATCGAAAGTTGAAAGCGGAAAGCTAAAGCTCAGTCCGCTGACTTTCTCCATTGTAGAGACGGTCGAAAACCTCGTGAACATTTCCCAGCCGATGATCAAGGAAAAGAATCTTGATTTCAGCTTCCATATAGACAGGATGGAAAAGGAATACCTGTATGCGGACCAGCTTCGACTGAACCAGATATATATCAATATCCTCTCCAATGCCATCAAATACACGGAGCCCGGCGGACGGGTATGCGTTGATATGCGCGAGGATACGAGCCCTACTCCGGGCTGTATCAGGCTGATCTATGTTGTGGCGGATTCAGGCATCGGCATGAGTCCGGAATACATGGAAACGATGTACCAGCCTTTCTCACGGCAGGTGGACAGCCGTGTCAACAGCATTCAGGGAACCGGCCTCGGCCTTACCATCACAAAGCAGATGGTCGAGCTGATGGGCGGATCGATCGAATGCGAAAGCAAACAGGGAGTGGGGACGACTTTTACCGTCACGCTCGATATCCCCGCAGCCGACAGACAGCGGGAAGATATGCGGCTTGATCCAATCGATGTCCTGATCGTGGATGACGACGAAGTCATGTTGCAGACTGCGGTTGATACGCTTGAGTCTCTCGGTGCTGTAGCCGAGCAGGCGCGAAGCGGAACGGAAGCTCTCGGCATGATCGAACACAGGCATCATTCCGGACGGGATTACAGTGTTGTCATCATCGATTGGAAAATGCCCGAGGTTGACGGTATTGAGACGATAAAACGGATCCGTGCGCAGATAGAAACGCATATTCCCATTTTGCTCATTTCCGCATATGACTGGTCTGACATTGAGGACAAGGCAAAGGAAGCGGGTGCGAACGGCTTTGTCAGCAAACCGCTCTTCCGCTCTACGCTCTATGATAAGATCAACGCTCTTATAGGAAACGAATCAAGATCCCTGGAGCCGGAGGATGATAATTCCGATCTGCAGGGCCTGCATATACTTGTAGCCGAAGATAACGATATCAACTGGGAGATCATCTCCGCCATGCTTGCCATGTTCGGGATCGATACGGACCGCGCGGAAAACGGCCGGATCTGTGTCGATACGATAAGCGCGGCCGCAGAAGGCAGTTATGATCTTATCTTTATGGACATACAGATGCCGGAGATGAACGG
>JAEEGL016656028.1_pt1 | contig 13534 bp, 8 predicted proteins | sample 9134231 | NCBI WGS metagenome assembly JAEEGL01 (sample SAMN16246548, study PRJNA631951) | gut metagenome | biome: gut microbiome; feature: rumen; material: fiber-attached | host: Bos | place: Iran: Karaj | collected 2018-10
CCGATGAAAGCGGTGGCGCGGCCGCCGAGCGCCTCCGTAATGGCGGCCGCCAGCGCGTCATTGCTGTCATAGCTGCTGCGGACATAGACGCCGCCGGCCTGCCGGAGGGCAAACTGTACCTTGGGACTTTCTTCCGGACTTCTGGCCACAAAGACGATCCGGGCTTCCGGATGAGCCTGACGGATGATGTCCCCGATAAACATGCCGGTGGTTCCGAGGCCGAAGATGACCGTCCGCTCGAAGATTTCCTCCTTTGCGGCGGCGCGGGCTTCCTCTTCCCCGCAGCCCAGGCGGCGGGCGGTGCGGCGGAACAGATGGGCGGATCCCAGGTCCTCCATCCGTTCCAGCTGGAAGAGCATACAGGAAAAAGGATCCGGGAACACCATTTTCTTCGCGAAGCTCAGATCCAGGCGTCCGTCACGGACATGACCGTCCGGAATTTCCAGAAGCATATCCGGATTCACATACATCCGGTCGCAGAAAAGGCCGTCTGCCTGATCACATCCGTATTCAAAATAACTTTCATCTTCCGTATACCGGGTGGGGTCAATGCTGTCGCCGCCCCGGATCAGAACGATGGCGAACCGGTTCTGGGAAGGCACCCAGACCACGCCTTCATGGCCGTTGATAAGCCGGTTCTGCCCTTCCGGAAACTTGGGAGAGAGCTGCCCGCGCCTTCCCATCATCATCAGTTCATGATCCGTGCCGCAGAAACCGACAATGACCGGCTCAACCGGAATTCCCTCTTTTTCAGGTTCGCCCCGGAGACGCCGGCGGGGCGGATTGATCAGGTTCACTTTTCCGTAAACCAGGGGATGGTCCGGATCGTTCCGGAAAAAGGTTCCGAATACTTTCTCCTCACTCATGATCTGTTACCTCCGGGATGATCCTGCTGAATCCTGCCGCGGGAGAACATGCGTCCCGGCGGATCCCGATTTTATTTCCGTCATAGTTCACAAAGGTCTGCCGGACAGATCTGTCCGGAGCAATGAAACGAACCGTCAGCGGGACAGGCGTTCCTCCGGCTTCCAGCGTCAGTTCGCCCGTGCTTTCTGTATACCGCAGGGAAACCAGGCTGCCGTCCGCAGGACCGTTTCCCGCGTCGTCATACAGGGTAAAGGCTCCGTCTGCTCCGCAGAAGACACAAAGCTCCCGGACGGCGGCGTCCGCTGCGCACAGGGCGCCGGAAGAGAGCGGCAGGAGGCTGCCTGCCCGGACAAACAACGGGAACCGGTCCGGCGGGGTCGGGACAGACACTGTGCCTCCGGAAACATATTCCAGGGTAAACAGATTATACCATCCGCAGGGGGGAAGCGCCACGTCTGTGGATGCTCCGCCTTCCGCCAGAGGGTGTGTTACCGGTTTGACCAGCAGCGCATCCCCGAAAAGATACTGGTCGTGGAGCGGAGCCGTTTCCGGGTTTTCAGGAAAAGCGACCATCATCGCGCGGACCATGGGAAGACCGGTGCGGCAGGTTTCCGCGGCGGATGAATAGATATAGGGGAAAAGCCGGTAGCGGAGGCTGATCAGCTGCCGGAGGAGCCGGTATTCTGTGGCGGTTTCATTTCCGAAAGCCCAGGGTTCCCGGGGCGTGTCCGTTCCGTGCGAACGGAAGACCGGAAGCATGCAGCCAAACTGGAACCAGCGAAGATAGAGCTCCCGGTAGGCAGGGTCTTCGACGCCGCGGGGATAATCGCCCCTCCAGAACCAGGGATCTCCTCTCCCCGCGAAGAAGCCGCCGATATCCAGCGTCCACCAGGCAAGGCCGCTGCATGCGGCCTTGATCCCTTCCGTCACCTGTTGCTGCAGCACGTCCCAGCGGGCACAGATATCCCCGGACCAGAGAATTGCGCCGAGGGAACTGCTGTCAATCCCGCCGCTGCGGGAAAGGAGGACCGGACGCTTGTCCGGTATATCCCGGAGCCAGTGATCCCGAAGCCCCCGAAGGTGTTCGGCTCCGTAACTGTTCATCACTTCCGGATCCATCCGGACGCAGGAGGCTTCGGTAATCAGGCGCATTCTTTCCTCCGGCGGCCGTTTTTCCGGTCCGCACCAGTCTTGATCTGTTATGGGCTCGCAGCTGTCGCACTAGAGGGCATCCGTTCCTCCTCCCATCCAGAAACGCATGCATTGCTGCCAGTACAGATCCCGGGCGGCAGGGGAAAAGGCGTCATAGATCTGGCTGGCCGGCAGAAAAGCGTCCGCCGCCTCCATCTCGTCCCGGTCCCGGCCGGCGGAGATGTTCGGCCAGACGGAAACCATCAGGCGGACATTCTGCCGATGGAGCGATTCCGTGAGGGCAGCCACATCCGGAAAACGCAGCAGATCAGGCGTTTTATCTCCCCAGCAGCCGTCTTTCCAGCTCATCCAGTCCAGCACAATGCAGTCCAGTCCCAGTTTCCGGCGGCGGAACTCCGCTGCGGTATCCGTCAGTTCCTTTGCAGAATGGTAGCGTTCCCTGGACTGGATATAGCCGTAAGCCCATTTTGGCAGAAGAGACGGCCTGCCGGACAGGGCCGAAAGACGCCGCAGCACGTCCGCGCAGTCCCGGCCGCGGAAAACGGAAAAGGAAACGGTCCGGGCGGCGTCCAGAACAAATGTGAATCCGCCGTCTTCCCCGCGGAACTCCATGGCACACCCGGCTTCAATCAGCAGCCCCCAGCCACCGCTGCTCAGCAGGAAGGGAATGGAAATCTTCATATTGTGCTGATACAGGAATTCCTTTTGTCCGGCGTAATCGAAGAGCCCGTCCTCATGCTGGCCGAGCCCGGTGAGGATCTGCCCGTCCGGACAGGAAAAGGAAAGCCGGACCTTACTGGAAGTATAAAGATAATCCTTCCCGCCCTCCCGGAAAGAAACGACCTCTCCGTTCGCGGTCCGGCGGATTTCCGAGTCCCCGGTATCCTTTCGCAGCCGGTATACCGGCCTGGGATCGCTTTCAAACGCGGTCAGGGAAAGGAATGATGACCGGCTGTCTGAAAACACGACCGGCGCCGTCAGCGGAGCGTCCTCCGGACAAAGCAGGATTCTGGTGATTCCATTGCCGGGTTCCTTCCGTTCCACTGGCGATTCCTCCCTTTGACGATCCTTTGGCAGCCCGGGCGGACAGCAGCGAACGCAGCAGGATGCCTGGTACAGAATAACACAGTCTGTTCAGAAAAGTAATCCCGGACTTTCGTTTTCTGATGACCACGGAACCGCCGGACCGTTCATGAAGAACGCCGTCACGGAGGGAAGCATGAGCGAAACGGATGTTGTCAGGGAATCACGAAAATGATAAAATGCGTTGTAATGATGAAAAAAAACATCCGGTTTTGCGATTGACAGGAGATGCCGTATGGATTGTGTGAAAAAAATCGCGCTGGTTACCTGTGTTTCAAATTATGAAAGATACAATAATTTTGTCCGCGCTGTTCATGACGAGCTGAAAGGCATGGGCAGCTATGTGCTGTACGTCATTTCGAACTACAGTATCTTTCTGGACGGCATGAAGTTTCTGCAGGGCGGGGACTCCTCTGTTTACCGCCTGCTGGACATCCTGGATCTGGACGGATGTATTTTCGATTCCAACCTGGCCAGCAACGAACTGACGGAGCTGCTGGCGGATCCGCTGCGCAAGCGCGGGATTCCTACCCTGTCCGTCAACCTGAAGGCGAAAGGGACTCCGTTCCTGCAGCTGGATACCCGTCCGGCAGCGCGGGAGCTGATTGAGCACCTGATCACGGAGCATGGCTGCGAGAGGATCAATCTGGTGCTCAGCCGCGGAAACAGCGTCGTTTCGCAGGACATCCGGGATACCTATGAACAGATCCTGAAGGAGAAAGGCATTGCACCGGACGAACGCAGAATTCTCACGACCATCGTATCAGAGAATATCGGCAAAGAGGTTTATGAGCATTTTGACGAACGGGGCGTTATGCGGGACGCCCAGGCGATTTTGTGCGTTCATGACGTTAACGCGATCAGCCTCTGCATGGAAATGCAGCGGCGCGGGATCCGGGTTCCTGAGGATATCCGGATCTGCTCTGCGAACTTCAGCGGGAACAGTGCCGCTTTCCGACCCCGGATCACAGGAATTGACCTCATGGACCGGAAGGCGGCCGGGGAGGCCTGCCGGCTCATGGACAGGATGATCCGCGGAGAATCTGTTCCGGAGCGAAACACTTACAGCGGGACAGTCCGGTACGGCAGCAGCTGCGGATGCGGAGACGCTCCTGAAACGGAGGATGCAGACAGCATTTTTCAGCGCATCGTTCTCAACAAGATCCAGGCAGGGAGACAGATCAGCCAGATGATGCGCTTCAATGAGCTGCTCGAGGAAGTGGTCTCCCTGGACCAGCTGTCAGACAATATTCACGGGATGATGAGCGGCATCGGCTGCAACGACTATTTCTGCTGCCTGAACAAAAGGGACCTTGCATATATCGAAAACACGGGCGGGGATGCAGCCGATCAGCATGTGACCGCTTTTGACGCCGATATGGTGGCGCTGGCCGGAAATTCCGAACGGACCGGAAAAGTTTCGGGTCAGGAATACCTGCTCCGGGAACTGGCGCCGGTTCCCGTTCTGCCCGGGGATTTGGTGATGGTGCTGCCGATCACACACCGGTCCCGGGTTTTCGGCTATATGGTTTTCATAAACGAACGCGTTCCCCTGGAGGTTTTCAACTACCGGATCTGCCAGGAAAATATCGGAAGCAGCATTGAAAACCTGCACCGGCAGATGATTCTCCGGAACAGTATTGCCGAGCTGGACCGGCTGCATATTCAGGATCACCTGACAGGCCTGTACAACCGTTTCGCGCTGGACCGGTTTGCCGGATCCTATACATCCCGGGACCGGTATACCGTCGCCATGCTGGATCTGGACGATCTGAAGGGCGTCAATGACCATTACGGCCATCTGGCGGGGAACCACATGATCAGCATGGCGGCTGAGGTCATCCGGGAGACCATGGGGGAGGACGACATCTCCATCCGTTATGGCGGAGATGAATTCCTGGTGCTTTCCGCCTGCACGGATGAAAGCGTCTGGGAGACACGCAGAGAAGAAATCAACCGGAAACTGGAGGAGATTTCCTGCCAGCAGGCGCTGCCTTACTGTCCGGGGATCAGCCTGGGGTATGCCGTTTCCGGAGGCGAAAATGTTCCGATCAGTGAAGCCATCAGCCTGGCGGACAGCAGGATGTACATGAACAAAAACAAACGCAAAGGCAGACGTCCATCGAAAACAGAACAGGACGTGCACCGGTAAAATGGACAGATTCCAGGAAATAGTCGACCGGTCCCGCCGGATTGTCTTTTTCGGCGGGGCGGGGGTTTCCACGGCCAGCGGCATCCCGGATTTCCGGTCCCCGCAAGGCCTGTACGCGGAGGAAGATGAAGACGGCCTTACGCCGGAGATGATTCTGAGCAGAACTTTTTTCATGCTGCAGCCGGAACGCTTTTTTGATTATTACCGGAAGCACCTGCTGTACCCGGAAGCAAAACCCAATGCTGCACACCGGAAGCTGTTCGAACTGGAACAGGCGGACCGGCTGCGGGGCATTGTGACGCAGAATGTGGACGGACTGCATAAAGAAGCCGGGAATATCCGGGTTTATGAGATTCACGGAAATGTCCATGAAAATTACTGCATGGACTGCAACGCCTCCTACCCGATGGAAACGATCCTTCGGACGGAGGGAATTCCACGCTGCAAAGACTGCGGCGGTGTAATCAGACCCAACGTGACGCTGTACGGGGAGCCGCTTGAAAAATATGTGTGCATCGGAGCGCTCCGGGAGATAACGAACGCGGATACGCTCATCGTTGCGGGCACATCGCTGTCCGTTGAACCGGCAGCGTCGTTTATCAGTCATTTCCGGGGAAAGAACCTTGTCGTGCTGAACCGGGATCCGATTCCGGCCGAAGAAAAGGCAACGCTTGTCATTCACGGGGATGTGGCGGAGATTATGGATCAGCTGAAGGTCTGAAAGACTGAGAAGAAAAAGCCGGGATTTTTTCTTTGGATTTTTTTGGATTTGTATGTTACAATAAAAAAGTATATTCAGCATAATAAGATTCATGGTATTTTGAAATATCAATGCAAAGGAAATACACATGAAGAAGCGTATTCTGACGTGCCTGCTTGCACTCCTGATACTGGGCGGAACCGCGCTGGTTCCGGGGTACAGGGGGATTGCTGCGCCGGCAGATGGAACTGATACCTCCCTCGCGTCCCTGGCAGGCAAGCATATCGCAGCGCAGACAGGGACGATTTCAGGCGAAGACGCGCTGTCCGTCATGCCGGATCTGCAGGTCGATTACTACAACAGCCAAACGGACTGCCTTGCTGCGCTGCGCGCCGGAAAGGCGGCTGCCTGGGCGAGCGAAGAACCGGTGGTCCGGTTTGCGATGATCGGGAATCCTGATCTGGCAATAAAAGGCGGCAAGCTGAACGGGAACAGCTTTGCCGCTGTGTTTGCCAAGTCAGACGCGGGGCAGGCACTCCGCGATCAGTACAGTGCATTCGTGGACAAACTGTGGGCGAACGGAACGATGGCAGAGATCGATGCCGTCTGGTTCGGAACGGACGATTCCAGGCGCACACTGCCGGATTACAGCGCATTTCCGGATCCCAACGGCACGCTCCGCATGGCGGTGGATACGTCCATGCCGCCTTTTGTCTATGTGAAGGATTACAGCATCGTCGGATACGACGTGGATATTGCCGTGCGTTTCTGCGAGGCGAACGGATACCGGCTGGAAGTTGTCCCGATGGAATTCGCGGGAATTCTGCCCGCTGTCCTGACCGGCAAGTGTGACTTTTCCTCCTGCGGTATCACGGTAACCACGGAGCGCGCGGAGAGCGTGCTGTTCAGCAATCCGAATTACCACAGCGGAACGGTGCTGTGCGTGCTGAAAACGGAACAAAAGGGCAGCGGTTCGCAGACTCCGGCTGCTGCCCGGCCGGAATATACACAGTTTTCCGACCTGGCCGGCAGAACGGTGTCCATGCTCACGGGAGCACCCTTTGAGGAACTGGTGCGCAGCAAAGCGCCGGATGTCGGAGCGTTTTCCTCTTACAGCAGTACGCCGGATATCCTGCTGGCTCTCAAATCCGGGAAGACAGACGCCTTTTTAATTAACAACGCCATTGCTGCCCTGGCAGTGAACCGTGAACCTGAGCTCGCGCTGTTTCCGCAGAACCTTCAGGACGGTACGTTCGGTCTCGCTTTCGCAAAGGATGATCCCCGGCGGGACACGTGGCAGGCAGCTTTTGACGCCATCCCGCAGGAAGCCGTCCTGGCGGCATGGGACAAGTGGACCGGCGCGGACGAGGCTGTCAAAATGCTGCCCGTCCAGGACTGGCCAGGCGCGAACGGTACGGTGCGTGCGGCAGTCTGCGACACGCTGGAACCCATGAGCTATATGGGCGGAGACGGTGAACTGAAGGGGTTCGACCTTGAAGTGATCCTGATGATCGCCCGCGAAATGGACGTACATGTGGAGTTTACAGGCATGGAATTCTCTGCTGTTCTGGCCTCCGTGCAGTCCGGGAAAGCCGATATCGGGGCGGGTTCAATCATCATAACGGAGGAACGGGCACAGGCTGTGGATTTTGTGGAATACTATCCTGCAGCGTTCATGCTGATTGTGCGCGCGGAGAAGGTCCCCGCGGCAGAGAACGTGAAGAATGAAAGCTTCCGGAGCGGCATTGAGGAAAGCTTCGACAAGACCTTCGTCCGGGAAGGCCGCTGGAAACTGTTTCTGGACGGCGTGCTGACGACGCTGCTGATTACGCTGCTGGCGATCCTGTTCGGGACAATCCTCGGCTTCGGGATCTTTATGCTTTGCCGCAACGGAAATTCCGCGGCGAATTTCATCACCCGCTTCTGCCTGTGGCTGGTGCAGGGCATGCCGATGGTCGTGCTTCTGATGATCCTCTACTACATCATTTTCGGCTCGGTGGCCATCAGCGGCGTGTTTGTGGCGGTGATCGGTTTCACACTCACCTTCGGCGCGGCAGTGTTCGGGCTTCTGAAAATGGGGGTTGGCGCGGTGGACAGAGGACAGTACGAAGCCGCGTATGCGCTGGGATATTCCAGTCGCCGGACATTCTTTGAGATCATCCTGCCCCAGGCGCTGCCGCATGTGCTGCCTGCTTACAGGGGCGAGATTGTAAACCTCATCAAAGCTACGGCCGTTGTCGGCTACATTGCCGTACAGGATCTGACCAAGATGGGCGATATCGTCAGAAGCCGTACCTATGAGGCGTTCTTCCCGCTGATTGCCGTGACGGTTATTTACTTCCTGCTGGAGGCTCTGATCGGATTCCTGGTCAGCCGGATCAGCCTGGGTTTCAATCCGGAACGGCGCAGCCGGGAGCGGATCCTGAAGGGGGTGAAGACCGATGATTAAGATCGAGCATCTCCGGAAGGAATACTCCAGCATCACGCCGCTGAAGGATGTGAGCACGGTCATCAACAACGGGGACGTCATCTCCGTAATCGGGCCTTCAGGCACAGGAAAGAGCACACTGCTCCGGTGCATTAACCAGCTTGAAAAGCCGACATCGGGCAGAATCTGGGTGGATGACCTGGAGATCACAGATCCGAAATGCGACATCACCAGGGTGCGTCAGAAGATGGGCATGGTGTTCCAGTCCTTCAATCTGTTCGGCCACAGGACGGTGATCGAGAACATCATGATGGCTCCGATGCGTCAGCTGGGGAAGTCAAAGCAGGAAGCCTATGATACGGGCATGCAGCTGCTTCGTAAAGTAGGCCTTGCGGAAAAGGCGCTGAACTATCCCCGGCAGCTTTCGGGCGGGCAGAAGCAGCGGATCGCCATCGCGCGCACACTGGCTATGGATCCGGATGTGATACTGCTGGATGAACCTACCAGCGCCCTCGATCCCACGATGGTGGGGGAAGTGCAGGCAGTTATCCGAGACCTTGCCAAAACCGGCAAGACGATGATGATTGTCACCCATGAGATGAATTTTGCCAGGGCGATCTCCAACCGCGTCTTTTATATGGACGAAGGCGGCATTTATGAGGACGGTACGCCGGAGCAGATTTTTGTCCATCCCCTGCGGGAAAATACCCGCCGCTTCGTGCACAGACTGCTGGTGCTGGAACTGAACATCGAAAGCCGCGACTATGACTTCCTGGGCATGGCCGGGGAAATTGACTCCTGGTGCGGAAAGAACCAGATTGCGCCTAAACTGGCAAACCGTGTGCATCTGCTCTTTGAGGAACTCATGGAGCTGCTGCTTCCGACGCTGGAAGTACCGCGTGTACAGGCAGTATGCGAGTATTCCGCACAGACGGAGCGGGCGGAGTGGACGATCGGTTACGGCGGACCGCGCCACGACCTGACCGCGCTGGGCGATGAACTGATTCTCTCACTGCTTTCGGGCATGGCGGAAAAAGAGGAATATACCTGGGATGAAAACGCGGAGCTTCATAACCAGCTTTCTCTGGTTGTCAAACGCGGCTGAAGAGATTATGAAAGGAAACCGGCGATGAGCGCTGCTGACATGGAAAAGAATGAAGCGGCAGGCTTCTGCAAATCGCCGGGTATTGAATAATGCAGCAGGATATGGCGGGACAGGGGCTTTTGCAGAGCAAAGACTTCCTGAAAAAAGCATACAGAGGTGCGCTGATTCCTTGCACGCTATAATCATAAAATGGTGAAGATTGATTTGTCCCTCGGGGAAGTGGGTTCCGGGGCTTTCGTCGCCCTGAAGTGCTTTGGCCGCCGGCGGCCTGGAGAATATCCCTGAAAGGAATGAAAAGCATTGAAGGAAACGGTGATTCGCCCCTGGAAGCCGGAAGATCTTCCCGCGCTTCGGGAGATCTGGAAGGCGGGATTTCACGATCCGGAGGAAGACATTGACGCCTTTTACAGGCTCTTTCTGTGGGAGGACGGCTGCCTGGTCGCGGAGACGGAAGGGAAGCCCGTATCGGCGGAATACATCGTTTCCGGTGTATATCACCTGCCGGATGGGAAGACGCCGGTTTCAACCAGTTATCTGTACGCGCTTTCCACCCTGCCGGAATACCGCGGATGCCGGATTGGCCTGAAGCTTCAAAGCGCGGCGCTGGATCAGGCGCTGTCGGTTTCGGACAGCGCGACGCTGGTGCCGTCAGAGCCGTCCCTGATACCGGTTTATTTGCGGGAACGCCGTTTCAGGCCGCTGAGCAGGCTGCGGGAGGCCAGGGTTACAAAGGAAAGCCTTCCGGATTCTTCACCGCTGGAGGCGGCGCGTCTGACCGCGGCGGCCTACGCGAAGCTGCGGGAGACGGCGCTTACAGGGCTTCCTCATTCTGTTTATCCGCAGACATGGTATGAACTGTCAGAAACGTACGGCATGTCCTACTGGCGGGCCGGCCGGGCGCTGATGGCGGCTTACGTTCAGGACGGGCGCTGTGTTGTCAGCGAGCTGCTTGCCTGCGGTGAAGACTGGAAAGAGGCGCTGATCCCGATGACGGAAAGAATTCCCGCATCGGTTTACCTGGTTCGCACGCCGCTGTTTCAGGACGGTCCGGGAGAGGAAAGAGTGTTTTCCCTCGGGAGCTTCCGGGCGGCGGATCAGATTATCCCCCAGGATTTCTGGTTTCCTTTTTCGCTGGAATAAACCGACGGAAAAGAAAAAATGATTTAGAGAGTGAGAAGCAGAATATGCTGTTTCGTCCTTTGGAGCTGTCGGACCGGGCCTGGATTGAAAAATGCAGAAATGCCGATGTTCAACCTTTTTCCGCACTGACCTTTCCGTCTCTGCTGACCTGGGCGGAGACCTACGGGATGACGATTGGCGGGGATGAAGACTTTTATGTCATCCGAAGCCAGCATGATAAGGCATATTATATGCCATGCGGCCGGGAGGACAAATGCGCGGCGTTTATGGAAGAAACGGCCCGGACGGAGCGTCCTGCCCGTTTTGTGTACGCGACGGAGACGCAGGCGGAGGCGCTGGAGAAGAGAGGATGGAAACATCTGTACCGGGCGGATCTGAGCGAGTATATCCTTTCCACCCCCGCGCTGGCTCTGAGTCCGGGGTTCCCCGTGACCCACAGCTTCCGATACAAGTGCAGGCATTTCAGCAAAATCAGCCCATACACGGTCAGGGAAATCTCCTTCGAGGATGAGCCCCGCCTTCGGAAAATCGCGGCGGACGCCGCGCTGCCGTCCGCACCTGTCGGGCCGGGAGACGAGCTGGTGCTTTCCTTTGAACTGAGCCATCTGCGCGAACTGGGCTTCCGGGGCGTGCTGGTAGAGACCGAGGAAGGACCTGCAGCGTTTTTTCTTGGCTATGAACGCGATCCGAAAATCTTTACCCTGACCATGTTCCGGCGGGAGGAGCTGATCTCCCCGGATGTGACCGCCGTCTGTATTCATGAATTTGCCAAAGTCCTGCTGCCTCAGTATCCGCTGATCGATATCGAGGAGGATCTGGGGCTGGACGGTCTGCGGAGGGAAAAGACGCTGCTTTCTCCTGTTGATCTGCTGAAAGTATATGAGGTGCTGAAATGACCTGGAAAAAAACCAGCGAGAAATGGGTCATCCCCCGCAATATGCTGTTGCAGGTGCTGATCCCCACCCTGATTTCCTCGGCGGCGCTGTCGCTGTCCAATATCGCGGACGCAGTGACGGTGGGGCAGCGGCTGGGAGAAAAGGCGCTCGCGGCCATCGGAATCGTGACGCCCATATACCTGTTTTATAACGTGATCGCCCTGAGCTTCGGCATTGGGGGCTCCATCGTGCACGCACAGCTGTGCGCCAGGCGGAAGGAGCTGCTGACGCCGGCGCTTTTCCGGAAGATTGCTTTCTGGACGGGGGGGATTTCTCTTTTCCTGATCCTGGCAGGAAATCTTTTTCCTGACTTCCTGCTCAGGCTTCTGGCGGCCAGCGAGGAGGATCCGGAGCTTTGGACGATGTGCAGGCAGTACGCGCGTCCGCTGCTGACAGCCAGCCCGATTCTGCTTTTCAGCTATATGCTGTATTACTTTGTTCAGAACGACGACGACCCCCGGCGCGCGGCTCAGGCGATGACGGCCGGAGGCATTCTGGACGTCGTGCTGAATATCCTGTTTGTTCTGGTCGCGGGATGGGGCGTACGGGGGGCGGCCCTGGCGACCATCACGGCCCAGGCGGTCAGCCTGGGTATTCTGACCGTTCATTTCTTCAGCGCAAAAGGCACCCTCCATTTCCGCGTCATTTTCGGCGTGAAAGACGACCGCCCGCAGGAGACAAGAAGGTATTTCCGGATTTCCTTCCGGACGGGGTTTGCCTCATCCATCGGCTATGTGTTCCAGTTCTGCTCCCAGCTGCTGATGAACCATCTGCTGATGTGGGCGGGAGCCAGGGAGCTGATTCCCGGAACGCTGTATGTGGCTGTATATGATCTGATTCTGAATATCAGCTATCTTGCCATGCCCGTCTATTCCGCCATCGGGGACGCCATGCAGCCCGCGGTCGCCACGTTTTCGGCGGAGAGGGACCAGGAAAGCCTGCACATGGTCGAAAAGATGAGCCTGCAGCTCGGAATTGCGCTTGGAACGCTGGTGGCTGCCGTGCTGGCGATTCTGGCGAGACCCGCGGCGCTGTTTTTCGGCTTCCGGGAGGAGACCCAGCTGGCCGTGGCGGTTCCGGCGATACGCATCTTTCTGATATCCGCTCCGCTGACAGGCATCCTGTCGATTCTTCTGCGGTATTGTCAGGCCCGGGGGGAAACATGGTATACCTTCATCGCCACCGCGCTCCGGGAGGCGGTCTGCCTGATCCCCTTCACGCTTTTCTTCGGACTCCGGGATCCGGCCAGGATCTGGTGGGTGTTCCCGCTGACCGCCGCGCTGTCGCTTCTGATTTTCCAGCTGTTTCTGCGGACGCGGAAAATGAAGGACGCCTTCAAAAACGTACGGGCCTGCCGGATCGTGATGACGAACAACAACCGCGAACTCGCGACCGCGCTGGCGCAGGTGGAGGAATTCTGCGATGAGAACCGCATTCCGCCGGGCAAGGCCGCGCAGATTCAGCTGGGCGTGGAGGAACTGTGCGCGGTCACGATGCAGAAGGCCTTTACCGGCAGGAAGGACGAGTATATTCAGATTGTGCTGGTGATTGAACCCGGCCCGCAGTATGTGCTGCATATCCGGGACAGCGCGCCTTTCTTCAATCCGCTGAACCTGCGGATGGAGAAGGCCCAGAAGGACATGGAGGCATCGATCATGGATTCCATCGGCGTCATGATGGTGCGCCGCCAGAGCAAATTCATCGATTACCGGCACTATCAGGGTTTCAACACCATGACCGTGGTTTACGAATAGGACTGAGAGGAGCAGAAAACCATGAAACAAAAAAGAAGACAGTCTGTCTCCCGTCGGGTGAATGGCCTTCTCCTGTTTCTTGTGCTGGCAATCGCCGGGGGTCTGATTGCCATTGCGTACTGGGCGAACACGTCTCAGGTGGATGAGTTTTATCGGGTGGAAACCGTAGAAACAGCCGCCACGGTGTCTTCCCTGCTGAACGGAGACCGGATCGGAGC
>JAEEGL017122884.1_pt1 | contig 13534 bp, 7 predicted proteins | sample 9134231 | NCBI WGS metagenome assembly JAEEGL01 (sample SAMN16246548, study PRJNA631951) | gut metagenome | biome: gut microbiome; feature: rumen; material: fiber-attached | host: Bos | place: Iran: Karaj | collected 2018-10
CCATCCGGAGTAGGTGCTTCTTGAGACGCCAACATCCTGCAACGTCCGACTGGCGTTGGTCGCGGATGATTCGACCTGCTGGATGAGTTCGGCCCTTTCCGTCCGCGTGAAGATCTTGTAGGTTCGGTTCATTGTTGTATTCTCCTTGGTTTGGTTCGATTGCGGCGCAATCGAGAATAGTCCATGAAACCCTGTTTCGTAAACACGGGCATTCTTCACCGGCAACGGCGACCGCGTCCGCGCAAAGACCATGACTCATGGTCGGTTGCTACGTCAGTCCACGACACGTCGACGAACGCCAATCCGACATGGCCATCGAGGACCATATTGACTTACTGGCCCTTCAGAACGAATTTCCGTCCGAACAATCGTTGTTGTGTCCTCGGTTCAGGAACTCTTCGAGAAAGAGTGTTCCTATGATGAGCCAACCGTCGGCCACAAGCATTTCGCAGACATTATGTCACAATGCATCCGAGCACGCTCCTATCGCAAACGGCAACGAGTGCTGGCGGTGCATAAACAACACATGCGCTTACCGTAGGACAACCGAGTCTCTGCTCCGTTAGAACGCATCGTTGAATGAATTCAACGAGCGATTGCAGCATCCTCCAAGTGATACAAGGAACAAGACGCCGAGAAGAACCACCGCCTTCCAGAATGACCTGCGTGTATCGGCCGTTGCAATCTTCACCACCAAGCACAGGAAGATCGACCAGCCGACAATAGCGGCCCAAAGGGAATGGTCCCTTCCGCGGAACCAACCTCCCAAATCGGCGGGCCACCTCAAGGGCCAAAGCAAGAAAGCGCGAGCCTGATGAACGTAAATCGTATTCCCTCCTTTTAGGATGTTCATAGCGGCCCAAGCAAGATAAACGACATTCAAAACCAAATACGAGGAAAAGAACCCGACACGTTCCTTCCTCAAGGATACGAATGTCTTCCGGCAATCCAATGCGGGACTTGGAACACCAGCTGTTTTGTTGTCCAGCCGGTTGCAAGAGTCGTTGGAATCGTCAATTACGGCTCTGTGCATGATGCAAGCTCCTCCCAGATGTTCTTGACAAACGGCAACGCGATGTTTTTGATGTCGCTATGGAGAAAATCATGGCCATACATTCCTGATGGGGAACGTGGCCAGGCTTGAGAGTCGTTTCGATTAAGCATGGTTTGAAAGTTGATGTTGTAGACTATGTTCCCATTACTCGGCAACGATACAACCCCGAGAGGAGCGGACAAGGCGGGTATCGCCTCAGCGAGAAGCATGTCTCTATTCGTTTTTGAAATAACGGAAGAAAGCATCTCTGGTGGTTCATTTCTGAACACTGGCACTGTTTTCAAGAGATTTGTACTCGCCGAATTTGCATCCGCTGCCGATAAATATGTATCCCGCATAAGGATTGTCGATCCATCTGGCCTAGGTTCTTCATGAGATTTGAAACCCCATCCACCCTTGGATGTGGAGGCATAATTGCTGATTCCATCGAAACCGTTCCTTCCCTTGAATCGTTCTTGTTTTTGCCATGAATAAGACCGGGCTTCTGGACCTGTGTCCCAGCTCAAGGAAACCATTCCATCAGCACCGATCTCGTCATATAGGCGAAGAACTTCATCGCCAGAAGAGTAGTAATTCCGCAGACAAAGTCCGGGAATCGTCGTTAGCGACGCAAAGCGACCCTTCCAAGTAAGTTTTCTCCTATCATCCCCAACGGGGAAAAGTTCGTGCCATTTTGCCGCCCATGTTCGATTTGCATAACCCTTCCAAGCATGATGAACCATCGGATTCCCCGTTTCTGCGTCGGACCAAGCAGCAGGGTTCAAAGCTTCGGCGGGAACGGCGGCGTCAAGCATACAGTAGGATCCCGGCCTAAGGCCCCAATCCTCGATCGCAGAACAGACAACAATGTTACCCAGGCTATGTGCAAGAATGGTTGCATTGGATGCGACACCCGTGAAAACAGTATTAAACTCTCCCGCCGTAAGAAATGCATTCACCACGTCCTCGTGGTAGAAAAGGCCGCGAAATTTCCACCATGAAAGATCGCCGCGCCACGTAACAGCGTAATACTTCGCGTTGCATCCACTTTGCCAAAGTCGTTTGAAAACTTCCGAATTCCATCCGCGTGCCTGGCTTTCTGTGACGTTGAAACCATGAATGAACACAACACTCTTGCCGTTGCTTTCTTCATCTGGAAACCCGACAGGATTAGAAATATCCGTCAGACGTTCCTCGTCGCCATCGAGGGCTCCGCGTAGGTTGACCCATCGATAGAAGTTTTCAACAGAGGAAACACGAAGGGGGAGTTTCGCAGAAAGAACAATGTCTCCCCGTAGTAAGAGATCAACTTGGAATGTTGCATTATTCCCTCCTGTTCGTCCTTCCAGCAAGAATATCCCCTTGTTGGAGTTTTGCTCAAGTTCGGAAAGAACGGATGGAAGAAGACTTGCGTCAACGGGACCAACGCGGACTAAACGTGAAACTGCAACCGATTCGGCCACTGTTACAGATCGAAGAAAATCGTAGGCGTGATTACGCGTCAGCGACGTAGAAACCACGCCCAGATCGGACCCGTTACATCTCAATCTGGCAAAAAGTCGTTCGCCGGGATACAATGAATGAATAAGTGAAACGGCATCTGAAAGATCGATCCAAACAGGAAAGAAGTCTTCAAGGTCGGATGTGCCATTGATTCCGCCATCCGACGCGTTGTTTCCAGAGAACCAACCTCCTTGCCCAGGCACGTCAGAACCTCCGTTCGCTATAGCACCATCGTCCCGGTCGTCGTTGATCCACATGCGGAGCGGGCCAGGGGTGGCGTCCGCGTCGTCAATGACGCCATCGCGGTTCTGATCGGCGAGGATACGTGCACGGACGACCGCGATTCGGATCGATTTCTCAAACTGAGACGGCGAAACATCCAGGTGCGATCCCGTCAACCCGTCCGGGTCGACCACAATCGCGGCCATGCCGGATGTCGTATCGGACACCGAGACGGACAGGGTGTAGTCCAGATCCGGCGTCTCCTCGTTTGTCGCGAGGTGTCTCAGGGACACGTCGTAGACGGCGTTGGAGACCAGGTAGGCCGTCAGGTCGTCCGGTTCGCCAAACTCGCGGTTGCGAAGTATTATCGGGGGACGCGTGTCGCCGCTCACGGGCGTAATCGTCGCTTCGTACTTTTCGGAATGACTCCCGCTGTCATCGCCGAAATGAACCGTGACCTCGACTATGTCGCGCGCCGCGAAATCATTTGGATCGAGCGGATCGCTGCCCTGATGCCATTCGGCACCGTCGGAGACGCCGTCGCCGTCCGTGTCGGCGTCCTCCCAGTCGGTTCCAAGAAACGACTCCTCGCCGTTCGTCAGTCCGTCCTCGTCCGGATCGGCATCGACGGCGTCGTCGCCCGTATTCGGCGTCGTCGGATCGGTCCCCGCTTTATCTTCTTCGCCGTCCGAAAGACCATCCCCATCCGTATCCCACGACCGTGGATCGGTTCCGCCCGACCACTCCTCGGAATCCGTGAGCCCGTCGCCGTCCGAGTCTTCCAGAAGCGGATTCGTTCCCGTGCCGAGGTGGTAGACGACCATCAGACCTGGTGTGGCGACCGGCTCGTTGTTCGAGAACTCCAGTTTCGTCCGGAGCGTGGAAGCGGCCAGCGTCGCGTTATTTCCGAGAGCCCTGGACGAGAGCGGTTCTGGCGGCGCGGAACGCAATGGAGGATCGGCCTGGAATAAGGAAACGCGGACTTCGTTCGGCGAGTTTTCGGGAAAATCAACCTGGAAGGAAACCGAGTTCGAGGAAACGGGAGACACTCCGTAGAATCCGAAATTCCGAAATTCGACGACAAAATGGCGTGTTCCGTTCGTAACGACTTCTGCGGCGCGAAGCGAGCTGCCGAGTTCCGTCGGATACGCTTGCAGGTCATCGTAAAACGCTTTGCATACGAAGGGGCGATATTGGTCCGGGGACAAGGACGGGTATGTTCCCTGTCCTGGGGCAAGATTCAAGTAGCCGTCCACGGCAATTGCCAGATTGGAGCAAGCCCAGACATTCTGGATGGTGATCGGAAACGGAATCGGCATGGAGACTCTACCGCTGTCCATATTGGACATGGCATCCAGTAAATTGGTCGCTCCATCGAGAGAATAGAGGGTTGGGGAGCTTTGCGAAATCCATCCGACCTCCAGCCGGTCCGAAAGACCATCGCCATCCGTGTCGGCCAAGAACGGGTCGGTGCCGAGTCGTGCTTCCTCTTCGTTGGAGAGCCCGTCTCCGTCCGGATCGGCGGCGAGGACGGGAGAGGTCGAGGACAAGGGGTTGAAGCCATGCGCGACCTCCCAACCATCCGGGCAACCATCGCCGTCCGAGTCCTTTTGGTTCGGATTCGTTCCCAGGGAGGTTTCGACGGAATCGGACAGGCCGTCGCCATCCGTGTCCGCTTTCACGGGGCTTGTTCCGTTGTTCCATTCCGTGCCATCGGAGATTCCGTCGCCGTCCGTGTCCGCCGTGCGCCAGTCGGTTCCACGATAGAGGATTTCGTTGCGGTTGGAGAGTCCGTCGCCGTCCGTGTCGGCGAGGCCGTCTGTTGAATCGAGCGGATCGAAGGGCGCGTGGTCGTGTTCCCATTTGTCGCTCAGGTCGTCGTCATCGGAATCCCAGTCGTTCGGATCCGTTCCAATCTGGACTTCAAGTCCATCGGGTAGCCCGTCGTCGTCCGAATCCCAGTCCAAGGGATTTGTCCTGAGTGTAATTTCTTCGCCGTCAGAGAGCCCGTCGCCATCTGTATCCCAGCATGTGGGGTCCGTATGATGCGTCAGCACTTCGTCGTGAAGAGTCAGGCCGTCGCCGTCGTAGTCGGTGAGAACATCATCCGCATCATTGGGAGAAAGGCCGTGTTCGACCTCGATTCTATCGGAAAGGCCGTCCCCGTCCGTATCGGACAAAAGCGGATTCGAACCGATCAAGGATTCCTCTCCATCCGAAAGTCCGTCGTTATCGCTGTCCCAGTCGAGCGGATTCGTTCCCGCAACGACTTCCTCGGAGTCGGACAGACCGTCGCCGTCGGAGTCCTCGTCAAGAGGATCGGTTCCGAGCGAAATCTCCTCTCCGTCCGAGAGCTCATCCCCGTCCGTGTCCGCAAGTGCGGGATCGGTGCCATGGATCAGGACCTCCTGCCAGAACGCCAGTCCGTCCTGGTCGTCGTCCGACAGACCATCGGAAGGGTCCAACGGATCCGTTGCATGGGTGTACTCCCAACCATCCGGGAGATGGTCGCCGTCTGTGTCGGGATTGAAAGGATCGGTTCCGACCGCAAGTTCCGATGGATCCGAAAGTCCATCGCCGTCTGTGTCGGAATTCGCGGGATTGGTTCCGAGAATGGCTTCCTGCGCGTCCGTCAAACCGTCGCCGTCCGTATCGGTCACCGACGGATCGGAGCCCAGACCGAAATGGTAAGTCAGGGAAAGTCCCGGGAATACGGAACGCTCCTCGTTGTAGGCGTATTCAACGCCATCATCGCGGGAAGATCGTGCCCCAAGCGTCGCGGAGGCCCCGGTTCCAAGCCCGGAAGTCTCCGAAAAGACAACATGAACCTGATTGGTTTCCACCTCTGAGAACTGAACTTGGAACGAAACGATTCCGTTGGTTTCGCCAGCGCAAAAACCCATGTGGCAGAATTCAATGACGGCAACCTGCGAGCCGGAAGTGCCGTGTGTCGAAAGCGCGACGAAGGACGATAGCGAAGATCGAGCATAGAGGTCGTCCCAGAAAGCGGCAACTGTTGCCGATGGGTCTCCCGAAATCGGAATCCACCATGACGAGCTGTTGCCACTTTCGCTTGAAGTGAACGGAGGGAGTCCAGCAGACCATCCGACGAGACCATTCACGCAAACAGAAAGATTCGTGACGGGGCGATTGAACAGCCGGAAAGGAATCGGTATGGGCAGATGGACCAGAGCATCGTCGACGTTCTCGAAGAGGACAAGACGGTTCGTTGCCATCGAGGTGTCGATCCATCGCAAGAGTCCGTTTGTCTCGGCGCAACACCATGATATTTCGACATTGTCCGGGAGTCCGTCTTCATCCGTGTCAAGCAGGAACGGACTGCTGCCAGCGGCCACCTCCCGACCGTCGAGAATGCCGTCTCCGTCCATGTCGGGGTCGAGCGGATCAAAACCTTGATGATTGACTTCCCAATAATCATTCAGCCCATCGCCGTCGGTGTCACGCTTCGTGGGGTCCGTTCCAATGGCGACCTCAATGTTGTCGGGAAGCCCGTCCGAATCCGTATCCTGCTTTTTCGGATCCAAACTCTGGGCGATTTCCCAACCGTCGCTCAATCCGTCGCCGTCGGTATCGGCATTCAACGGATCCGTTCCGAGGCCGAACCTATAGTCGACGCACAAATTCGGATAGACGGAATCCGGAACGTTGTAGGCATATTCAAGGTGTCCGTGATTCCAACGGGCTCCAAGCGTCGCCGATTCTCCATTGGCAGTACCAGACGCTTCGGAAAATGCGACGCGGACGCGACAAGGATCGGTTTCGCGGAACTGGATCTGGAAGGAGATCACATTGTTCGTTTCAAATCCGCAGAACCCAACATGATTGAATTCGATGATTCCGACATGGTTCGTTTCATCTCCCGAAGTCGCGAGGACAACTTCCGAGTCCAGGTCGGCGTACAGTTGGAGATCGTCCCAAAATGCGGCAATCGTGACACCTCCGTCGGATGAAACGGGAATATATGGTGCCGCGGCATTGCTGTGCCTTCCCCCCACGGAAGACGGACCGTCGGAAAAACGGACCACCCCATTGGCGCTTACGGACAGATTTGAACTGGCCCCCAAAACCCCGAACGAAAACGGCAGGACGGCATTCGTATATCCATCGTCCGTGTCGGACAGGAGAAGGATTTTGTTGGTCCACGACGAGGTGTCGATCCATGCGTCTGTTATCAAGAATCGGACCGAGCTGATCTCTTCGACGTCTGCCAGACCGTCTTCATCCGTGTCCGGATTCAATGGGTCCGTTCCGAAAAAGGTCTCTTCCTCGTCCGAAAGGCCATCGCCGTCGGAATCGGCTTCGGCCGGATTGGTTATGGATACGAGTTGCTCGAACGCATCGGTTAGGCCGTCACCATCGGTGTCATTGCGCGTTCCAGTCCGAAAAAACCCCGGAGACGGAACCGAATTGGAGATGCCGCATTCGTACACGACATTGGTGTAGACGGTCGTTCCGTCGAGAGGGGACAGCACGATGTTCGTCGAGATGCCACAGGTTTCGTCGTGGACATGCGGCGGCGCGGTGTCATGCCACGGGAGCGCCGTCATCGGGACGGAGAAGGTCGCCGGTTTGTTCGTGGCGGGATAGGAGGACAGAAACATCCACGCAAAGGAGAGAAGATTCGACTTTCCATAGAGATCGAGCGTCTCCTCGGGTAGAACGTTGTTCGTCGGCCAGTCCACGGTGAAGAACAGAACATCGTTTGTGATGGAGAAGGCCGTGAAGCAAAGGTTCGTGACGGGTTCGGGTGGCGTGGAGCGGAGCGGGGCACGGCGCATGGGGACCATGCGCATCTCTTCGATTTCCGGAGTCGTGAGCCTCCACTCGCGCACAAGACGGAAGGGAGAGTAGAGGTACTGCTTGTCGGGGTGGAGAGGGGAACGGAACGGAGAAATCCAGTTCCATGTGAGCGGCGCATAGGGAACAATGGTCCAGAAGACGGTTCCGTTGGCATCCTCGAAATCGTAACAACCCGTGGTCGGTGAAACGCGAAGAAAGACCGAGTCACCAACTCGGGTCTGAAACGCGGATGGCCATGAGTCGTCGACGAAAACGAACGTGTCTCCGTCTCGGGCCGGATCGTCCATGCCGGGAAGGAATCGCGCGCCCGCACCTTCGACCAACCATCGTTCCGTTGAAATGGCCATCTCCCAAGGCGATCCGGGCGGATATGTTTGGGCTACGGATGGAGTTCGCCACAACATGGCGAACGCGATGGGCAGGAGCAAAATCCGTTTCATGTGGCGTATTCTAGCAGAACACCAATCGGCGGGCAAATAGTGGATGGATCGTAGTCCCCGACTCGAACCCCCATCGGCAGTTGTTGTCCGTCGAAACCCCTTTGGATAAAGGCCGAAATCGGTCCGTGTCCGAATTGTGCGTCTGCACGTTTGCTTCAATCGCCGTGCAGTTAACGCGAAATTTGTTGGCGACTCGAACCCCCATTGTCCGAACCGCTCGCCCGACAGGGATGGGCCATGTCCTTCTCAAGCGGCGTTCGGCCGTTGTTTGCGAAATGGGGGCGCCTTTCGTTGTAGAAGCGAATGTAGTCCGCGACGCCGACTTTGAATTCACGGAACGATCGGTAGTTCCGTCGGTAGAGTTCCTCCGTCTTCAGATTCCGGAAGAAGCATTCGGCGACGGCGTTGTCGCAAGGACGCCTCGTAGCCGAGAACGACTGTTTCACTCCCCGTTCGCGAAGGAATCGGGCATAGGTGCGAGAGGTGTAGTTCGCGCCTTGATCCGAGTGGAACACGAGACCTTCCCGTGCCTGCCGGCACCTTAGCGCGTCCGCGAACGTGGACTTCGTCAGCCGCGTGCTGTTCGTTGCTCCGACCCGGTGCGAAACGACCATCCTCGAGTAGAGGTCGATGATGGCGCAAACATAGAACGTGCGCCCTTTGACGCGGAAGTAGGTAACGTCTCCGACCCAGATCGCATTCGGCTCGACGGCATTGAATTGCCGGGCGACGATGTTGACGCGGCGCGCGTTGAACTGCCGGAATGTCGCCTTGGCGTTCTGCCGAATGCTCTTCAGACCCAGTTCGCGCATGATCGACTTCACGTACCTGTACGTGGTCGCGATGCCTTCCCTGCGAAACATGTCCACGATCTTTCCCGCGCCGAATCGCTCTTCGCTTTCGTGGAAGATGCGTTCGACGGCACGCTTCATTTCTTCGCGCCGGCGCATGTACCAGGTTTCTCCCGTCCTCACCTTGCCGCGCTTCATGTAATTGTAGAACGTGCCGCGATCGACTCCATGTGCGGCGCAAAGGGCGTGAACGGTGAACCTTCCGCTTTCGTGCAGCTCCGCCATGGCGGCAAGTTTCTGCGCGCGCGTGGACCCTGCCGTGCATGGAGAGACGGCAAGCACCTCGCGGACGGCCCTCTCGCGTCTGAGGGCTCGCTCGAGTGCGTAGATGCGACGCGGAGAGACTGTCGTCCAGGAATGACGTGGAGGTTTCGCCTCCATTGACCGTTTCCATCCGTAGTAGGTGCTTCTTGAGACGCCAACATCCTGCAACGTCCGACTGGCGTTGGTCGCGGATGATTCGACCTGCTGGATGAGTTCGGCCCTTTCCGTCCGCGTGAAGATCTTGTAGGTTCGGTTCATTGTTGTGTTCTCGTTGGTTTGGTTCGATTGCGGCGCAATCGAGAATAGCCCATGAAACCCTGTTTCGTAAACACGGGCATTCTTCACCGGCAACGCCGCTCCACCCCGCTCGCCGAGCCGGACTTGCGGCGCCATCGTCAAGACGTGAGAACCGGAAGAATCCAAAGCGTCAAAATCGTGTTATTTTGTGGTTGAAAAATCGTCAAAAGGGTGATAGTCTCTGCGCCGAAACGGAGGACAAGACATGGTTTTTCGTCGGAAAATCACCGAAACCCTGCGACAGTGGAAGGAACGCGACAAGGCCGAGTGCGCGCTCTTGATCGACGGCGCCCGCCGCGTCGGCAAGAGCTTCATCGTCGAGCAGTTCGCCAAGGCGGAGTTCCCCGGCTACGTCGTCATCAACTTCAAATACGCCGGGAGCGACGTCAAGGAGACGTTCGAGGAGTATCTGGCGCGGCCGGACGAGTTCTTCCGGCGGCTGTTCCTCGTGCTGGGGATCGCGCCCCTGCCGCGGGGCGGCCTGCTCGTCTTCGACGAAGTCCAGGCGTTCCCGCGGGCCCGCGAGGCGATCAAGCCGTTGGTGGCGGACGGCCGCTACCACTATGTCGAGACCGGCTCGCTCCTTTCGATCCGCCGGAACGTGGAAGGCATCCTCGTGCCGTCCGAGGAGCGCCACGTGAACATGTATCCGATGGACTTCGGGGAGTTCCTCCGGGCCGAAGGCGCGGACGGGCTGATGGACGAAATCCGCGAGGCGTTCGCGCGGCGCGAATCGCTCGGGCCGCTGCACCGGCGGGCGATGGACCTCTTCCGCGCGTGGACGGTCGTCGGGGGGATGCCGCAGGCCGTCGCGAAATGGGTCTCGACGCGCGACCTCGCGGCCGTCGACCGGACCAAGCGCGACATCCTCGCCCTCTACCGCGCGGACATCGCGAAGCACGCCGGATCGCAGGCGCCGAAGGTGCAGGCGATGTGGGACGCCATCCCCGCGCAGCTCTCGCGCCACGAGAAGCGCTACAACCTCGCCGACCTCGGGGAGAACGCCCGGATGCGCGAATACGAGGAGCCCGCGTTCTGGCTCAAGGACTCCGGGGCGTGCAACTTCTGCTACAACGCGACCGAGCCGAACCTCGGGCTCGCGCTCAGCGCGGACCACGCCACGTTCAAGTGCTACCTGGGCGACACGGGGCTGCTCGTGAGCCATGCGTTCGACGAGAGCGAGCTGGCCTCGGAGCAGATCCACCGGCGGCTCCTCGCGGGAGACCTCTCGGTCAACGAGGGGATGGTCACGGAGAATGCGGTCGCGCAGCTGCTCGCGGCGTCGGGCCGCAAGCTCTACTTCTACTCGCGCAACGACCCGTCCGACCGGAAGGAGCGGATCGAGATCGACTTCCTCGTCGCCAAGTCGAAACTGGCGCGCAAGAACAACGTGAGCCCCGTCGAAGTCAAGAGCGGCAAGCGCGTCCGGCACGCGTCGCTGGACAAGTTCCGCGCGAAGTTCTCCGACTGGCTGGCCGAACCGTTCCTCTTCCACGAGGGCGACGTCCGCGAAACCGCCGGCCTGAAATGCCTCCCGCTCTACATGGCCGCCGCCCTCTGATCCCCGCCACGGACCGCCCCGTCGCATTCAGCATTCAGCATTCATCATTCAGCATTGCCCCCGCCCCCGCCCGCAATGAAACGCCTCGCCCTCCTCCTTCCCCTCCTCGCCCTCGCCACCGCGCCGGCGCGCGCCGAAGACCCCGCCACGAACGCGATGCCTTCAATGGCGCGATGGATTCTCTCCGAGAGGGAATCGGTCCGCCCCTACGGCTGGGGACTGGACATTGGCCGATCCTTCGATCGCTTCGACGGCCTCCAGCTACTCATCGGTTCGGACGAAGTCCTCAACGGCGCACAAATCGGAATCGTAATGACGGCCGTGGAGTCCCGCGGCATCCAGATCGGCGGTCTCGCCGCCGCCTCCGAACGCTCGGCCGGCCTTCAAGCCGGGTTGTTCTCCATGGCCGAGACATCTCTGGATGGCGTGCAGCTGGGCGGGGTCGCGGCCTGCATCGGTCCGGGAACGGACAAGGGATCGAAGCTTCGGAACGGCGAACCGAATACGCCGATGTCGCACGGGATCCAAGTTGCGGTTCTCTACGCGATGGCCGACCGTTTCAAAGGCGTCCAGACCGCAGCTTTCCAAGCCAGCGCATGGGAGATCGGCGGCGTCCAAGCCGCGCTCTACCGAGCGGAGGCCTACGAAATCCGCGGTGTCCAGGCCAGCGCGTTCAACCATGTCGAAGCCGACATGTCCGGTCTCCAACTCGGTCTTTTCAACACGGCGGGCGAGCTCCACGGCCTCCAAGTCGGCGTCTACAACCGCGCTCGCAGCGGCGCCGGCATCCAGATCGGCCTCGTGAACGGCTTCGGCCCTCCCGGTGACGCCCTCTGGCTTCCCATCGTCAACGCCCGCTTCTGACCCCGCCACGCCGCATTCAGCATTCATCATTCAGCATTGAACCTGCACCCCGTCCCGCCGCGCCCGCTCCCCACGCGGAGTCCGCTGATGGCGCGAAGGATCCCGCCCCGTGAACACTCTTGCCCGCGAGCGGCGAAGCCGCGACACCCGGCCGCAGCCGGCGTGGCGGCACCCCGCCACGCCGTGCAAGGCCGCCCAACTCTAGACCCACCACCGCAGGAAGGGTTTATTACTCCAACCGACAATCATACCATCGATGTTCTTACCCTTCTTGGAAAACATGCTTGCATTATCAGGGATTTTGGCCATAATACATTCCAACCCCAGGGGTTAGTGCAACTAATTTCTGGTGCACCATTCGGCGGCCGGGAACGGCACGGGACCGTGCCGTTCCCGGCCGTTTTTTCCGCCTAGACGATTTCCAGCGCGTCGCGGGACGGGAAGGGCGGGAAGTCCGTGAAGGGCTCGGACTGGTACCAGTAGGCGACGGTGGAGATGTCGTCGTGGCGGGAGAGGTAGCGCCCGCCGGAGCGCCAGCCGAGGTCCTGGACCGTGACGCGGACGTCCTCCCGGAAGCGGACGGGGTCCGGAACGTGCCAGCGGTAGAGCGAGAAGCGCGGGACGGCGCGGTAGAGCCCGTCGGGACGCGAGACGTGCGCCAGGCCGCTCCACGGCCCGCAGAACTCGCGGTAGCCGCCGTCGTCGAAGTTCCACGCGCCGCCGAAGTAGTCCTCGGTGCCGGTGCCGCAGATCGTGGCGCCCCCGCGGTCGCCGTCGAGGAAGAACTTCACCTCGCCCTCGCCCCACCAGCCGTCGGCGCGGACGCCCCAGAGCGCGTAGGTGCCGACGTAGTGGCCGCGGCCGCGGACGCCGTCGAGGATCACGTGGACGCCGCGCTCCGGGACGCCGTCCGTGCGGCGGAACTGCGCGTGGAAGTACGCGGCGTCCGCGGGCTGCTCCCCGGCTTCCCAGTCGATCTGCCAGTAGACCGTGGCGTCGCGGTCGCCGAGGTTCTCGACCGCGACGCGGGCGTGGCGGCGGAACGGCATCTCCCACCAGCAGTTGAGGGCGCGGCGGGGATTCACGCAGACGGGGTTCGAGACGAGCGTGCCGGGTTCGGTCGCGTGGAGCGCGCAGGCGAAGAAATCGCCGAGCGGCGCTTCGACCGAGGGCTTCTCCTCTCCCTCCCAGTAGAAGCGGAGAACGAGCTGGCGGTTCGCGGCCGAATCGTCCGCGATCCAGACGTGCCGGATGCAGCCGGGACCGTCGACGTCCGCGAGGACGAGCGTCGCGCCGGCCTTGACGACGCGGCTCGGGGAGACCTTCCAGCCGGGGCCGAGCTCGCGCGCGGCGTTTGCGCCGGTGCCTTCGGCCGCGAGGCCGCCGCGGCCCGGTTCGCCGGTCGGGTTTTCGGCCGTGACGGCGCGGGACCGCGCGTCGGAGAGGGAGGAGAGGCCCATCGCGGGGAAACGGACGTTCACGTGGCGGGGTCTCCGGGATTCACCGGGGCGAGGGGCGCGAGGACCGCGAGACCCGTGGCGGGGTCTCCGGCGCAGAGGACCATCCCCTCCGAGACGCCCACGCCCTTCATCTCGCGCGGGGCGAGGTTCGCGACGAAGACGACCTGCTTCCCGTCGAGCACCGAGGGGTCCGGATACGCCGAGCGGATGCCCGAGAA
>JAEEGL011309412.1_pt1 | contig 13533 bp, 9 predicted proteins | sample 9134231 | NCBI WGS metagenome assembly JAEEGL01 (sample SAMN16246548, study PRJNA631951) | gut metagenome | biome: gut microbiome; feature: rumen; material: fiber-attached | host: Bos | place: Iran: Karaj | collected 2018-10
TAAAAATCCAATGAAAAAAAAAATTCAATCAATGGATATTAATAATTCAATAGTAAGAAAATGTTTATTACAAATGACAGAAGGACAAATGACTTTTTTTATTATTGATAAAGCAAAAGAACCTGTTTATAATAATATAATGAATGAATTTAAAATAGATAAAGAAAGACAATTTAAAAAAGACAAAAGAGAAGAAGCAAAAAATAAAAAATTTAAAGAAATAAATTCAGAAATAATAAAAGAAGAAAATGATAAAAATAAAGAAGAAGAAAAATTTGATTTTGAAAAAAATTATGAATTTGATGATTGTGTGTATTATAGAATATTATTAATTGATGTTATTCATAAATTACCATCAGAGCCAAAAAAAATAAATCAATTTAAAAAATATTTAAAAGAAATGTTAGAAGAAATAAGAATTTTTATAAAAAAAAAAGATTACAATTCTGCTGAAAGTTGGTGTAATAATTCAATTTCAAAAATAACTTCAATGAAAAAAGAATTTAAAAAAGATTGGAATTCAAATAAAAATTTAAAGAACAAAAATGAATGTATGGAAATATTAAAAAAAATATTATTAAATAAAACATTTTGTTTAAGTGAAAAAAAAACAAAAGATTGTATTGATAAAGGAATTGAAACTGGAAAATTATATTTTGATTTATTTAAAAATAATTTAGATGAGCAATATATGAAAATGACTGGAAGATTAGTTAAATTTCAAATGAAAAAAAAAGAATGGGATGATGCAAAAACTAATATTGATATTATATTAAATTATTATAAAGAGAATAATATTCCGGATTGGGTTAAAATTTTAGAAAAAGAATTTGTTAATGGAAAGATTATTGATAAAGAAAAAATAAGTAAAAAAATTAAACAAAGTATTAAAGATTTATATATTAATGATGAAGTTTTTGAGTGGAGAAATAGTTTACAAAAAAAAGAATTAAATAATTATATTTATAATTTAAATAATAAAATAAAAATATTATATTAATAAAATTTATTAAATTATAATTTTTAAATTTTTTAAAAAAAAAGGCCAAAAAACAAAAAAAAAGAATTAATGAATTCATAAAAAAAATCAATTATTCTTATTTATATAATATTATAAAAAATAAAAAAAAGAAAAATGTCAACAAACGAATTTATAGACATAGAAAAGTTACGTTATGAAACAAGAGAAGTAGGAAAAACAATAGGTTCGTAAGTTTTAAAAATAATAAATATATAATTATTACATAATAGTACCAAAATATTATATACATGGGATTTTTATTTAAAAGGTCTTTACCACAGGATAGAATTTTTTGATTCAAGAATAAGCGGAAAAAAAAAAATTCAAATTGATGGTCAAGTACTTTTTTTTCAAAAAAGAGAATCAGATAATTTAAAATTTGCTTTTAAAATTGGTGGAATACATTTTCAATTAGTACAATATTCAGAAGATTTAGTAGATTTAAGAATTGAAAATAGAAGATTTTTTGAACTTATCAATGATGAAAAAAGTGGAAAATTAAAAAGAATGAAAGAAGAATATAAAAAAAAAGAAAATGAAAAAAAAAAACAAGAAGAAAAAAAAAAAAAAACAAAATGATCTTCCTTATGAAGAAGATGAATATAATAGAAGAGCATTAGCATTAAATAATGGAATTTATTTTGATGATAATAAAAAAGCACATATGGATTATTCTAAAGGAAGTAGTAAAAAAATTCAAAGTTCATATGTTCATGAACAACCTGGTTTTAAAATTAATTCTTATGGTGAATATGAAAGAGATTATGATTATGATGATGATTATGATTCGAGTAATAATAATAATAATAATAGAAATTTTAGAAGCAACAATAATTATGAAAATAATTTTAATAATAGTAATATGAAACATGAAACTTATCAAAATAATGCTAATATTTTAAATAATATTGACCCTTTTTCTAATATTAATAATGATAATAATTTTGTTGAAATTGATAATACTAATAATTTGAAAGGAATGAATGTTTTTAATGATAATGATTTTAATACTTTATTACAAGGAAATAATAATGTTTTTAATATGATTAGTTATAATCAAAATCAAGGGAATTTTAATAATAATAATACAATGAATAATAATATGATCACACCAAATAATAGCATGATGAATCAAAATAATATGATGATGAATCAAAATAATAGTATGATGAATCAAAATAATAATATGATGACACCAAATAATAATATGATGACACCAAATAGTAATATGATGACACCAAATAATAATATGATAAATAATAATAATATAATGACACCAAATAATAATATGATGACACCAAATAATAATATGATGAATAATAATAATATAATGACACCAAATAATAATATGATGACACAAAATAATATGATGAATCAAAATAATAATATGATGACACAAAATAATAATATGATGAATAATAATAGTATGATGAATCAAAATAATAGTATGATGAATCAAAATAATAGTATGATGAATCAAAATAATAATATGATGAATAATAATAATATGATGAATCAAAATAATAATATGATGAATCAAAATAATAATATGATGAATCAAAATAATAATATGATGACACCAAATAATAATATGGGAATGTCTCAAACAAATAGTCAAAATATGATGCAAAATAATAATATGCAAGGAAATATGAATCAAAATCAAAGTATAAATATGAATCAATATATGAATAATAATAATTATCAAGTGAATAATAATAACTTTTATAATCAAGACCCTTTTAATAATAATAATAATCAAAATAATGCTTTTAATTTTTAGGTAATTTTTAAAACTTAATTTACAAAAAATAAATTATATTTATCATTCATTCAATACCCAAATATTTTTAAAAAAAAATAAATATAAAAATTTTAACAAAAAAAAAATAAATATTAAAATTAAACATAAAAAAAATAAAAAAATGGATTTAAGTTTTCCTTTCTCAAAAAAAGCTAAATCAAAAGAGAAAGAAAAAGAAAAAAACCAAAAAGAAGAAATCTTAGATTCAGGATATATAGAAGGTGAAGCAATAAGAGAGATAATTACAAATAATTTAGCAGGAATAAAGGCATTTAATACTTTTATTTCATTAGCAGATATTTTACAAGATAACAATAATAGATTAATAGTAATCGACACAAACAAAAATTTAAAAATATTTAAAGGAAATGTAATTCAAGAAGAAAGTCATTTAACAATTTATCCTGCAGGCTTAATTTCATTTTATAGTGAAGATCCTATTTCTAAATCAATTATTCCTTTTTTTGCTGTTGCTGCTGGAAATTCTATATTTATTTATAAAAATTTAAAAGGAACAATTATACATACTATTCCTGATCAAGAAATTAATAGTGAAGAAATGTTTATTTATCAACAATACAATAAAGGTGCTATTGATGAAAAAAAATGCTTAAAAAAAATATTTGATTTAGCTGATAGATTATCTGACATGAATTTAAATGATGATCATGATAATGATGAAAATAATAATAAAGATAATGATGATAAAGAAGATGATGATAATGAGGAAAATAAGGAAGAAAAAGAAAAATATAATTTATATAAAAATGAACCTTTAAGTCAATTTACTTTAGAATTATTATCTCTTCCAAATCAAAAATTACAATATAAATATTTAGAAGATAATAAAAATACACAAATATTAGTTAGAAATTATATAACATGTATAAATAGTATATATAGAGATAATTCAAGTGATATTAAATCATATAGTTATTTAGTAATTGGAACAGAAAATTCATTAATATATATTATAGATCATATAAATAAAGAACCAATATCAAAAGTAAGAATATTGGAAGTTCCTTTTTTAATAGAATGTAAAGGAAATTATAGAGGAGACCATAAAATTTATGTTGCTGGAAGAGGATGTACAATATATATTATTAATAAAGATTCTATTATCAATAAATTTATTATTCCACAACCTTTAACTAATTTATTAGTTTCTTCTAATAATATTTATATTGGAACTATTGGAAAAAATTATATTTCTTATAATTTAAGTGGAGCTAAAGTTTATTCTATTCAACAACCTGATTATATTACTACAATGGAATATTATTATAGAGCAACTGAAAATATTCATATTATTATTATTGCTTTGAAAAATAATGAAATTAGATTATATAATGAAAAAAAAATAATAATGTTATTAAACTTTAATGAAACTATTTTCGGAATGAAATTTGGTAAATTTGATACAATAAATGATTGTTTAGTTTTATTTACATATTCAGGAAGTTTGATTGTAAGAAGTTTTGGAAAAGAAAATAAATTAGCAAATCATTCAATAGATGATGAGAAAAAGAAAGAAGAAGAAGGAAAAATAACAATTCCAAAGAAAAATTTATTATTTTTAAATTTACAAGAAAGAGAAAAAGAACACTGTGTAAATATGCAAAATATATTTCAAAATGATTTAGTTAGATTAAGATATAAAGCAATGGATACATATGTTAAAATGTTAAAAATAGGAAATGCTCCTCAAAATTATTCTTCTTCAAGTACAATGAAAATATCAGTTTCATTAGAAGGTTTAGGTCCAAATTTTAAATTAAATTTAATTTTAGATAATAGTGGAAGTGAACCTTTATTTAATGGAATTTTATCTTTAGATTTTAATAGGAAAATTTATTATTTTGAAAAAGAAAGTATTATTTTAAGTATTATTATGCCTCATATTCCTGTTAAATATTCTTTAAATTTTAAAAATATTAGTGAAAATGGTTCATCTGGGATGATTAAAATTATTATTGTTGATAAATTCCAAAATTCTCCTTTAATTCAAACTACTGTTAAAGTCCCTGTTTCTGAATTGGAAATGCTTTAAAAATGTTTTTTTAATTATTTTTTGTTTTTTTTAAAAAAATATTAATTTAAATTAAAACATTTATTTTTTTTCTTCTTAAGAATATTTAGTTAACCAAATAATTATTAAATATATAAATGATAATATGCCACAAATATACATAAAAATAACTCTAACAACATCATATAAAGAAGAATCTTTTTCTAAATATTCTTCTTTTCCATTTTCACATTTTATTTCATTGCAAATGTATTTAAAATATTGAAATAATTTTTTCTTATCTTCAAAACAGCCTTCAACTAATTTCATACAAGTATTTTTATAATATTGAATTAAATCAGGATCACAAACTTGTACTTTTTCAATAGGTTGTTTATTAAAATTTTCATTCCCAGGCAAATTTAATTTAATATTAAAAAAATCACCATATCTTCTACAATTAATAGATTGGCAAAAATCACTTAAACAAAATAAATTATTTTTTTTCTCTCTTTTCAAATGAAATAATTTATAATGTAAATATAATAAATAAATTGATCTAAATTTTTTTGTACAAATTGGACATTTGAAATTATTATATGTTACTTTATTTGCCTCTCCTATAGTAAGAAATTGTTCTATATAATATGAAAATTTTTCATCTAAAATTAAACAACTTTTTGAGTTGTTTAATTTAAAATAATTTTCTATATCTCTAAATAAATAATAAACGATTTTTCCTTCATTTATATTACAATAATCATTATATAAAAATTCACTTTTCTCTTCATCACATTTAATTCTAAAATTTATTAAAAAAAAAATTTGAAATAAAAATAAAATCCAAAATACTTTCATTAAAGAATATAATTTTTAAAAATATTTAAAAAAATAAATAAATTAAAAACATTATAACAAAATAAATAAAAAAATTAATATTTTATATTTAAAATGCAACCAAAAGTAAAAATGAAAATATAACAAAAAAAAAATAGTTAGGAGAAAAAGAAGAAGATGTAACAAAGCAAGATCAAGAATATATAAATGAATTTTCAAGATTATACACAAGGAATAAATTAGTAGATAAAGAATTAAAAAATATAAAGGTAAAAAAATAAATATTAAAATTTGAATATAGGAAATTCTTGAAGGATTAAATGATGCTGATCAAGCAATTGAGGAAAATTTTGGAGAATCTCTTAAATTAATAATAGGAGAAACTTTTGTTGAAGTTGATGATGATCATGCTAAAAAATGTGTTGAAAAAATGAGAAAAAAATATACTAATCGACAAAATGAATTAATGAAAAAATATGAACTCACTAAAAAAAGACTTGACGAATTAAAAATTATTTTATATGCTAAATTTGGAAAAAGACTTAGATTAGAAGAAGATTAAATAATAAACTTTTAAAAATTCTTTTTTTTATTATTTGTTTTATTTTATTTATATTAAAAATATTTTTTAAATTACAAATTTCTATGGATAAATTAAATACAATTATATCAAATAATGATTTAAAGGAAAATAATTATTATAATGTTGAAAATACTTATGAAAAAATTAATACTACAAAATTAATTGATAATGAAGAAGATTATGAATATTGGATATTTAATTTATATAGAGATTTAAATAAAAAATTATATAAAAAAAGCTTAAAGGATATAAATAATAATATTAAAAAATTTAAATTTCATCCTAAATATCATAATATTATATTATTGAAAGTTAAAATTATTTTGAAAATCTTAGACAATAAAATATATAAATATAACTTTAATAATGATGATTATTTTATTCAAAAACAAATTAAACATATTAAAAAGTATGCTCAAATAATTTTTGAAAATTTAACAAATATATTTTATGAAATAAGACCTGATTTAAATGTTAATATAAACATTAATAATCAATTAAATCTTATTGATAAAATTATTAATTATTTATTTCAATATTTGTATATTTTAATAATGTTTTATAAGAAATGTAATAAAATAGAAAAATGTATTTCTATTTTAATAATAGCGTTAAATTTCTCTAATAAAGTTCTTCAAGTTATAAAAAATGCTAAAACTTTAAATATAATAGAAAAAATTTATATTGATTTTTCATATTTTTTTATTTTGAATAAAGATTATGAAAATTCAATATTATATTTAGAAAAATCAATGTATATATGTTTCAGAGAATTATTTTATTATTCAACGTCTACATTTTCTTTGGATTATGATTATTTAAAGAGGAAAAAAACAATATCATATAATATTTATTCTAATATAATTATAATATTCTTATATAGAGGAATATGTAAAGAAAATGAGGCTTTAATAAAAAAAGCAATTGAAAGTTATAAACAATGCAAATGGTTTATCGATACATTTATAAATGAAGAAAGTGAAGAATTAAAAAATAAAATAAATCAATTATTATTAAAAATAACAAAAAGAGGATTTATGTATAAAGAAACAATAGATTATATACAATTAAAAGTAAAACTATATAAAAAAATACAAAATAGGAAAAAAAACTCAATATTTTATAATGATGAAGAAATAAAAAATATAGCTTCAGGAAATTATTTTGATGATAATAAATTTAAAAATGTTATAGAAAAAATAGAAACAATAAGACATATTCCAGAAATAAATACAAATAAATTTTTTCCAAGTCAAAAGAAAAAAGTCAAAGATTTATTATTATCAAATATGAGATTATTGGAAGCTTATTTAAGTGAAGATTTTAAAGGAATAATTGAAGGAATGAATCAAATAAAATTATTTGATTTAGATTATTCAACTAGAGAAAAAATACAAAAAGAATTTAATAGAAGATTATTTTTAAATTCTTTCAGAAAAAAAAAGATTAAACAAAAAATTATAGCAATATCACAAAATAATGATAATAATAGATATTCTTTTAAATCAAATTCATCAAAATCAGATTTAAAAATGGAAATAAGTAATAATAAAAAATTAGATAATTCTTCAAAACTTTTTTCAAAGTCTTTAATTTGTAAATTAAAAAAAGATAAAATTAATAATATAAAATATAATCAAAATTATCATTCAAGACAAATTCATTCTATAAATATAAAATTAAATGCAAAAAGTATAAATACAAGTAATTCTCCAACAAATAAAAATTTAAGTGAAGAAAGAAAAAATAAAACTATGATTTTTTTTAATAAAAATTATAGAACTAAAATTAATTATATTAAAGCATTAACTGATAGAGAAATTAAATTTCAAAAAGATTTATTATCTCTTAAAAAAGGATTTAAAGAAAATATTCCTTTATATAATAAATATTTGTGTGAAAAAAAAGCAGATTCAACTTTTGAAAAAATAAGATTATTTTCTTCTATTAAAGGAGAACATTTTGATTTAACAGATAAATATTCTGAAGAAGAATTTAAAGAAATTAAAAAAGAATCTTTATTAAAAAATTGTATTGTAAAATCTTTAACTGATAAAGCTATTTTAAATTATAAACTTCAAATAATTGATAAAAGGAATAAAGAAAATAATAAAAATAATAATAATTCAAATAATAATATTGATGAATCTTTTTGTGAAGAAGCTATTGATAATAGAAATAAATCTGCTATTTTTCAATTAGAACAAAAAATAGAAAATTTAGATAAAATAACTGAAAGGAATAAAAAAAGAGGAAGAATTATTGAAAAATATTTTTTTAATAATAATGATAAAAAAACTAAGAATAATAAAGAAAAAAAATTAATTAAATCAAAAAGTTCATTTATTATAAGAAAAATAAAATCTAATTTAAAGTATCATAATTTTATATATTCTGTATTATCTCCTAATAATGAATAATTTTTTTTTACTAGTTTATATTTTATAATAATTATTATTTTATTTAATAAATATAAAAATATAAATTGAAAGTATATTACATTTATTTTTCAAAAGAATTCTTTTGAGAAATATTTTTTGAAATATTTGGTAAAATTTTTTCTATATTCAAATCTATTTTTTTCTTATATATTTTTTTAAATAAAAATTTTTCATTTTTTTCATTTTCAGGATAATTTTTATTTTTTAAATCAGAAAAAAGTAATTTTTCATTTTCTTTTTTTTTTGTTTTATTATCTAATTTAACATTTTTAATAATTAATAAATCATTTTTGAAATAATTTCTTATATTTTTATTAGAATTGATTTTATTTTTATCTTCAATAGAATAATTTTTTATTTTATAATGAAAATTTTTTTTTAATTTACTCATTCTAACTAAAAAAATATCATCATTTACATTAAATCCTTGAACTGATTTATTGAAATTAAAACTAGTTTTATTTAGATATTTTTTTGTTTTTTTATTTTTTTTATCTAAATTTAAATTGACTATTGCATTATTTTTATGAAAATAATTAATTATTTTAATTGGATTATAAATTACTGAATTATTTAATATTTTTTTTCCATGAAATTCTTTTATAGATTCTTGACTATTAAATCTATTTAAATGAAAATCAGAAATTAAATTTACATTTCTTATTTTATATGTTTCTTTTCCATTTGAAACTTTTGAATTAAATTGTTTTTTATTATAAATATTATTTTTTCCTTTATTTCTTATATTTGTATTATATATTTTATCCATTAAAACAGTATTTTCATTTTCTTGAGAATTTTTTCTGCTTTTTTCTTTTGATTCATCTTTATATATAATAAAAAAATTTTTGTTTTCATTATTCTTTTTTATTTCTTTTTCTTTTAGAATAATAAGTGATCTATCAGTTTCGGATTCATTATAGAAAGTCTTTTCTTGTTGATTAATTTGCTTTATTGAATTTATATTTTGGTTTTTTTTAAATATTTTTATTTTTTCAACTTTTAAAAAAGGTTCCAAAGCTTTTTTAATATTTTGATTAGAAAAAATAATTGTATCGGTTTGAACACATTTTGATGATTTATTTAAATTTGACATTTATTAAAGAATTAAATTCTTCATTTTTTAATTAAAATAATTAATTTCAATTTTTAATTTTTATGTTCAATAATTAAAGAAGTTAAACAAAATATTTATTACTATTTTAATAAAAAATACTTTGAAAATATAAAAATTATTTTTTGTATAACTATACTATAGAATTATTTTTATCTTTTGAAAAATAATAAACTAAAATATCATCAACATGCATTTCAATTTCATTTTTTCGATCAAAAATTAAATTATTTTTTTTACATTCATTAGATATAAAATCATTAATATTTTTTATTTTAATTTTAATTCCAATATATTTTTCATTTAAAACATCTCCAATAACAGTAGCTTTTAAATATATTTTAAAAATATAATAACCAACATCATCAAATAAAATTTTTAAAATTTGAAAATTTTTATTAAACATATAATTAAATAAATTAATAATTTTTTTATATTCATTTTCATTATCCATCATAATAATATCATTCCAATTACCTTTACAAATTTCTAATTCACAATATCTACTCATATCATAATCTACAATTTCTCTTTTTAAAATATTTTCTTTATCATATTCATAATAATCTTCTTTTGGAGTTTTAAATATTTTTATTTTTTCCCATTTTAATTTCCTAATATTCATTAATCCTTTATCAGTAAAAATATTTATTGTAAATTCAGCATAATCATTTAATTTATATTGCATAATATGCATAAAATAAGCTTTATTTAATTTATCTTGATGAAAATTTGTAGATTCTTTCATTATCCAAAAATGAAGTTCTTTTGATTTAATATCAAATATAAAATGATTTAAAACATATTCTCCTTTATCACATGGAAATTTTGCATAATATTGTAAATGAATACTTTTATTTAATAATATTTTAGAAGTTAATTTTGATTTAATAATTAAAAATATTTGAAGATGATTATTTTCTTTATTAAAATTTAAATAATAAATATTCTCAGTAAAAACTCCTCTTGATAATTGTTCATATTTATTTGAAATATATGTTTTAACTTCAAATATTAAAGAATTAATAATTAATTGTTTTATTTCTTTACATGTTTTAAATAAAGAATATAAATCTTTAGAATCTAACATTTGAATAAAAATTATAAAAGGATTTTGTTTAATATTTATTTTATTTATTTCTTTGAATTTTCTTAAATTAATTTTTATTTTTGAAGTATTTATTTCTTCTATATCATTATATATTTTATTATTTTCTAAACTTAATCTTTTTTTTAATTCTAAGATTTTCATATCTAAAATATTTTTATATTCATTATATTTTCTAAGTATTTCAGGAGTTTCTGTATTAATATACTTTATTTTATTTGTGTTTTCACTTATTAAAGTATTTTTTTTTGATTTAGGAAAATAATTTAATTCATTTTTTTGAGTATTTTCTCTTAGAAAAGAAATCTCTGAAGTTAAATGAGAATTTGATGTTGTTATTATTTCTTTTTCTTTTGTATTTTCATTTATAAATTCTTTTTCAGTTAATTTTTCTTTTTTTTCTTCTAAATTTTTTGATTCTTTATATTTAAATGTAATCTCTTTTAAATGTGCTCTAAAATCTTTTTTCAAATTATTATATTTTTTCTCATCTTTTTCATTATCAAAATTATTATTCTCTGATCTCATTAATTTACTTATATATAATATTTTAAAAAATATAAAAAAATTAACAAATATTTAATAAAGGAAAAAAAGCTATAAAATATCTTTTTTCAAATATAAAAAACTCAATTTGAAAAGAAATATATATTAAAGAAAAATAAAAGAAATAATTGAATTATTTAATATATTTAAATAAGTCAAAATAAAACAATATAATTAATAAAGATTATTAAATTATGATAATTGTTAATTAAATGATTTTTGGGTAGAAATTAATTATTAATAAAAATGAAAATTATATTTTTATTTTATTAAATAAAAAAAATTTTATAAAATTCCTTTAATCAATACAATAAAAAAAATTTTAAGAACACAATAAAATGAATCTTCATTTTATTAAAAATTAACTTATGATTTATTATATCAATAAATAAAATTCTTTTATTATTATTTCAATTATTTGAAAATAACTATAATTTTTACATAGGGAAATAATTAGGTGCTTCAATTACTTCTTTAATTGCATTTTCTAAAGAAGTACATGGATGACCAATTAAATCTTCCATATCTTTTGAAGGAACATCATAAATTCCATTTATATAATCAGTACTCATAAATTTACACATCATTCCATAATACATTCCAAATCCCAATTCTTTACATTTATTATCAATTTCTTCAATTGGAACATCAATTATCTTAATTTCTTTTCCAGTCATTTTTTCCATAGTATTTTTAATATCAATATAAGATACAGGATTAGCAGTTAATTCATATATTTTTTTTGGTTCTTTCTTTAATAAAATACAAGCACCAGCTTCACCTAATTCCCTAATAAGAGCTAAACCAATTTTTGAATCTTTATATGAATTATAAAAGAAATTATTTTCTTTTTTCATTAAATATTTAAATAATTCACCAATAGTATTAATATATGATGTATTTCTTGCAATTGAATAATTTAATCCACTTTCTTCTAATAGTTTTTCAGTATATTTATGATCTTCAGCAACAACATTTGTGTTATTTTGACAATTTAAAAAACCAGAATAAACAATTAATTTAACATTACATTTTTTAGCTGCTTCAATAACATTTAAATGTTGTTTTGATCTTGGGTAATTAGCTTCTCCAACAGATGATACCATATAAATTCTATCAACTCCTTTAAAAGCTTTTTCTAAAGATTCAGGATCTTTATAATCTCCTATTCTTATTTCTATTCCTTTCTCTTTCCATTTTTCTCCTTTTTGTAAACTTCTCACTGTGGTTATTATATTCTTGGGAGGATAATTTTTTTCTAATAAATATTTAATTACATTTCCTCCTAGATTAGAATTACCACAGGTAACCAAAATTTTTAGGTTTGAGTCTATTTCATAATTTTTAGTTTCTGACATTTTTATATAAAAATATCTTGTATAAAATAAATTTAATGAATTCTAGTGATGAATATTTTTAATAATTTAATGAATAATTCTTATTCTATTGAATATGATATTAATGGTGTTTGTGATCCTTTTTTACAAATTAAAATTTTAGAAACTTTATGATTTTTCGTTAAAAGATAACAATGTTTTCTAAATTTATTAGCTTCTTTTCCATCTATTAGAGATACTTCAAGAAAAAATACTGTTAAATAATTCTTCATCTTTTATAACAAAAAGAACAAAAGAAAATTCTTCCTTTAGAAGTTTAGGTTGTAATCAAATTTTTAAAAAATAAATTTTATTATTTATTGTAGAAATGAAGTGATGATATTTTTTTTTTAGTTTTTTTATATATATTTATTAATTTTCTTTCATAATAATTATTTTATTATTTTTATATAATTATTAAAAAAATAAAATATCATTAATTAAATAAATATTATTTTTTATTAGGAAAAAAATTATTTTTTATTTTTGCAAAATAACCACCAAAAACAAAACTAATTAATAAGAATAAAATCATAAAATTTTTATTTAAGCCTGGATTTTCTTTTTTATTACTATTCTTATTTAAAGAATTATCTTTTTTATTTTTTGATTCTTTATTAACTCTAATATTTTGTAATTGATTTTCATAATTTTCAATTGCTCTTTCAAAATTACTTATTTGATTTTTCATA
>JAEEGL012308021.1_pt1 | contig 13533 bp, 13 predicted proteins | sample 9134231 | NCBI WGS metagenome assembly JAEEGL01 (sample SAMN16246548, study PRJNA631951) | gut metagenome | biome: gut microbiome; feature: rumen; material: fiber-attached | host: Bos | place: Iran: Karaj | collected 2018-10
CCGCTACGAGGATATTGTCTTCGGTCCTAAAGTTCAGAAGATAGCACAGATATGGGCCAACGAGACGTTGGCCGGTTGTTCCGACTGTGCTTTGAGAAACTTCTGTGGAGCTGACCCTGTACGCAACTACTCCACCCAAGGGGATATGTACGGACACCGTCCAACTTCGCTGCTGTGCAAAAAGAATAAGGCTATCATTGAATATCTGATTACGCTTCTTATCGAGCGTCGTGAGGAAGTGTTACCCATCTTTAAACGCTGGCTGCTATGAGAAACGAATTCGACATCAACTCTAACGATAACGCCTTGTTCGTTACTTCCCAGTGCAACAACCACTGTCTGATGTGTTGTCAGCCGCCGCTGAAGGTGGACGATATCGATGAGCTGTATGAGCGGAATATCCAGATGCTCCGTTCAGCTCCAAAGGAATTGAAGGTACTGGGTATTACTGGAGGTGAACCAACATTGCTTGGAGAGAAATTGATTTCCCTTCTACAGGAAGTTCGTTCTGCATTGCCCGATACGGCAATACAGTTGTTGAGTAATGGACGTGCATTTAAAGATGCTGCCTATACAAAACGAATCAGCGAAGCTGCTGGCGATAATTTCTTTGTCGGTATCCCGTTCCATTCCGACTATTCAGGCGACCATAATCTAATAGCTGGCAGTAATCATGCCTATGAAGAGACTATGACGGGACTTTACAATCTTGCTGACAATGGTGTTGAGATTGAACTGCGTGTCGTTGTCAACAAACTCAACTATATCCGGCTTCCAAGAATGGCTGAGTATATATTCAAGAACCTGCCGTTTGTTTCGTGGACAGCTTTTATGGGAATGGAACGTACAGGTTTGTCGGTGAAAAATACCGCAAGGATCTGGGTGGAACCCAAAGACTACGCTCTTTATCTGAGAGACGCAGTAATTGCTCTCGATGACTGGCGACTGGATGTGGCCATCTACAATGTGCCACTTTGTCTAATTCCACGTGAATGCTGGCCGTTTGCAAAACGGAGCATCTCTGACTGGAAAACAAAATATGTCGAATGTTGTGATATGTGCGCTGTGAAAGAACAATGCTGCGGTCATTTCAGCACTTCGACACAATTATATGAAGGTATCAACCCAATTTCTGAGTTATGACTACTATTAAGATACAGCCGAATAATATGTCTGGAACCCATTCTCTCACCCATTTACCGGAACAAATAGGTGAGATGCATGGTGTTGCCTACTATGAAGGGCTGAAGAAAAAAGAGAAGTTGGAGAAGTATATTCCAAAGTCAATGCCGGTTGCAAAGCCTACTATCACCGAGATAGAGGCAGAGATACGTGAATTGGGAGATCAGTACGATAATACACAGACGGCGTCACAGATATTGGCTGAACGGAATCTTATTTGGCAAGAATTGTATGCTTTTTTCAGTCGTGTTGAAGCTGAGAAAGAGGCATCAGAGAACCGTAAGTTTAAAGAAAAATACGATGCCACAATCGCCGACATCAACGATGTTATCAATGGAGAGAATAGCGTGGTGGATACTTCATTACAAACGGCAATACAACAGATTCGCTTGCCTTTTGAACTCACCGTCAATGTGGATTACGACAAAAGCAAGGGACGTGCTTCCATATCTTGCATGATGCCTTTAAGCTACTGTATTCCTACCACGAAAACAGTTTATCATAGTAGGGGATGGACGGAGAAAAATAAACTCCAACGAGAACTCCAGCAAGAGGAAAGTGAGTGTATCATCGGATTGGCAATGCTGCTTGCCGGTCAGACGTTCACGGTGTCGCCAAATATCAAGATTGTCGACGTGATGTTCTATAAGCATCGCAGCAAGGATGCATTGTTGGCGATGCATTTCGACCGAGCCGTATTTACTGCCAACAGAAGTAAGATGGATACCCCATCGGTGGCTTTGTATGAATTCCCTTATGCGGCAAATATTCGTACTGTGAGAGAAGCTATGGTGCTGGGTGTGGTTCCTGAGAAAGAACTTCAAGCGTTTCTTGTTACAACAAACCAACTGTCATGAAGAGAATAGACCTTTTTAACGTTATAGAATACGACGACGAGCATCAGTCGAAGTGGAGTACCTTCTACGACATTCTGATGCTGGTGATGATTGTGCTGAGCATCATCCCGTTGATGTTCCGCGAACATTTAACTCTGTTTGTATGGTTCGATCAGATATCTGTTGTCGTCTTCATCTTGGATTATCTGCTGCGGTGGGGAACGGCTGACTTGAAGCGTCCTGGTAGAAACAGGGTGCTGTCGTTTGCCATCTACCCATTTACACCGATGGCAATTCTCGATTTGCTATCCATCTTGCCTTCTGTAGGTGTGTTTGGTCGTTCGTTGAAGGTGCTTCGTATTGCCCGTTTGCTGAAGACATTCCGACTGTTCAAGTTTCTGCGCTATTCGCGTCAGATACAGATACTCGTCAAGGTGCTGAAGAAGGAGAAGAAAATACTGCTGACCGTGATGGGTATCGCAGTATTCTATATCTTCGTTACAGCACTTATCATGTTCAATGTGGAAAGCGGAGAAGAAGGTACTGCTATCTTCTCTTCGTTCTTCGATGCCCTCTATTGGGCCACCACCACGTTGACCACCGTCGGATATGGTGATATCTACCCCGTGTCTGAGATTGGTCGTTTCATTAGCATGTTATCCTCCCTCTTCGGCGTTGCCGTTATTGCCCTTCCCTCCGGCGTGATTACCGCCAGCTATCTCGACGAACTCAGAGAACAGAAGAAAAATAAAGAATAGTATGGGCAACTATATAGAAAAGGGTAAGTCCTTTCTGTCGAAGAAAGACTATACAAAAGCACTTGAGTATTTCCAAGCTGCTATCGAATGTGCGGATTCTCCCAAAGATGCACATTTGGGCCTCGCAGAAGCTTTTTTCGCATTAGGCAAATCAGAAAAAGGGAAAGAGCATCTCTTTCGTGCAATGGTTTTAGACCCTAATAATCCGCATGGATTGAAGATGATACAAAAGCACTTCTTCTCGAATCCCTCAACATCTTTTGATGTTGTAGGTGGTTCTTCTGCTACAGGCGGACATGATCCAGTAATTAGCATTTGTCCTCACTCTGAAATGGGGAAGAATTATTATGTCGCAGAGCAGCAATCAGGTAATAAGATATATTTTAAGGTCGGTAACGCAGGGTGTTCTGTTGTCGAGCCAGAAGAGGGGTGCTACTGGGACGGATATGATGAACCGAACGGATGTTTGGATATTCCTAATGTATTTAAAATAAACTCAAAACAGTATAAAGTAGTAGCTATTGATGAACCAGCATTTTGTTTTTGCGACCAAATAAGAGAGGTGATTTTGCCAGATGATTTACAAAGAGTCGGAAACAGAGCATTCCAATCCGTTAAAATATCAGAGATAATCCTGCCGAATAATCTAAGAGAAATCGGGGATAGTGCGTTTAGGGAAACATTAATTGAGAAAGTTATTTGTCCGAAAACACTGCAGTTGATTGGGGATTGGTGTTTCTTTGAATGCAAAAATCTTACATCTGTCACCTTAAATGAAGGAATTGTCGAAATAGGTGAGCATGCTTTCGACAAAAGTCGAATTAAAGAAGTTGATATACCCCAAAGTGTAAAGAGAATATGCTTCGGAGCATTCCCCAAGTGGACAATTATTAGATTACATGGAAATCCGCCAGAAATAGATTTTGGATATAGATATACTGCAAGGCTATATGTGCCAGCAAGCAAACTAAATTTATACAAGAATAACGAGGATTGGGAGGATGTGAATTTGCACACTTTTTAAGTTATGATTTTTGACAAAATATTCAATAAGAGCAAAGATAGTACATTATCACCTACGGAAACTATTAACTACTATTCCGAGGGTGTATCCCAATTTAATGCCGGTAATTATACGCAGGCAATGGAATTCTTCCAAGCAGTAATAGATTCTCAACCAACAAAAGAATCAGCTTACCTAAAATTGGCAGAAACATATAATAATTTAGGAAAAGAAGAACTGGCCAAGAAGACCTTATTTGCACTTCTTGCCATTAATCCGACGCATAAGGATGCTCTCTCGAGAATACAGTTTTTGCTATCACCAAATGCGGATAATACAACATCACCCCCCAGTAGACCCAATAATTCATTTATTTTTGCCGCTAATCAATCACCCCAACCAATAGTGTTTAAAGCGACAAACACTATTTCTGATCCCATTATTAATGTTATCCCATCATCGCTAAATGGCACTCCATATTGGATGGTAGAGCAACGATCAGGCAATAGATTTTATCTTGAGATATCAAATGGTTATGGCAAAATTGAACCACCCAATAAAAAAAATGTATACTGGCCTGGTGATTCATGGAAGGGTTTTCGTGCTCCCTCTGGAACTGTATCTATTCCAGAGTGGATTACAATCGAAGGGAAGCAAATTAAGATTACTGAAATTGGGAAACGCGCATTTGAAGGAACAAAAATATCTTCAATACTATTACCAGCGAGTATTCAGTATATCAGAGTATCTGCTTTTGCATACAGTAATCTAACAGAAATAGAATTCCCCAACGGTATAACTGAAATTGTGGACGCTGTATGTAAGAGTTGTATTTCTTTACAAAAAGTGATACTGCCTGATTCTGTTATTTCAATAGGATATAGTTCATTTGAGGGCGTAAAAAATTTAAGGTCATTAAAAGTACCATCAACAGTAAATGAGATATGTACGAATTCCTTTAAGGGTTGCAATATTGATGAAATGATTATGCATGGAGATCCACCAATAATAAATGATAATTCTTTTGGCATTAATCCTCCTAATAAGTTTATGATTCCCAAAAATCGAATACAATTATACCAAAACGCCCGTTACTGGCAAACAATGAATCTGATACCATACTAATATGTCAACCTGTAAATACTGCAATCAAAGCGCCGGACTTTTCTCTTCAGCTCACAAGGAGTGCGAAGAGAAGCATTCCGCAGGAGTGGAGAAGCTCCGCAAACTATTGGGAGACTACTTCCTCGGAGTGGCACAGGGCACCACAATCCAGCACGAAGTGTCGCAACTGAGAAAGGAAAGCTTTCTGAATGCTGACGATATTTTATCGGAATTCACCAAAGCGTTGGACGGATATACCGCCGTTATCCATCGTCCGTTCTCTCCACAGATGCCGCAGGTGGTCACTTCGCTGGTGTCTGCAGTTGGGGAACCCTATTCTCTTCTCGACCGAAACGGAGCAATCACCCGATTCGCACAGAAGATTATCAAGGGCCATATTGCAGAATACTTCACCGGGAAACAACCTATCGTAGCTACCCAGACGGCTGTAAACGGAGTGACACGAGCTTTGCCTATCGCCAACGATGCTGTTGGTGATGCTTGCTACTATATGTTGGAGAAAGCGGCAACAAATTTCCTGAAAGACGGTCTTCTCACTCCACAGGAGGAGCGTCTGGTGAACGAGTACACCAACTCCTTCGGTATTCAACCAGCTAGTCTTCCTGCCAAATATCAGAGCAGCGACATCGCCAAAATCTCACAGGCGGGAATACTCAGCGGCTTACAACAAGGGCAACTTCCTCCGCAGACGATGGGTTACCCCATTATGCTGGGTAAGGGCGAGTCGGTACTATGGGTGTACGATGATGTGAAGTGTTTTGAGGAGAAGGTTAAAAGGGAATATATAAGCAATCGGGGCGGTGTGTCAATAAAGATTGCAAAGGGCGTTTATTACCGCCCGAGTACCGGACGTACAAAGCCTGTGGAACACAACTACATGAACCTCGAAGGTACAGGCAACCTATACGTCACCAATAAGCATTTCATATTCAATAGTCCTACCAAGGGAGTGAAGATTCCCTACACCAAAATCATAGGTGTTACCCCCTATAGTGATGGTATCGAGATTAACCGAGACGGTAATGCCAAACGAATTATTCTCCAAGGTTTCGATAGTTGGTTTGTGATGAACCTCTTGTCGGTAGTTGCAAATAGTTGACGAATATGTGGGGGAAGGGACAGGCACCTGTCCCACAAAAAGAGACGACCAATTAACGGTACATTATTCGCTGTGTTTTTTCTAATTATAAAGTGCTCATTACCTTTAAAGGGGTAGCGGTAATTAACGTTGTCGGCCGAGCCGACAGCACACCTCTCAAAAAGAAATGTGAAAAGGAGCCGTCATGCGTGGCGGCTCCAATTTTTCCCCAGCGGAGAGGCGCTGGGTAGGGAGGCTACCCCTGTTTTGTGTCGCCCTGTATCTCCTTCCTCCCAACACACTCCTCCGTCCGCTGCGCGGCACCTCCCCTAACTTAGGGGAGGATTTAAGTGGAGGGGGCGATGTTTCTGGAATGGCAAAAAGATGGTTTGAAAGATTAAACCTGACGGAAGCGGTCTTGAAGAATATGGATCTTGTCTATCAAACTGTCGAACGGCAGGCTCTTGCCATATATGAAAGATTGCTGCATGGTCTCATAATCTGCGCGCCAGTCGGGCAATAAGCTGTCGGGAGGACAAATCAGGATCCTGTCAGGATTGTTGCTGTCGTAATCCACATATTTCAGGCAATAATATTCTCGTCGGTGCTGTATGATTGCCCGATACAATGTCATATCCGATAACGCCGACAGGCCGTATTCAGTATCCATCATCCGCTCAAGGTCGTATAGGTGTCGGCTCATGCGGAAACTGCGGGGGTGGTCGCGTTGATATTCCTCATTCAGCAGGAATGCCTTCTCCAGGAATGTCCGGGTGGGCAACACGGTGTTCATCACAAAGGTGTCGTCTTGCTCCAACGCTGGAATGCATTGCGAAACCAAAGAGGATAAGTTCCTCGGTGCAACAGGCTCTTTCATCGACAGGCAACTGATCTCTATCTTCACCGCTGGTTGCAGGTATGATAGTAGGGAGGGATATAGACTTTTGTACTTCACCAATATTACCGTGGGATCTTTGTCTCCGTCAATTGCTTTGTCGCGTACAGTTGTCATGGGTTCGACAGTATATCCGCTACATCCGAGCGCACCGAGCGCATCGCTCAGCTCCGATAAGAGTGTTTCGGTGATAAACTGACGGCTTGCCTTGCGCAGTTTCAGGCGCTGGCTCCGACTGGTGTTGTCGATACCAAAGAAGGTATGGTCCAGCGCGAGGTCGGCATCCTCGCTGAAACGGTCGATCAGACCCCAAGCTTTGCTTAGCGACGTGCCTCCCTTGAAACTCAAATGGTCGGCACATGTGGACTGCGATAGCAGCTGCAGCACTATCGTCACCCACCAGTCTTTCTCGACAACTTGCGCAGCCAGCTTCGTCTGTTCCGAAGCCCGTGTGAAAAGCATCTTCTTTTCCTCGTCGCCGAGTGGTGCAAATTTATTTCTCATAAGCTCTCCTCACGATAAGACTAATCCATTCCGGCATTAAGGCGAGGTCGACCAACACCGACTCTTTCGTTTCGTTTTGCAACAAGGAAGCAATGGACTTCTCCTGCTCTGCAGTAACCTTGTCGGTACCTATCTCTTTCAATGCAAATGTGATGAGCATAGCAAGGCTGTTGGAGAATGCAAGGTTTTTGGGCGCCGTGTGGCGGAAGAGAATACCCCTGTCGCCATCGAGGCGTATTTTTCTAGCGGTGCCGTCGGTCAAATAAACGGCGTTCATCGGCACCTGATCTGAGAGACCTAGCATATTGAGTGCTTGGTCGCCAGTGGGAGCTATTCTTGCCTTATCGCGTCGAGCGATAGCTTGCGCAATCTCGTCGTAGGTAGGACGCAAAACGCCCAATCCCCACCGTTTATCTATTTTTGGATAACAATAGATGCCTCTCGAAACACGGATGATGTCATTTTTGTTCACAAGTCGCTCCAACGCTTTCAGGACAGACTTGCTTTCTCCGAGCGATCTGAAGTCTGTCGAGAAGAATATATAACCTCTACCTCTTCCACGAAGACGTGCTAATATCTTATCATCAATACTTTGCATTATGTTATTACATTTTATTTTTGTCGCAAAAATACGCATTTTTTTCGACAAAATAAAAAAATATTTGTGTGAGGCTTCTCTTGCCGACGGAATCGGCGGGCATAGTGGGGGCGCCCGTAAACGGGCTACACGGGACGAAGCCGATGCAAGTTGAGATGTGATAGGATTGATGGGGCTCTAACACACTTCCTCCAACACACTCCTCCGTCCGCTGCGCGGCCACCTCCCCTAACTTAGGGGAGGATTTAAGAGGAGGGGGCGATGTTTCTGGAATGGCAAAAAGATGGTTTGAAAGATTAAACCTGACGGAAGCGGTCTCGAAGCTGCTGGAGCTTAACGAACAGTTCTTCGAAGGATGGTGACGGGCCGAATATCATGGCTCCATGCATGGCCGTATACTTTTTTCACGAATAAAACTTGCCGGTATCGGCAAAAAATTGTATTTTTGCAAAGTATTTTAATTAAAAACTTGCCGATAAGATGGAGTATTTGTCTGTTACTCAGTATGCCGAAAAATATGGCATCAGCGAGCGTACCGCCCGAAACTACTGTGCTATAGGAAAAATTGACGGAGCTTTCCTGACAGGGAAGACGTGGAACATCCCTGTAGACGCTCCGTTGCCGAAAAGAACAAAGCAGAAATGCTCGCCGCTGCTCTCAAGATTGATTGAAGAGAAGGAGAGTAAACTGAAAGGCGGCATCTATCACCGCACACAGATCGACCTCACCTACAACTCCAACCACATTGAGGGCAGCCGCCTGACAAAGGAACAGACCCGCTATATCTTCGAGACCAACACGCTCGGCATCAGCACCGAAAACACCCGCATAGACGATATCTTAGAGACGGTCAACCATTTCCGTTGCATAGACTATATCATCGACCATGCTACAGAGAAAATAACGGAGACGCATATCAAGCATCTGCATGGGTTGCTGAAGACAAACACCTCCGACAGCCAAAAGAAGTGGTTTGCTGTGGGCGACTATAAGCGGCTGGCAAATGAGGTGGGAGGAGAAGAAACGACGAAACCGGAGGAGGTGCACAAAAGGATGAAAGCTTTAGTGGCTCAATACAATGCTTTAAAACAAGCTGTATTTGATGATATTCTTGACTTTCATGTACAATTCGAGCGAATCCATCCTTTTCAGGATGGCAACGGCCGTATCGGCCGTTTGCTGATGTTTTGGCAATGTTTACAAACAGGTACGGTGCCTTTTATCATCACAGAGGACATGCGACTTTATTATTATCGAGGCATACAGAACTGGAATGAGGTCAATGGCTATCTGCGTGATACCTGTTTGACGGCACAGGATCACTTCAAATCATCACTGGACTATTTCAAGATTGCATACTGATAAGTAACAGTCGTGGTGACAGAAGATAGGCGCTTGATCTACTCTTCAGATAAATGGCGATTCTATTTCTCGATTTTCAGTTTCAGAAGGTCCTGTCCTATGTCGTGGCGGTAGTAGCGGCCTTTCCATTTTATCTTCTCAGCGGCCTGCAGGCTTTTGAGCAACGCCTCGGGCAGCGAGTTGGCAAGTGAGGTCACACAGAGCACACGGCCACCATTGGTCACAAGGGCTCCCTTGTCGTTGCACTTTGTTCCGGCATGGAAAACAAGTGTGTCTTTGATTTCGTCAAGGCCGCTGATAGTATCGCCTTTGCGGTATTTCTCCGGATAGCCGTCGGCGACAAGCATGACGCAGGCTGCGGTGCGCTCGTCAATGGTTAGAGATGTCAGGTTGAGTTCGCCGTTCCATGTGGCTGTAAACAATTCCACCATATCGCTCTTGATGCGGGGAAACACCGACTCTGTCTCGGGGTCGCCCATGCGCACGTTGTATTCTATGACATAGGGATCGAGCGTCCCATCGGCTGCGGTAACGGCCATGAGACCTATGAAGATAAAGCCTTTGTATGATATGCCCTCTTTTTGGAGTCCTTTCACTGTGGGTATGACGATGCGGTGCTCCACCTTCTGCATGAAAGCTTTGTCGGCGAACGACACGGGGCTTATGGAGCCCATACCGCCTGTGTTGAGGCCTGTGTCGCCCTCGCCTATGCGTTTGTAGTCTTTGGCGGAGGGGAGTATCTTGTAATGCTTGCCATCGGTAAGCACAAAGACCGATAGCTCGATGCCGCTGAGGAACTGCTCGATGACAACGCTGCTCGAGGCATCGCCGAATTTGGCTTCGGCGAGCATAAGGCGCAGTTCTTTCTTCGCCTCTTCGAGGTCGTTGAGGATAAGCACACCTTTGCCTGCCGCCAATCCGTCGGCTTTAAGCACGTAAGGGGCTTGGAGGGTTGAAAGATACTGTATGGCCTCGTCAAGTGAGTCCTTGGTAAAGGTGCGGTATGCAGCGGTGGGTATTCCGTGGCGCTGCATGAACTGTTTGGCGAAGTCTTTGCTTCCCTCCAGCTGCGCTCCTTTTGCCGATGGCCCGATAACCATCACGTTGCGCAGAGCGGCGTTGTCGGCGAAATAGTCGGCAATTCCTTCGACGAGTGGAGCCTCGGGGCCAACAACCACCATCCTCACGTCGTTGTTTTTCACGAATTGTCCGATGCAGTTGAAATCGTCAACTTTCATGTCTACATTTACGCCACAGTTGGTGGTGCCGGCGTTGCCGGGGGCAATATAAAGATTGTCGCATTGCGCGCTTTTTGAAATGTTGTCGGCCATCGCATGTTCGCGGCCACCAGAACCAAGAAGGAGAATATTCATTTTTGAATGGGGATGGAAAGGGTTAAAGGGTAATGCTTGCAGATTGACGAGTAGGGGGCAGAGTTTATAGTTTAACGTTGACAGATTGTATTTATTGTATTCTTTCAAGTCGTATGTATCCATCGGTGTTTCGGGCGTTGACGCCGAAAGCGGTATGGATGCGTTCAGGGGTTAGAGCCTCGGAAGTGGCGCCGTGGAACAGGAGTGAGTGGTCGTGAAGCAGCAGTGCCTGCGGGCAGTAGCGAAGTGCGAGATTGAGATCGTGGACCACGATGAGGATGGTTTTGCCTTCCTTGCGGTTTATCTCGGTCAACAGCTCCATGATCTCGAATTGGTGGGCGATGTCGAGGTTGGATGTGGGTTCGTCGAGTAACAATATTGGTGTTTGCTGAGCCAATGCGCGGGCTATCATAACCCGCTGCAGCTCGCCGCCGCTCATCTGGCTTGGCAGTGCCAGTCGCAGATGCCATGTGTTGGTCTGTCGCAGGGCCCGCTCCACAATGTCCCAGTCCTCCTGCGACTCGTTCTGCAGGTGCCGTTGGTAGGGGTTGCGGCCCATGAGTACGGTCTCGAAGGCTGAAAAATCAATGTCGGTCTGCGAGTGTTGCTTCACGATGGCTATTTTCTGGGCCCGTTGTCGCGCGGTGTATTGATCGACAGGGGTCCCGTCGATGATTACAGAGCCATGCTGTGAAGGCAGCAGTCCGCTGACAATGCGCAGCAGGGTTGTCTTGCCGCATCCGTTGGCGCCGAGTATGGCCGTAAACGAGCCTTCGGCGACACTGAAAGTCAAGTCGCGCAGTATCTCCTTCCTGTCGTAGGAATAGCTTAAGTGATTAACTTCTATCATATACTGCGTTTTGATTTATAGAGTAGATAGATGAACATTGGTGCGCCGAGCAGCGACGTGATGGAGCCTACGGGCAGCTCGTTGGGCGGTATGAGGGTCCGCGCGAGGGTGTCGCAGAGCAGAAGGAAGAGTCCGCCGACGAAGATGGAGTAGGGGATGATGCGTCGGTTGTCGGCTCCGCAAAGCAGCCGTACGCAGTGTGGCACCACAAGGCCAACAAAACCTATCACTCCGCATGCGGAGACGGCGAAGGCCACCATCAGCGTGGTGAACAGCAGGAGGCGCCGCCGCACTTTCTCGACCTCCACACCGAGGCTTTGCGCAGTCTCGCTGCCCACAAGCAACAGGTTGAGGTCTTTGCTGTAGAAAAGTACAACGAGTATGCCTATAACCACCACGGGCAGCACAATCCACACGTCCATCCATGACGAGGAGGCGAAGCTGCCCATTGTCCAGAAGATGATGCTCTCCATCTTCTCCTGGTGCATGGCCATGAGGAGCGATATGACGGCGGTGATGAGGAATGTGAGGCAGACGCCGGTGAGAAGCAGCGTGGTGGTGTGCATGCGGTTGCCTATGGAGGCTATCTTGAAGATGAGCAGTATGGTTAGCAGGGCTGTAAGCAGAGCCATGCTTCCCACGCCCCACAGATGAGCCTCCAGTCCCAACAGTATGGCGATTGCGGCGCCCAGCGACGCTCCCGACGAGATGCCGAGCACGTAGGGGTCGGTGAGAGGGTTGCGGAATACTGACTGGTAGGTGGCGCCGCATACCGACAGGGCTGCGCCGACAAGTACGCTGAGCACCACCCGAGGCAGGCGCAGGTTCCAGAATATAGGCGACTCCAGCAGGCTTTGACGGTCGAAGCGCACCACTCCCACGGCGGAGCATAAAGCCATGGCCGCAAGCAGCACAAGGGCAAGGAGTGCCGATATTATCCAGATATTTATTTTTTTCTTCAAAGGTTGTTTTGGTTTTGTTTGAAATCTCCTTGTCTCGTTCCTCTCCGAATCAGTTCTTTGTTGACAAGTACGGGAATCTCCTCGTTGCGTATCAGCCTTCCGTCGGGGCGCCGCCAGCTGCGTTCGGGGAATGCCTGGAAACGCGGAGGAACCTCGCCGGCGAAACGCTCCATCATGATGTCGGGGCGCAGCCGCTCAACGAAATCGCACACCAGGCTGATGTATTCGTCGAGGGCGAACGCTGTGCCCGCCTCCGCTGTTCCGTCGGCCATGGCGGTGCCTTTTATTATCTGCAGTTGGTGTAGTTTGAGAGAGTTGACGGGCAGTGAGTTTATTATTGCGGCTTCGTCGAGCATCATCTCTCTTGTCTCGCCAGGAAGTCCTAGGACCAGGTGAGCCCCGCAGTGGATGCCTCTTTCGGCGGTGAGCTGGATGCTGTGGCGGGTGGTGTCGAAACTGTGGCCGCGCCGTATGGCGGCAAGGGTTTTGTCGTAACAGCTCTCAATACCGTATTCCACCGCCACAAAGCGCTCTTTTGCCAAGGTGGCTATATAGTCCAGCTTACGCTCGTCGACACAGTCGGGACGTGTGCCGATAATAAGACCTGTGACTTTGGGGTGGCTGAGCGCTTCGTCATATAGCTGTTTCAGTTTCTCAAGGGGGGCGAAAGTGTTGGAGTAGGGTTGGAAGTAGGCCAGGTATTTGGAGGCGTTGCGGTATCGGTGCTCGTGGAACTCAATGCCTTCGTCCAGTTGTTGGATGATGCTTTTCGATGGTGAGCAGTAGGAGGGGTTGAATGCTTGGTTGTTGCAGAAGGTGCAACCACCTTTGGTCCGGTCGCCTCCGTCGCGGTTAGGACAGCTGAATCCTGCGTCGACAGAGAGTTTCTGCAGGCGCGAGCCGTATTTGTTTTTGAAGTAGGCAGAGTAGGAATTGTAGCGCAGTTCTTGCATTTAGCTGTTGGCTTCTTCGTTTTCGAGCAGGTCGATGATATGCAGGCACTGCAG
>JAEEGL013108277.1_pt1 | contig 13533 bp, 18 predicted proteins | sample 9134231 | NCBI WGS metagenome assembly JAEEGL01 (sample SAMN16246548, study PRJNA631951) | gut metagenome | biome: gut microbiome; feature: rumen; material: fiber-attached | host: Bos | place: Iran: Karaj | collected 2018-10
GCAACAATCAAATATGTTAATCCCCAACCTTTATTATTAAGTTTCATAAGCTTCACCTTCTTAAAAGTTATGTATTATTCTAGCAAAAAAACATAAAAAAAACAATGTATTAAACATTGTCTTCTTTAATTAAGCAAGTTCTACTTCTGCACCAGCTTCAGTTAATTGAGTCTTAATAGCTTCAGCTTCATCAGCAGCAACGTTTTCTTTAACGTTTCCACCGTTATCAGCTAGAGCTTTAGCTTCAACTAAACCTAAACCAGTAATTTCTTTAAGGATTTTAATAACAGCGATTTTATTTCCACCAGCAGATTTAAGTACTACAGTTTTAGTAGATGATCCAGCATCTTCAGCAGCACCAGCAGCAGGAGCAGCAACAGCTACAGCAGTAGCGTCGATTCCTAACTCATCTTTCATAGCGTCAACTAATTCTTTAAGTTCAAGAATAGTCATTTCGCTTATTCCTTTAATAAATTCATCTTTTGTAAATTTTGCCATATTTTCTTTCCTCCTAATTAATTATTTTTTTCCTTTTCTTCAGCATACATATTGATTGCTATAGCTAAATCACGAGCATATTTCATCATGCCAGCAGCAATCATAGTTAATAATCCATCTCTTGATGGGATTGATGCATATTCTTTAATTACATCAAGTTCGGCTCTATCGCCACTTATGATACCAACACGGATATCAAGTTTTTCATGTTCCTTAGCGAATTCAGATATTACTTTAATTGGTTCAAGTAAATTTTTACCAAATAAAATAGCATTTGGACCTTCAAGGAACTCGTCAAGATTTACTTTAACTTCATCTAAAGCTCTTTTTAGTAAAGTGTTTTTATAAACCTTAACATCTGCTTCAGTAGGTTTAAGTTTGTTTCTTAGTTCACTAAGTTCACTAACAGTTAATCCTTGATATTGGAAGATTATAACAGATTCACTATTTTTAATCTTATCAACAATCTCAGAAACTATAGCTTTTTTAGCGTCTAATATTTTTTCGCTTGCCATAATATCCTCCTTATATATTAGAAAAAGCTTCCCAAACGGAAGCCTAAAAGTACACATAAAAAGTATTTTTAGAATTCCCTCGGCTGGATTATTAAACTTTATATAAAGTCCCAGCTGTCTTTGGTAATTGCTTTAACTAACGATTATTATAATAACAGTCTAATTAAATGTCAAATGAATTTTTATCAACTTTAATTCCAGGACCCATAGTACTAGAAATTGAAATATTAGAAATAAATTGACCTTTAACAGCTGCTGGTTTAGCTTTTGCTATAGATTTAACAATGTAATCTAAGTTTTCAGCTAATTTTTTAGCATCAAATGATACTTTACCAAAAATCATATGAACATTTCCGTATGTATCATTTTTATATGCAACCATACCTGATTTAATATCTTCGATTGCTTTAGTAACATTTGTTGTTACAGTACCAGTTTTAGGGTTTGGCATTAAACCTTTAGGTCCTAAAAGTTTACCAACTTTACCTAATAAAGGCATCATATCTGGTGTTGCAACGATAACATCATAATCAAACCAGTTTTCTTTTTCAATCTTTTCAATCATATCAACATCACCAACAAAGTCAGCACCAGCATTCTTTGCTTCAGTTGCTTGAGATCCTTTAGCTAAAACTAAAATAGTTTTAGATTTACCAGTACCATTAGGTAATTTCATAGAACCTCTTAATTGTTGATCAGATTTTTTAGCATCAATATTAAGTTTGATAGCAACTTCAACAGTAGCATCAAATTTTGTAATTGAAGTAGATTTAACTAATTCAACTGCTTCTTCACAAGTATAAGCTTTATTTCTTTCTACTTTTTTAGAAGCTTCCACATATTTCTTACCATTACGTTTCATAATTATTTACCTCCTAACTGTGGTTTATTAGCGGATAATCATTTTTATATTAAATAAGTAATTATTCTTCAGATTTTTCTTCTTCTTTATCTTCACCAATTACTTCTACATTAACATCAGCATCAGCCTTAGCTTCAGCTTCCATTTCTGCAAGTTCTGCATCTCTCTTAGCCATTTCTGCTTCTTCTTTAGCAGCTTCAGCAGCTTGTTCAGCCATCTCAGCATCATTAACACCTTTGATAGCAACTCCCATGTTACGAGCAGTACCTTCAATAATGTTCATTGCAGCATCTACATCATAAGCATTTAAATCTGGAAGTTTAGTTTCAGCTATTTTCTTTAAATCTTCTTTAGAAATTGTAGCAACTAATTCATTAGCACCTTTATGAGATCCTTTTTGAATTTTAGCAGCTTTTTTAATTAAGAATGCAGCTGGTGGAGTTTTAAGTACGAAATCAAAACTTCTATCATCATAAATAGAAATCTCTGTAGGTATTACATCGCCCATCTTATCACGAGTTTCTTCATTAAATTTTGAACAGAACTCTTGTAAGTTAATACCAGCAGGACCTAAAACAGTACCAACTGGAGGAGCAGGTGTAGCTTTACCAGCTTCGATTTGTAATTTGATTTTCTTTACGATTTCCTTTGCCACGAAAAACACCTCCTATAAAATGTATATAAAATTTTTCGCGTAAGTGGTACAGGCGTAATCCGCAAATATTCCTTTCCACTTAACCTGTAGTTATATATAAATATATAACTGCAATATAGATATTAACACAAAAGATTTTATAAAACAATCATTTTTTCCAGATATTAAAGGAAAATTAACCATATTTTCGTAAATTTTCAAAAAAATTTATATAACATAGGTGTTTTTTATGATATATTATGTGTATAAATAAAGATAAAGGAAGATGATTATGGTTAAATTCGGTAAAAAATTCTTCTTTGAAGATGGTAAAAGTCAACCAATTAAAAAAACCACAAGAAAAAAAGAAACAAAGATTAAAGAAAAATCATTAATTCTTGAAAAAATTAAGTTTTATTCTAAAAAAATGATTCCCGTTGTATTAATACTTATTTTAGTTTTTGGTATTGTTCTTTTAACAAAAAGCTGTAATAGTAAGAAAAAAACTTCTAAAAATAACGATAACAAAACTGAAGATAAACTTGTACCAAAAATTGTTGATACTATTAAAATTAAAATTAATGAACAAGTACCAACAATTGATAAGTTTGTTAAAAACTATGATAAAGTTAAAACTGAAACTGATTCAATTACATATGATACAAGTAATTTTGCAAACAATGCATACACAGCAGTTGGTGAATATAAAGTAATAATAACAATTAATGGAATAAACTATTCATCTAGATTAATTGTTAAAGATACTGAAGCACCAGAATACTCATTAAAAGATGTGACAATTACTGAAGGACAAAGTTATTCACTTAATGATTTTGTTGTAAGTTGTATTGATAACAGTGGAAAAGAATGTGCATTAGATTATGCAAATATGGATTATGGAAGATATACAAATCCTGGAACATATGAAATCAAAATTGTCGCTAAGGATTTAAGCGGTAATAAAGCAGATGTTAAATCAGCTAAACTTATAATTAATGCAAAACAAAATAATAAACCAAATAATGGCGGAGGAAATAATAAACCTTCTACACAAACATGTGATTATGGTTCTGCTGAACCAGCAAATAATCAAATACTTGCTTATAGCGTTGCAAAAAATGGATGTGCTATAGATCCTGAATATGCAAAAACTGGAACATATATAACTGTTCCAAATAAAGCTGCAAGAAATGATTTAGAGCAACTTAAAAAAGATATTGAAAACAAAAATATAACAGCAACAATTAAGTTTGAACTTAATGTTGAACCAGTATTTAATAAAGCTGGTACTGGATTAGTTGGATATAAAGCTTATATTCTAGGACATAAATGTTTAAAAGAATCATGCGATATTGCTAAATCTGGTGATACAGAATTAATTATTAAATATTACCTAAACCAAAATGGTAAAAGACAATTCGAAGTTAATAAACTTGGATTATAGAATTAAAAAACAAGCTATAACTTATAGCTTGTTTTTTTTATTCATTATTATTTCTATTATTTCTAAATCTATCCTTTGGATCTAGATATTTTTTTCTAAGTCTTATATCATCAGGAGTAACTTCAACATACTCATCATCTTCAATAAACTCAAGTGCTTCTTCTAAAGTAAAAGTTTTAGCTTTAGTTAAAACTATAGCTTCATCTGCACCACTTGAACGAGTATTTGTTAAGTTTTTATTCTTACATGGATTAACATCAAGGTCATTATCCCTGTTATGAATACCAACAATCATTCCAGAGTAAACTTCAGTAGATGGTTCAATTATTAATGTACCTCTATCTTGTAAGTTAAATAATGAGTAACCTAGTGCTTTTCCATTTTCCATAGATACTAACACACCATTTTTACGCCTAGATATTGGACCAACATATGGTTTATAGTCATCAAATGATCTAACCATTACACCTTCACCTTTAGTGTTAGTAATAAATGCAGATCTATAACCAATTAAACCTCTTGTTGGAGCGCTAAACTCTAAATGTGAGAAGTTTTCAGAATCAGAAGATACTACTTCCAAGATTCCTTTTCTTTCTTGAATATCATTAATAACTGTTCCAGAATAATCAGTTGGACAGTTAATAATAACTTTTTCAAATGGTTCACATTTAACACCATCAATTTCTTTAATTAAAACTTCAGGTTTTGAAACAGAAAGTTCATAACCTTCTCTTCTCATGTTTTCAAGTAAAATAGATAAATGTAGTTCACCTCTACCACTTACTTTATAACCATCAGCACCCTCTAAAGGTTCAACTTCTAGTCCTACATTAGTTTCAAGTTCTTTATCAAGTCTTTCTTTAATGTGTCTATTAGTTAAATATTTACCACTTTTTCCAGCAAATGGAGAACTATTAACTAAAAAGTTCATTGAAAGTGTTGGCTTTTCTATATTTATTGGTGGAAGTGGATTAGGTTTTCCATTTTCACAAATAGTATCACCAATAGAAATAGTTGAGCATCCAGCAACAGCTACTATGTCACCATAATAAGCAACATCTTTTTCAACTCTTTTTATTCCTTCATTAACAAATAATTTTGTAATCTTAAATGATTGAACTTTTCCATCATTAGTAACAAGTGTTACTGTTTCACCATTTTTGATTTTTCCTTTATTTACTCTACCAATACCAATTCTTCCAATATATTCATCATAGTCTAAAGCTGATATTTGAAGTTGTAGATCTTCATTTTCATCTCCCTTAAAAGGTTCAACTCTACTAATAATTGTTTCAAGTAAAGGAGAAATATCATTTGATTCATCATCCATAGAAAGTTTAGCAATACCATCTCTAGCTACACCATATATTATTGGGAAATCTAATTGTTCATCAGTTGCATTAAGCTCTAAAAATAAATCAAAAGTCATATCAACAACTTCTTGAGGTCTTGCATCTTTTTTATCTATTTTATTAATAAATAATATTGGTTTTAAATTTTGTTCTAAAGCTTTCTTTAAAACAAATCTTGTTTGAGGCATAGGTCCTTCAGCTGAATCAACTAATAAAACAACAGTATCAACAGTTCTAATAACTCTTTCAACTTCACTAGAAAAGTCAGCATGGCCTGGTGTATCAACAATATTAATTTTATAATCTTTATATCTAATTGCGCAGTTTTTAGAATAGATAGTAATTCCTCTTTCTCTTTCAATATCATTACTATCCATTACACAATCAACAAGTTCTTCTCTTTCAGAAAATACACCATTTTGTTCAAGTAAAGCATCAACTAATGTACTCTTACCAGCATCAACGTGTGCAACTACAGCAATATTAATAATCTTTTCCATAATTAGACAACTCCAATCAAATACCAAATGATAATAACTCAAATCTTAAAAATATGCAAGAAAAAAGACTATATATTAGATATATAGTCTAATTATTTATATTAAGAATTAAATTTCTTTGTAAACATTTTTATAAATACAATAACTGCAGTTATATAATATGCAACTTCAAAAAATGCATAATATATTTTATCAAATACTGAATTTGTAAATATTTCACCAAAGAAATTAGCACCATTATCTCTTACAAATATAAATGCAATTTTAAGTAATACTACAAACACAAGTAAATATAAAACATATAAGATTGAATTTCTAGCTTTTTTCTTATCAAATCCAGCTATTATTTTACCAAAGTTCTTAATAGCACCTTTAAACCCTTTTAAAGATGATTTTTGTTCAACTACTTTTTTATAATCTAAACCGTGTGATAAATAAATAGCCTTTACTAAATCTTCAGGATTACCTAGTGATGATAAAGCAACTTCTTCACTTTGCCCCATGTTAACATAGCTATCTATAACATCAGAATACTTATTTATTTCTTTTTCTCTTTCAGGTTCAACAAGATAGAATAATTTTTCTTCTAAAAATTTAATAAACTCCTTTTTATTCATATTAATCACCCAATTATATGTGTACATTATAACACAGTTATTTTTAAAACACTACTTGATTATTATGTTAATTTACAGGTATAATATTAGAGAAAAGAGGTATTTTATGAAAAATGAATTAATAATTAATCCAGAAAAAAAGAAAAAATCACCACTTTTACTAAGTTTCCTAACATTAATTTTAGGATGTATGCTTCTAACAAATGATAAAAGCGTTGTAGTTTATACATGTTATATTATTGGTGGAATTGCTTTAGTAATTGGTCTTTATAATCTATTTGGTAAATATATTACTAAACAAGAAGGAAACATGAGTTTAGGTGTATATGCAACAGTTCTTGGTGTTCTACTATTTATTTTAGGTGGAACTATTGAAGTAACACTTAGAATGATTATTGGATTCTGGTTAATAATTAATGGACTTAGCAAACTTGCTTTATCATTTAAAGTAAGAGATAAATTTGTTCCATTACTAGTACTTTCAATTATATTAATTGGTGCTGGTATGTACTGTGTACTTGTATCAAATATAATTCTAGTAGTTGTTGGTGCTTTCTTAATTGCAAGCTCAACAATAGATCTATATAATTATTTCTTTAATTAATAACATTAAAAAAACGTTTCAAATGAAACGTTTTTATTTTGTTATTTTTTTCTTGAAAAATATATTAATGATCCAAGACCAACAACAGCAATACTAAATACAGCTATAAATATAATATTTTCTAATTTAGCTTTAGAGCCTTTCTTAGAAGTATATTCAAGTCCTTCTTCATCCATTGCTTCATATAAATCAGTTGGTTTAGTATTATTTAGTTTATTTTTTTCAATAACACTAGCAACTAAATCTTCAGGTTGTTCTTCATAAGCTGTTTCAATCATTTGTTTAAAAGTATCGTCTAATATTGCAGCGTATCCTTCTTGAGTTTTAGAACCAATTATATTAAATGGTACTCCTTGAACAGATATTTGAAGTTCATCAACAACAGCTTGAATTAATTCTTGGTTTTCTTTAACAGATACATCGTATACAACTATATTAAGTTTATCCTTATAATCTGGAACAATTTTATCAAGAAATTCCATTTCTTCAGCACAGTGTGGACAACCTGATCTTCTAAATAAATATAATGTAACTTTCTTTTTTTCTTTTACATCATTTTCCTTAACTTCTTCTTTCTTAGAAGTTTCTTTTGTTTCTGTTTTAGTAGATTTATCATTTGATTTTGTTGTTTTTGCATCAACAGTTATTAAACAAAGTGAAAAAACAGCTACTAAAACTAAAATATACTTATATAAACTTTTCATAAATCCTCCCATAAAATATTATAACACGTAAAAAAATATTGTTAAATAAATTATTTAACAATATCCTTATATACAGTTACTATTCTTTTAATAATGTCTTTACTATCTAGATGAATTTCGTTTGTTGCTAAAAGTGTAGCAAGACCATTTGAATAAAGCCATAAATGCATAAACAATGTCTTAGCTCCGTCAAATGTAAAACCATGTTTATTAACTAAGTTAACAATTGTTGATTGATTCCACTTTTCATCAAGTACAGAGTCAATTGATTTCCAACTTAAGTTATTTGATAAAAATAGTGTTTTAAACAGATTCTTATGCTCTTGTGCAAACTCTACATAAGCAACACATAATGTAATTAAAGCTTTATCTTTATCTATTCTGCTAGTTACAAACTCATCATAAAATTTATATATATTTTCATAAACTAAAGATTTAACTTCGTCCATACCTTCAAACATACGATATAAAGGTTTAGTAGACATATTTAGTTCTTTAGCTAGTCCTCTTGCATTAAGTGATTCCCAACCATCCCTTGCAACAATGTCTTTCGCTTTTAAAACTACATCATCTTTAGTTAATGTTACTATGCTTGCCATTTAAAACCCTCCCCTATGGTAACTTATGTTTCCATTATATCACATAATTAAAAAAATGCAAAAAAACTATCAGATAAGATTATCTGATAGCTAATAAGTAATAAATAATAAGAATAATTCCAAGTACTATTCTATACCAGCCAAATACTTTAAAGTCATGCTTTTTAACATATCTAAGTAAGAATTTAATTATTATAATTGATACAATATATGCAACAAACATACCTATAAGAAGTAGAATGCTTTCAGAAAAAGTAAAAGCAAAACCAAACTTAACTATTTTTAATAAACTAGCTCCAAGCATTACAGGTATTGCTAAATAAAAAGTAAATTCTGCAGCTACGCTTCTATTAGTACCCAAAATTAAAGCTCCAATTATTGTTGCTCCGCTTCTACTAGTTCCTGGAATTAAAGCTAATACTTGAAACAAACCAATGTAAATAGCTAACTTATAAGTTAAATTATTTATATTTGTACATTTTGGATTATCTTTAACAAAATGGTTTTCGACAATAATAAATAAAATACCATATAAAATAAGCATTAAAGCAACTGTTGGGAAATTATAAAAGTGAGCATCTAAGAAATCATCTAATAAAAATCCAAATATAGCTGCTGGTAAACATCCAACAATGATCTTTTTCCATAGATTAATTGAATTATTAAATTTAACTTTGTCTTTTCTATATAACAAAAAGTTAAGCTTTTTAAAATACACAGTACATACAGCTAAAATAGCCCCTAATTGTATTACAACAAGATACACACTCCAAAAATCTTTTGAAACATCTAACTTTAAAAAATTATTTAGTAGTATCATATGTCCTGTACTACTAATAGGAAGCCACTCAGTAACTCCTTCTACAATACCAAATATAATACTCTTAATTATTTCGAAAAACATATCAATCACCTATAATATTTTATTAAATAAAAAAGAGACTATTTTCTCTTTTTTAATTCATCTCTAATTTGTTCAAGTAGTATAACTTCTTCACTCTTTTTAGGAGCTTCAACTTTTTCTTCTTCTTTAGCTTTCTTTCTGTTTAATTTATTAACAAATTTAATAAATATAAATATGCAGAATGCAACAATTAAGAAATCAACTACATTTTGAAGAAATGCACCATAATAAATTACAGCATCTTTAACTTGAAAATGAAGTCCAGCAAAATTAACTCCACCACAAACAAGTCCAACAAGAGGCATTATAATATTATCAACAAGTGAAGTAACAATTTTTCCAAAAGCTCCACCAATTACAACACCTACAGCTAAATCAAGAACATTACCTTTACTGATAAATTCTTTGAATTCTTTCATCATCTTTTTCATAGTTAAAACTTAAATAAATTTTCTCCTTTCATTAGACTTTTATTTAATTTTTCTAAGTCCTTAAGTGCATCTTCCTTAGTTGGATAAAGTGATAATATTTCACTTATTCCTCCCCAGAAATTATGAGCATATTCACCAACTATAGCATACTTAAATCCTTTTTGACCATAGTTTCTCATTACATTAAATGAATAGCAATTAAGTACTTTTTCTTTATTTCTAGTTACAACCCACATATTTCATATTCCTTCCACAATAATTATAACACTAGAAATATTCTAAGAAAAGAAAAAAGATTTCAAAACTGAAATCTTTTTATTTTGTTTTCTTTGTAACGTCTTTTTGAATAAATTTAACTTTTACACCTTTAACTTTACCAAATTGTTTCTTAACACCTTCTGGTAGGTTTTTCTTAATTACTTTCATACTTTCACTCCTTGCTTTGAAATTATAGCATTATAAATTTAAAAAGTAAATTATTTATTAATGAAAAACACCTTGAAATATCGTAATTAATAAAAGTGCATAATTACCAGCTTTTTGTGCAACTGGTACAACAGTCTCACAACTAGATGTATATTTATCAACAAATGATACTAAGAATGACTCTTTATACTTAGGAACTTGTCTAAGTGTTAAAGGCCACATATGCTTTTCAATAATATCTTTTTCTTTATTATTTAACTCAAAATATTTTAAAGCATTATTTAAGGCTTTCTTTGGATGAGTAAATCCATGTTGATCTAAAAAACGATCATCTTTTGGTTGTTTATGCCAGTCATATAAAAACATATCATGTAAAAGTCCAGCCCTAGCAGCAGACTTATAATCCAATTTAAAAAACTTAGCTACTTTATAACTTAAATAAGAAACATTAATACAGTGTTCTAAAGTTGTAGTATGACCATGTTGAATAAAAGTATCCATTAGTTTAACAGGATCAGATTCAATCAAGTCTTGTACACAAGAAAAATATTCTTTATTTTTCATAACTTTAGCTAATCTTCTTTCAACTCTAGCTGTCATACTCTCATACCTCTCTAAATAAATTATATTATAAATAAGAATAATATAATCATTAAATTTGCCTGCCTTTACATTATATAATATATTTAATTATTTTCAAGTTTATTATCACATCTATCAATTTTCATTATACTTATAGTAACAAGTATAATGTTTATGATACAAACTCCTATAGCAACGTATGCCTTATATTTAATATCGTATATAATTTCCAAAAAAGAAGTTAATAAGATACATGCTTTTAAGATATTTTTATCATTACAGCATAGGCCTATTGTATAAATAATAACAAGTGATACAGGGATAAATGTTAGAAAAGATGTAACAGAGGTATAACTTACAAGTATTAAAAAAACAAAATAACCAAGGATCATCTGTAGAGGTATTTTACCTTTATATTTATGAAAGGTAATATTTCTAACAATAGCAGCAAAAGATGTAATACCGCCAGATATACCTCCTAAAAGAAAATAGTGAAATCCACAAAAAACATTAGCTATTCCATTATATATAAGAATCTTTCCACCATTATTACTTTTATCAGATAAAACACTAAAAAGACTACCAATAACGCATAAAATGTAAGCTATTATCAAATTCATAAACATACCTCTTATTATCGTTATTATTATAACATAAAAAAAAGAACGCTAACCTAATTGTTAGCATTCTTTACTCTTTGTTTATCTTTATGAATATCTTTTAAAGTAGATTCAAGAGCATTACCTATTTTTTCATATGTTATAGGATTAAGAGTATCACTATTACAATTTAATAATGCATTATCAAGTGATGTATTTAAAACTGTTGATATAAGTTTACCTAATTTATCGTTTTGATCCATATATCTATATAAGGCATGATCATCGTTACCATATGTAACACATGAAATGAATGTTCCAAAATTTGCAAACTTAACACCATCATATCCCCATGATATACCATTTCTTAACTTTGATCTCATTTCTTGACTATCAACAGCGATTGTATCAGAAACATCAGCAAAGTTAAATAAAACAGCTTTATTATCAATTTTTGTTAAATTTCTTGACGAAATAGTCACAACACACATTTGGCAAAAAATTAAATCAATTTCATCGTTAGAGTAACCATATTTTTCAAGAAATTCTCTCATACTATTTTGTATTCTTAAAATATTAGTATCAGCATTACAATATGTAAGAAAGGTAATATTTCTGATTCTTCTCATAGCTTCATAGACATTTATTTTCTTTTCTTCCTCAACAAACATATTTTTCATATAAGTTTCAACAAATTCATCTATTTCATCTGGATAAGGAATTCTCCCAGAAAATGAACTAGATTTACTATCAAACATGCCGTAACCTAAACCAAATATACGTCTGTTTGTATTAACTTCATCATCTATATTTGGATTAACCATATTAGCAACACATCTTAGTGAACCATTTATATCTTTTAAATGGTTAGGTACTGCAATCAAAGTGACTACACATGGTTTTTCAAATATATTTGTTTCTTCTACTTTTCTAATACCATATGGGCAATCTTTTGTCTTTGGAACTTTTTCACATACATGAATCATATAAACTACCCCCTAGTTCTTTTTTTTACATCCATTTTTTCTTTTTCATCTAAATTAATGTTACAAGATAATATATCAGAAATATCTCTAAATGCAACACATTTTACACCACAAGTAGATAACATATATTTTGAACATACAGTATCTTTTGAATCGCTATAAAAGTCATCTAAATATACTATTTGTTTAATTCCAGCTTGAATGATTTTCTTAGCACACTCACAACACGGAAATAAAGTTACTACTAAAGTCATATTACTTAAATCATTTTTATTAAATCTAATATTATTTAAGCAATTAGCTTCAGCATGAACTACATATTTATATTTAGTATTTTCTTCTCCTAACTTTTTTACATCTCTTTCCCAAGGAAATTTATTGTTAGGCCATCCACTTGGAGCACTATTGCATCCAGAGGACACAATATTTCCTGATTCATCAATTAAACAAGCACCTACTTGAGTTGATGGATCCTTACTTTTTGATGCTTGTGCTATCGCACATAACATACCAGCTTCTATTACAGATAATGTATCTTTTCTGTAATTACCTAAGTATTCTTTAGGTATATCAAAATTTTCCATTTTTAATTCCTTTCTAATTACAAAAAATGTAAATATTATTGTGAATTAAAAATAGCGCTATATTTGCTTCACGATTTCATTATAGAATAGATACAATTATTTGAAAAACGAATAATAAGAATAAAAGATATTCCTACATGGAATATCTATTTTATTTCAATTTTCATAAATTCATCGATGAATTTTCTTGGAACAGTTGATAAAGCTGTTTTATCTACAACCATGATTATTTGACATCCTGGAAGTTCTTCTTCAACATCAATATATTTGTACTCATCATTATCTTTAACAAGATCTCTTAATATATATCCAACTCCCATGTCATTTTTTACACCATTTAGTATGCCTTCACTTGTGTGAATATTTATTTTCTTTTTAGGTTCAATACCGCATTTAACAAATATCTCATCAATATCTTTTCGATACTGTGTACCAGGAACAGGTAATATTAAAGGCACATTTTCTAAGTCTTTCACAGATTTTATATTTTTATATAAATCGTATTTGTCTTTTCGACAAACAAATGAATATTTAACATAATAAAGTTTAATAATTGTTAAATCTTGATTATTTGTTGGAACCGGAAGTGAATCAATAACAAAATCAATTTGATGTTTATCAAGTAAATCTATTAAATACTTCGTTGACCCATTCATTAATGTTATTTCGATATTTGGATATTTATGATTAAA
>JAEEGL013608229.1_pt1 | contig 13533 bp, 10 predicted proteins | sample 9134231 | NCBI WGS metagenome assembly JAEEGL01 (sample SAMN16246548, study PRJNA631951) | gut metagenome | biome: gut microbiome; feature: rumen; material: fiber-attached | host: Bos | place: Iran: Karaj | collected 2018-10
GATCCAGAGGATCCCGGCGTCGAGCGTTTTGTCGTCGCCGAGATCGAGCATGGCGGCGTGGGTCATTGAGACCTCCTGCAGAAGCGTGAACAGCCGCGAGATGCGAAGCCTGCGGTTCAGGTCGGCGGCTGTGTAAGAAACACGGTAATCCTTCGTATAAGTGTTCATAGACCGGCGCTCCTTTCCGGATAAGAGAAGGTATTTGAAGAAGTCTGGGATGCGCTTTTCCCACGCGGCCTCGTTGTGGACCGCGCCGGGGATAACGTTCGCGGAAACGTCCGCACCCGCGATACTGAGAGCTTTTGCGGTTTCGAACATACCCGCAAGCGCGCGGCGCTTCTGGTCGGTCTCGCCGGTGCCCATGGCCATATAGATCCGCGTCGGCTGCTTAAGAGGATGCGAACGAATGAGCTCCTTAAGCTTTGCGGGCGAGATCCAGAGGACCGGGGACAACACCGCCGCGCCGGAGAAAACAGCGTTGTATTCCACGGCGGCATAGAGCGCCATGAGCCCGCCCATGGAGCTGCCGGCGATCAGCGTGTGCTCGCGGTCCGGCTGCGTACGGTATTTCGCGTCGATTTCCGGCTTCAGGTCCCTCGTGAACCAGTCCATGGTGACCCTGCCGAGACCCTGTACGTTTCCGACCGGACGCGGCGCGGAGAAATCCCAGGGACTGTATTCGGAAAGTCTTTTGAAGCCTTCCGTGTTGCATTCGACCGCGACGACGATCAGCGGAAGTTTCGTCTTATTGAGATATTCGCGCATCCCCCAGCTTTTTCCGTAGGTGGCGTGCCGGTCATAAAAGACGTTATGCCCGTCGAACATATAGAGCACCGGATACCGCTCGTCCGACGTTTCATAGCCTCGCGGCAGCGAGATGTACAGTCTGCGCGGCTTTTCGGTCGGCAGCTCCCGGATTTGTATCTTTTTGACGATGATCATGTGGTTTGTCCTTTCCGCTTTTGTTCATCTTTACCAGTATATAGCATTTCCGGCTTCGCTTCAAGAGAAAAACGATCGTGTTCTTGACAATGCGATCCCGCGCCTCCTATAATGAAGGCAAGCAAAAGGATCGAGGAACGGATGAATCGGTGGAAAGCTATTGCCTGTTTTGCAAAAGCGGTCAGGAAGGCGCGGTAACAGAGCTTCTGAATCGCGGCGGGATGCCCGCGTTTTCGCCGCTTGCGGTGCGGAATAAACCGGGCGAGGGCGGGCTTCGGCGCGTCAGAGCGCGGCTTCTGCCGGGATATGTCTTTTTCGAGTCGGAGGAGGAGCCGGACTGGGACCGGATCCGGCGGTATTCCGGAGTGCTCAGAATTCTGCGCTATGAAGACGGCGCGGCAAAGCTTCGCGGGGAGGACTTAGAGTTTGTCGAATGGCTCAAACGCTTTTCGGGCGTGGTCGACGTCTCCGAGGTCGTAAAGATCGGCACGAAGATCACCTTCGTATCCGGGCCGCTCGTCGGGATGGACGGCAAGGTCCTGAAGGTCAACAAGAGCCGCAGGCTGGTTGAGATCGCGCTCGGCGACGGCGACGCGCTGTTTCGGAACGTATGGTGCTCGATCGAGTATGTCGAGGGAAATGCCGGACCGGAATCCTTCAAACCGGACGAACGGCAACGTGCAAAACAGCTTCAGTAAGAAATACGGGCAGCAGCCCGTTTTTTTGTCGTTTTGGGAAACCGTATGTCGATTATTGACGAAATAATTGACGAAATGCAGTATATTCGGTATACTGCCCGTCGGAATCATGCGGATCGCGCCGTGCGGACGGCGCATATTCTTTTTGTTGACGATTCTACGGGAATGATGTATAATGATATCGTCTTATATTATGCGGTATTATGTGCTGAAATAGATTTATTGCGTAAAATGAGACAAAAATCAGAAGACAATCGGCATCAAATAACAATTTGAAATATGCAACCGGGACAGGAACGGGAGCAAATTCAAGGAAAGGATCGAAGGGTTTGGAAAGCGTAAACAAGGGAAAAAGGGAAGCGGAAATCAATCTGGCGGATATCTTTCAGATCCTGCTTTCAAAGTGGGTTTATATTCTGCTTGCCGGGTTGGTAGTCGGCTTGGCGGTCGCCGCCGTAACGCATTTCTTCATTAAGAAAAAATACACGGCATATACGACAATGTACATCTATGCAAATACGGAGCAGAGTCAGACGGGTACGATCAGCAGCAGCGAGCTTGCCGCTGCGGACAATTTGATCAAAACGTATCAGGAGATTCTGAAGAACAATCGTATTTTGCGGCTGGTTGCGACAAAATTCAACGAAGAACATCCGGAATACGCAAACCGGAACATTACGGCCGGTTCGCTTTCCCAAATGATTTCGGTCTCCGTTCCGACGGGAACGAAGCTCATCCGTATCGCGGTCAAAACGAGCGCACCGAAGCTGTCCGCCGATATTGCGAACACGATCGCGAATTACGCGCCGGATGAAATCGTGGAGATTACCAAGGCGGGCGGCGTTTCGATTGTCGACTACGCAACCGTGCCCGGATCCCATTCCAGCCCGAACCTGATGCTGAATACGATGATCGGATTTGTCGCCGGCTTTATTCTGATGGCTGTGTTCTTCCTGCTGCGTGCCTATCTGGACACCACGATCTACACAACGGAAGAGGTTATGAAGGTCAGTCGATGCCCGGTGATCGGCACGGTGCCGATGATCGTTATCGGAACAGAGGAAACGACGCCGTGGGAAGTTTCGCTGCGGGAGGAGATCAGCAATGAATAAAGATAAGAAAAGAGCAGTTCTTTCGCGCCGAAACGGCACGCAGGATGAACGGACGCAGATCCGTGAAAACCGGAAAAAGATCCTGACCGAGTCCAGCACGTTCGCGATCCGTGAAGCGTACGTACAGCTGCGTACGAATCTGATGTACAGCGTCGCCGCCATGGGCGACCGCGATTGCAAGGTTTTCGGCGTTACCAGCGCAAATCCCGCCGAGGGAAAGAGCCTGACTGCGTCGAATATCGCGGTCTCGTTTGCGATGCTCGGCAAAAGAACGCTTTTGATCGACTGCGATATGCGCAAGCCGAACATAGCAAGACTCTGGCGTATCCGCACGAAGAACGGCCTGAGCGATCTGATTGCAAACGTTGACGTCTGCGATGTATTCGGTGTGGACGGACTTCCGCTTTCGATCATCGCCTGCGGCAAGGTGCCGCCGAATCCTTCCGAGATGCTGGCTTCCGCAGCGTTCCAGAACGCGATCGAGCACTTCCGGAAGGAATACGACTATATCATTATCGACACGCCTCCGACCAACGAGGTCGCGGACGCACAGATCATTTCGCGGCTGGTCGACGGCATGGTGCTCGTTATCCGCTCCGGTAAGACGAAGCAGAGAGATCTTTCCGAAGCGGAAAGTGCGATGCAGAGCGCAGGCGCACGCATCTGCGGCGTCGTCATCAACGACCTCAACCTTAAGTCGGGCGGCAAATACGGCTATAAATACGGCTACAAGTACGGCTATAAATACGGCTACAAGTACGGTTATAAATACGAGTACCGCTACGGCGACAATGCGGACTTTGCAAAACGGCCGGAACGGAAAACGCCCGCGAAGGGCGGTTCTCTGCAGATCGACTTCCATGCGCACATCCTTCCCGGCTGCGATCACGGCAGCAACGGACTTGAGACGTCGCTGGAACAGGTCCGTATGGCAAAGGAAGCGGGCGTCGGCGTTATATGCGCGACCTCGCATTACTACGGACAGCAGCTCAGCGTGGAATCGTTCCTTGAAAGCCGCGCGAGAAGCTTTTTAGAGCTCAAGAGCAAGCTGGATGCGGACAGCCCTCGGATCGTGCTCGGCGCGGAGGTGCTTGCATTCGAAGGCATCGACCGTCTGCCGCACATCGAAAACCTTTGTCTGATGGGGACCGATATGCTTCTGCTCGAAATGCCGTTTACGCCGTGGTCGGACCGTCTGATTGACTCCGTCGAAGCGCTGAGCGAGCGGACCGATCTGCGCATCGTGCTTGCGCACGTGGACCGCTATGACAGAAAGCAGGTGGAGATGCTGTTCGGCCTGGAACGCGTAAAGGGACAGGTAAATGTGTCCGCGCTGACCAGACACGGGCAGAACGCATACCTGCATGATTGGATAAAAGAGGGGAAGATCGTTGCCGTCGGAAGCGATATCCACGGCACGAAGATCGGTTATTCGGAATGGCAGACCGTGAAGGACCGGTATCCGGACGAATGGAAAGCCGTTATGCAGGAAACCGAAATGCGTCTTTCAAATTTGCTGTAAGGACGCCGTAAGGGGGGACAAGAGACCGGAAACGCGCGGCGCGCGGCCATAGCCGACTCGCAGACGAACGGTCGAACACAGTTGCCGGTGCGAATGCAAAGCGCAAAAACGCTTTGTAAGCCGAAGGCAACAAAAAAATCCGCCTGAACGGGAGAGAACACATGGAAAACATCCAAATCCGAAAAGACGATACCGAAAAGATCGAGTTGTTCGGAGAACCGGAAGAAGAGCCGGTAAAAACAAATAATAAAAAGAAGAAACCGCCGAAGAAGTCAAAGACTGCGCGGATCGTTCTGCTGTGCATTTTGGGCACGCTCCTTTTGGTGCTGATCGGCCTGACCGTCTTTGCATGGCACGTATGCAACAAGCCCGGCGTATTCTTTGAGAAGGTCGCGATCGTGACCGCGACGCCGACGCCCGCGGTCACGCCGATGATCGACATCGAAAAGTATCTGCCGACAGAAGAACCGGGCGCGACGCCGCTGCCGATCTTTTCGCCGACGGAGCTGCCCGCGCCCACACCCGCTGCCGAAGGACCCGCGCCTGCAGCGACCGCGCTGCCCGAGGATCCGAACCGCCTTTCCGGCATCGTCAACGTCGCTCTGTTCGGGATCGACGCGCGTGAGGACGGAACCACGACCAGCGGTTCGATGCCGCATTCGGATGCGAATCTGGTCCTTGCGATCAATTTCGATACGAAAGAGATCAGCCTGATCTCCATCGCGAGAGACTGTTTGACCACCGCGCCGGGACATACGGGCTTTTATAAGTTCAACGGTGTGTTTAACGTCGGCGGCGGCATGAAGGATCCCAAGGCGGGATTTGAGCTGAGCTGCCGCGCGGCAGAGGAATGGATCGGCGGCGTTTCGATTCCGTATTACTACGGCGTCGATTTCCAGGCGCTGATCGACCTTGTCGACATGATCGGCGGGATCGATTTCGACGTTGATATCAAGCTTTATCTCGCGGACGGGCGTCGGATCTATCCGGGACGCCGGCATCTGGACGGAATGGGCGTCATGGCCTATATGCGGATGCGCAAGACAGCGGGCGGCAGCGACGCCAAGCGTACCGCACGTCAGCGCAAAATGCTGGTCGCCATCTTCAAGAAGCTGAAGAAGGAAGGAAAGCTTTCGATGGTCCCGGACATTCTGAAAACGCTCGGCGACAATGTCTACACAAACGTCAGCTCGGCGCAGACGGCGGCGTTGGTCAATTTCGCGAGCGAGATCGATCCGGATACAATCAAGACCTACAGCATACAGGGGTCGATCCGTATGAAGTACGACTGGGCGTTCTGCTTCATCGACCAGCAGGCGCGCATCGACCTTCTCCGGACGGTTTACGGCATCACGGCGAATCCGATCGGCTTCAATTCGTATGCGTATGAGGATTATCTGCATGAGTACGGTCTCAAGGCGCTGCAGTATCTGACCGTTGCAAAGCGCATCGTAGCGGCGGTGCACGGCGCTGTCGATGCGGATACGATGACCGAAGCGCAGAAGCAGGCGTACGCCGTATGTTGGAAGGATCTTTCGGGCCTGCAGGAAGCGTATAATGCGGCCGATCAATGGATGCGTGCGCATTACGACGGCGTATTCACCGACGGGGAGAAGCAGGAGTACAGAGCGTGTATGCGGGCCATACAGGAATTGGAGAACCGGCTGAAGACTTCCGGCGACGCGCTGAACGCCGCCTTCGGCAATCCGGTCAAAGCAAAGTGGAATAATTCGCTGAGCGACTGGTACGGAAAAGAATGCCTCATCAACGACGTGTATGTCGATTTCCGATGAGCGGAAGACATACGGAAACAATTATTTAGGGAATCGGAGCTGAAACTATGGACCGTAACTCGGAACAAAGCGAACGGAATTCAAACAAGAGAAGACGGAAAAAGAGCATACTGCTTTCCGCGCTTCTGTGCGTTTACGATTTCGCAGCGGTCTGTGCGGCATATTTTATCGCGCTGTGGATGCGGTTTGACTTTTCGTTCGGCAACATCGAGCCGAAGTATTGGATCGCGTTCAAGTATTTCATCCTGTTTTACGGCGTGTTCGCGGTGCTGATCCTTTGGCTGTTCCGGCTGTATAAAAGTCTTTGGCATTACATCGGACTCCGGGAGCTGGTGCGGACGCTCGAGGTGTCTTTGCTCGCCTCCGTCGTACACGCGGTCGCGATCACGCTGATCTTCTGGCACCGTATGCCGATTTCTTACTATATCGGCGGCGCGCTGATTCAGGCGGCGCTTCTGATCGGGATCCGCGTCTCTTCACGCCTGATTGACGATTGGCGCAGGAAACGGATCCAAAACCGCACGGCGAAAAACCGGGTCATGCTGATCGGCGCGGGCAACGCGGGACAGATGATTCTGAAGGATATAATGCTGAATCCGGAAACGTTGGACAAGGTCGTCTGCATCATCGACGATGATCCGAACAAGGCCGGACGGTATCTCGAAGGAATCGAGATTATAGGCGGTCGCGAGGAAATCCTTGCGAGCGTCGAAAAATACAGCGTCGACAAGATCTTTCTGGCGATCCCGAGCGCGACGGCCGAGCAGAAGCGCGACATTCTTGCAATCTGCAATGAGACCGACTGCGAGATCAAGCTGCTGCCGGGTCTTTATCAGCTGCTGTCCGGTCAGGTCAGCGTCAGTGCAATGAAGGACGTCGCACCGGAGGATCTTTTGGGCCGTGAGCCGATTCGTGCCGATCTTTCCGGCGTGTTTGCGTTTATCAACGGCAAGACCGTTCTTGTCACGGGCGGCGGCGGATCTATCGGCAGCGAGCTGTGCCGTCAGATCGCAGCGCATCAGCCGAAGCAGCTGATCATCTTTGACGTTTACGAAAACAGCGCTTACGATATCCAGCAGGAGCTGAAAGACAAATACCCGGACCTCGATCTGATCGTTCTGATCGGATCGGTTCGCGACAGCCGCCGGATGTTCAAGGTTTTCGACACCTACCGTCCGCAGATCGTCTATCACGCGGCGGCGCATAAGCACGTTCCCCTGATGGAGGACAGCCCCTGCGAGGCGATCAAGAACAACGTTCTCGGCACATACAAGACCGCGTATGCGGCGATGATTCACGGCTGCGAGCGCTTCGTGCTGATCTCCACGGATAAGGCGGTCAATCCGACCAACGTCATGGGCGCGAGCAAGCGCCTGTGTGAAATGATCGTGCAGTGCTTTGATGCAAAGATCAAAGCAGGCAAGGCGAATGAGATTCCGCAGCTCTTTACGCATGAGGGATGCGAGAATGCGGACAAAGACAGCACGGGCCGCGTGTTCCGCAATGCTGGAACGGAGTTCGTCGCCGTGCGCTTCGGCAATGTGCTCGGCAGCAACGGTTCCGTGATTCCGCTGTTTAAAAAGCAGATCGCGAAGGGCGGGCCTGTCACAGTCACACATCCGGACGTCATACGCTATTTTATGACGATTCCGGAAGCAGTGAGTCTGGTCATGCTTGCAGGCACGTACGCCAAGGGCGGCGAGATCTTCGTACTCGATATGGGCAGCCCGGTCAAGATCGACACGCTTGCGCGGAACCTGATCCGGCAGGCGGGGCTGAAGCCGGATGTCGATATCAAGATCAAATACACCGGTCTGCGTCCCGGAGAGAAGCTTTATGAAGAGAAGCTGATGGCTGCCGAAGGACTCAGAAAGACCGAGAACGAGCTCATTCACATCGGCGCGCCGATCCCGTTTGATCAGGATCTGTTGTTCAAAAACCTCGGAACGCTGATGAACGCGGCGTATGCGAACGACGAAGGCATCCGCGAGCTTTTGATCGGCATGGTTCCGACCTATCATCCGGCAAGCAACGGCGCGGAGAAACCGAGTATTACGGTCTACGGCCCCGCGGGAACGGCCGCAGAGGAAACGCTTCATGCTGCGGGATAAGCAGGGACGTCTGTCCGGAAAGCGGATCGCCGTTCTGACGGTGACCGCGCTGATGCTTGTTTTTATCTTTGTGCAGTCCGTACTGCCGAAGAGCCTATCCTCGAAGGAAAGCAGCTGGTTCACGGAAAAGGTGCTGAATCCGGTCTTTCGGCGGCTCGGACTCAAGCCGGTGACGAACAGCAGGGTGCGAAAAGCGGCGCACGTTATGGAGTTTGCAGCACTTTCGCTGCTGCTCGCGCTGTGCTTTGAAGGAGATCCCTTTAAAAGCGTCGGTACAGGGTTTGTGGCGGCGTTTCTGGATGAAAGCGTTCAGATCTTTTCAAAACGCGGCGCGTCGGTCACGGATATTTGGATTGATCTTATCGGCGTGGCGGTCGGAACGCTGCTCGGCATTATGCTGTGGAAAGCGATCGACCGCAAACATTCGAAACAAAAGAAGCCCGGCGAGGCGCAAACCGAGCCGGAAGAATAAAGAGCATCACGATCGGAACGATCGATCAGGGGGAGTTTTATGAATCCTTTTACAGTAGATCCGCGGTTTTCCGGAATCCGGCCGTTTGAGAAAAAGATCTGGCTTTCCAGCCCGACCATGCACGGGGATGAAAAGCATTGGGTGGACGACGCGATTCTGACAAATTGGGTCTCGACCGTCGGCGCGAACATCAACGAGGTGGAGAAGCAGATCGCCGAACGGCTCGGCGTCAAGTACGCCGTCGCGCTTTCGTGCGGAACTGCCGCGCTGCATCTTGCAACGAAGCTTGCCGGTGAAAAGCTTTACGGACAGGCGCGACCGAACGAGGGCACGCTGCAGGGCAAGCGCGTCTTCTGTTCCGACATGACCTTCGACGCGTCGATCAATCCGGTCGCATACGAGGACGGCGAAGCGATCTTCATCGACACCGAGCCGGATACGTGGAATATGTCCCCGGAAGCGCTGGAGAAGGCGTTTGAGTTGTATCCCGACGTCCGTCTGATCGTCGTCGCGCATCTGTACGGCACCCCCGGCAAGATGGCGGAGATCAAAAGGATCGCGGACGCGTACGGCGCGCTGATCGTGGAGGACGCCGCAGAATCTCTCGGCGAAAAGTATAGGCTGAACGGCGAATGGGTCGAGACCGGCACGCTCGGCGATTACAACTGCATCAGCTTCAACGGCAACAAGATCATTACCGGCAGCGCCGGCGGAATGTTCCTTACGAACAGCGTTGAGGACGCAAACAAGGTCCGTAAGTGGTCCACGCAGAGCCGCGAGGCCGCGCCGTGGTATCAGCATGAGGAGATCGGCGACAACTACCGGATGTCCAATATCATCGCCGGCATCGTCCGCGGACAGCTCCCGTATCTCGATGAGCATATCGCGCAGAAAAAGGCGATCTATGAACGCTACAAAGCGGGATTTGCTGATCTTCCGGTCCGGATGAATCCCTTCGATGCGGAGAGATCGCAGCCGAACTTCTGGCTTTCCTGCATGATCATCGACGAGGACGCCATGGCGCCGCAGGTGCGCGGAGAGAAGGAGTACCTGTATAAGTCCGAACCGGGCAAGAGCAGTCCGTCGGAAATCCTCGACGCCATCGCCGCGTTCAATGCGGAGGGACGTCCGATCTGGAAGCCGATGCATATGCAGCCGATCTATCGCACCCATGCTTTCATCACCGCGGAAGGCAATGGCCGCGGACGCAGCAACGCCTACATCGCCGGCTCCGGCATTGACGTCGGCGCGGACATCTTCCGCCGAGGACTCTGCCTCCCGAGCGACAACAAGATCACGCCGGAGCAGCAGGACGTTATCATCGAGATTATTCACAGATGCTTTCGGTTAACTTAAACATGACGGAGCTTGGAACAATATGAAAAAAGGACTTGGCAGTATTTACAATCGCTTTTTCAAAAGGATCATAGATATCTTTTGTGCAGCATTTGCACTGATTGCCTTTTGCTGGCTATATGCAATTGTCGCGCTTTTGGTTAGGTTGAAAATGGGATCGCCGGTGATATTCTGCCAGGAACGCCCGGGTAAAATTGATCCCAAAACGGGGAAAGAAAGAATGTTCAAACTGTATAAATTTCGCTCGATGACAAACGAAAGAGATGCTGACGGCAATTTACTTCCAGCCGCACAAAGATTGACGCGGTTCGGCAGGATCCTTAGGGCTACCTCCTTGGACGAGTTGCCGGAAACATGGAATATTCTGAAGGGTGATATGAGCGTTGTGGGACCGCGACCGTTGTGGGAGAACTATCTTGACTATTATAATGATTATGAAAGACAGAGGCATTTGGTTCGTCCTGGGCTGACCGGCTTAGCGCAGGTCAATGGAAGGAATACAGTGACGTGGAAGAGAAAATTTGAAATGGATGTTGCATACGTCCACAGCATCAGCTTGATTACTGATATTAAAATCGTGTTTCTCACTGTAAAAAAAGTCTTTATGCATGAGGGCGTTGAGTTTGCAGACAATCATCAGTCAATCATGGATTACTTCTCAAACCGTGATCGGTGATATCCACGTTTTGATTATAGAAGTTTGATTATAAAAGATTGAAAGGGCAAGGGAATGGCTACAAATTACGATCTCCTTTTGGATAAGATCCGTGCGCTCGGAATGGATTGGAAATGGGCAAAAATGTTTGTCAAGAAGTTGAAGGATGATGAAGCGGCTTTTCCTGTTGAAGACTGGGAAAAGAAAAAATGGGCGTTGGAACGGGGCTTCTACCCGGGTAGGATTGAACTATATGGACTTACAGAAGACAATTGGATGGAATATGTCCCGGATTATCAGTATTTCATGCTTCATCCGATGAACAACCATTTTATGAAATGGCTTGACAAAACCACACTGAAATATGTGATGAACAGCAACGGCTGCGCCGACACGATGCCAAAGTATTATGCATACGTTGAAAATGAACAATGTGGCGGCAAATACACATATCTGATGGATTGTCCGAGCGAAATCGCAAAAGATCGGGATTTTCTTCTGAATCTCCTGAAAAAAGAAAAGATTCTCGCTTTAAAACCAAATTCAGGCACTTCTGGCGGTCTCGGCTTCATAAAATTGGAACTCAGGGAGGATGGTATCTATGAAAACAACGAACGTATAGATTTATTGAGATTCGAGTGTATCAGGGATACGATCCGGAATTACATTATCACCGAGTATTGCAGACAGCATCACGAACTGGCGCAAATCTGGCCGCAAAGCGAATGCACGTTGCGCGTTATTATGTGCAAGGATCCATGTGAGGATAAATATGCACTTGCTACTTGGTCGTGTGCTGTTTCATACGCTCGGTTTGGTACTGCTGTTAACGGAGGTGCCAGTAATCTTTCTTCTGGCGGAGTGGGAGTTGGCTTTGACTTTGAGACTGGTCGATATAAAGATTTCTGTATTAGATACAAGAGATTCACACCGGATGGTATCTGGATGCTTGATAAGCATCCGGACACAAACGCGGAGTGGAGAACGCTGGGCTTACCAAACTGGGAAACCGTTCATAAGAAGATTGGTGCCGTTTGTCAGCATGTTTCTTCTCTAGATTATTTGGGATTGGACATCATCATCACGGAGGACGGCATGAAACTCTGCGAAATCAATTCCCATCCCGCTATTGATTATGAGCAGGTGATGTGTGGACCGACGATTTCAAGACCCGCTGTCAAGGCGTTCTTTGAACATAAGGGACTTCGGAAGTTCAGTGGAAAAGATTTCTATACAGCGTATATAGAGAGTCAAGAAAACTGACGTGTCATCTCAAAATGAACGGCAGAACGAGGGATCATATAGATAGAGTGTCGTGTCGATACTTCGGTGTCTGTCATTTATAGAACATATTGTAATAGATAATAGAGAATGAAGACTATCTTATTTGTCAGCAATGTAACGGGCGGATTGTATGTGTTCAGGCGTGAGTTGCTGGAAGCATTATCCAAGGATAACAGAATCATTGTATTCGGAGCAAAGACCGGTCATGTTGAGGATCTGCAGGATTTGGGTTGTGAAGTAATCGATACTCCGATGGAGAGGCACGGAACCAATCCGTTCGTCGAGGCCAGACTGATTTCACGATATAAGAGTATTATTTCGGAAAAAAAGCCGGATATTGTCCTGACTTACACGATCAAGCCGAACATCTACGCGGGCATGGCCTGCGCGTCCATGGGCATTCCTTATATCGCGAACATCACGGGACTCGGCACCGCGGTGGAAAACGACGGTTTGATGCAAAAGATCACGCTTCCCCTGTACAAGTTCGGCCTGCGGAAAGCGAAGAAGGTCTTTTTCCAGAATCAAGCCAATCTGGATTTCATGCTGAAGAAAAAGATCGTCAAAGGTCCCTATGAGTTGATCCCGGGATCCGGCGTTAATCTGGAGCGTTATTCGCTTCTGGAGTATCCGCACGGTGAGACGGTGGATTTCACCTATATCGGGCGTCTTGTAAAACAAAAGGGCATCGAGCAGTTCCTTGATGCAGCAAAGGCGATCCGTGCGAAGCATCCGGAGACGAGATTCCATATCTGCGGCAGATGCGATCCGGCTTACGAGGCGATCATCAAGGAACAGAACGACGACGGGACGGTGATTTATCACGGCTTGATCGACGATATCGCTGGGATGCACAGGATCTCTGCTTGTACGCTGCATCCGTCCTTTTATCCGGAGGGGATGAGCAACGTTTTGCTCGAATCCTGCGCATGCGGACGTCCGATCATTACGACCGATCGGCCGGGATGCCGAGAGATCGTGGACAACGGCGTGAACGGGTTTATCGTCAAACAGCGTGACAGTGCAGATCTCATTGAAAAGGTTGAAAAGTTCCTGTCGCTCAGCTGGGAGGAACGCCGACAGATGGGCCTTGCGGGCAGAGCCAAGGTCGAAAAGGAATTTGACCGGAATATCGTGATCGACAAATACCTCAAGGAGATCCGTTCGTGAATTATAAGAAGATATTCAGGAGCAGGGGAGCAAGACGTAAGGTTCTGTCCTTATTGCGCTTCATTCCCGACAAGCCGATGCTGAAACTTCAGTACCGGATCAAATGCGGAAGAAAGCTTGATCTTAAAAACCCGCGTCGATTTACGGAAAAGCTGCAGTGGTACAAGCTGTATTATCGCAATCCGGTCATGCATCAATGCGCAAACAAGTACGCGGTCCGAGAGTATGTACAGAGCAAGGGGCTTGAGGATACTCTTGTTCCCTTGTATGCGCATTATGACAGGGCAGAGGACGTCGATTGGGAATCGCTTCCGCAGAGTTTCGTTATCAAAACGCAGCACGGCGGCGGCGGACTAAACGTGGTGACCGTTCCTGACAAGAGCCTTATATCCAAAGAAAAGATCGTGGAAAAGCTCGC
>JAEEGL013727506.1_pt1 | contig 13533 bp, 12 predicted proteins | sample 9134231 | NCBI WGS metagenome assembly JAEEGL01 (sample SAMN16246548, study PRJNA631951) | gut metagenome | biome: gut microbiome; feature: rumen; material: fiber-attached | host: Bos | place: Iran: Karaj | collected 2018-10
CCCGGGCACGAGGGCCTCCTGCAACGGGGCCGGAGCACCTACGGTGAGGAAGTCGTGGACCTTCCTGACGGTGTCGATTATCTTCGCCGGTCCGATGACATACCCCAACCTCCATCCGGTTATGGAATACGTCTTCGAAAGCGAAGAGGTGGATATCGTGCGCTCCCACATGCCCGGGAGCGTGGCGAAATAGGTGTGCTCGTTGGGCTTGTAGAGGATGTGCTCGTACACCTCGTCGGTGACCACGTAGACGTCGTACTCCTCTGCCAGCCTCGCTATCTGAAGGAGCTCCTGCCTGGTGAACACCTTTCCGCAAGGATTGGAAGGATTGCACAGAATCAGAGCCTTCGGATGCTGCGCGAATGCTGCCTCCAGCTCCTCCAGATCGAAACGGAAATCAGGCTGGCGCAGCTCGACATAGATAGGCACAGCGCCAGACAGTATGGTGTCCGCCCCGTAGTTCTCGTAGAACGGGGAGAAGATCACCACCCTGTCCCCAGGGTCTACTATGGAAAGCATCACCGAGATCATGGCCTCGGTGCCGCCGCAGGTGACCACGACCTCGGTATCGGGATCTATCCTGCGCCCCATGAAGCGCGTCTGCTTAGCGGCAAGAGCCTCCCTGAAATTCTGTGCCCCCCAGGTAACCGAGTACTGGTGGGGGCCCTCCCGCGAGACCTCGGCCAGACGGTCGAGTATCTCCTTGGGAGGGTCGAAGTCGGGGAATCCTTGGGATAGGTTCACGGCTCCGTACCTGTTGGATATCCTGGTCATCCTGCGTATGACGGAATCGGTGAACGTTCTCGTCCTTGCTGCCAGTTCGCGCATCCTATCCCTCAGATGATGTAGTTGAGCGTCCTCTCGTCTATCACGCGGTGAGCCTTGTGGGTGGCCCTCTCTATGGTCCCGTCCTTCACGACGTTCACCACGGTGGGCTTCACGCCTACGCGAGCCTTGATAGCACCCTGAACGCGAGCAGCTATCTCCTCGTCGGTCTCGGCCGTGTTGCCTTCATCCCTCTCCACGGTGACGTCGAAGTGAGAGGTGTGCTTCAGGTCGTAGATCCTTATCGTGTACTCGCCGGTGATGCCTTTGAGCCCGCGGACCACAGCCTCGATGTCGGAAGGGAATACATTGACAGCGGACACGATAAACATGTCGTCCTTCCTGCCGGTGATGTGGATGCGCCCGTGGGTCCTTCCGCAAGGGCAGGGAGTCTTGTCGAACCATCCTATGTCCCCGGTCCTGAACCTGATCATAGGCCTCGCTTTCTTCCTCAGAGTGGTGTACACGAGCTCGCCCATCTGTCCTGGCTCCAGTATGGCCCCGGTCTTCGGATCCACGGTCTCGACGTATATGTGGTCCTCCGCGATGTGGAGACCGTTCTTCTCGTCGCACATGGCTGCGCATGCGCCGAAGATGTCCGAGAGACCGAAGAAATCGTAGACGTCGGCTCCCCACAGGGCCTCGATGGCCTCGCGCGTGGCGTCGATGGACCCTCCGGGCTCTCCGGCGACGTAGATCTTCCTGATGGCCAGGTCCTTCGCCGGGTCGACCCCCTGCTTCTTGCATGTCTCACCTAGGTACCAGGCGTAGGAGGGCGAGGTCCACATCACCGTCGGCTGGTAAGTCTTGAGGACGAATATCAGCCTCTCGCTGGGAAGGGTGCCTCCCCAGATAGTCAGCGCTCCGAGATTCTGCGCGCCGATGGCATCGGGTCCGCCCACATAGAGGGAGAAGTTCAGCGCATGGAGGTAGCGGTCGTTCTTCCTCATCCCGGTCTGATAGAACCATCTGCTCTCCACGTCCTGCCACTCGTCGAAGTCCTTCTGGGTGAACGGGGACATCGTGGGGACTCCGGTGGAACCGGACGACGTCGCCATGAAGATGACGTCCTCCTCGGGAACCGCGCAGAGAAGCCCGAAGAAGGAGCCTTTTCCCTGGGTGTCCCTCTCGGTCAGCTTGTTGATGAAAGGGAACTTCGCCAGATCCTCGAGCGTCTTGAGGTCTGAGGGTTTGACGCCCGCCTTGTCGAACGACTCCTTGTAGTAAGGGGCGTTGTCGTATGCGAACTGTATCTCCCTCTTGAGTTCGGCTAGCTGGAATTCCTCGAACTGAGGGCGAGGCATCGTCTCGATCTCGGGCCTCCAGTATTTCCCGTCGTCCGTATGAACCAGGACGTTGTAGTTCCGTTCTTCTATTTTCTCCAGATCTACCATGTTTGTCACTTGTAGTAAATTACTATTTTCATATATGAAATATATGTAAAAGAACTGACCATATAGGAATATTGCATCCCAGCCAGCCCTCCATCTCATCACAGGCCCCTCTCGGACCGCCCCTGTGCGTCGTCCTTCCATCTGACGTCGCGGAACCTCTCTATGTGTGCGATGTCCTCCTCCGTGAGATGGGCGAAGCGCTTCTGCGACCGGATATAATCGTGAATTCCGGCAGGATCCGACATGCCCCTGTTGAGTCTGAACTCCCCGTTCTCGAACTCCTCCAGCCTCCACAGCCCTGTATCCACTGCCTTCCTGGCGAGCTCCACGGTCATGTCCGTCCTGGCGCCCCAACCTGTCGGGCAGGGAGCGAGGACATGGATGAACTTCGTGCCTCTGACCCTGGAGGCCTTCTCGACTTTCATCATGTAGTCGTCGAGATACCCCACGCTCGCGGTCGCCGCATACGGTATGCCATGCGCCGCCACGATCCTCAGAAGGTCCTTCTTCTCCCTGGTGTTGCCGCGGACGAGCGATCCGGCCGGAGTGGTCGTGGTGGATGCGCCGAAGGGGGTGAGCGAGCTCTTCTGCGTGCCCGTGTTCATGTAAGCCTCGTTGTCGTAGCAGATGTAGATGACGTCGTCGTTCCTGTCGATGCATCCGGAGAGCGCCTGCAGGCCTATATCGGCCGTGCCTCCGTCCCCAGCAAAGCCTACGACCGTATAGTCGGACAATCCGCGGGCCATGAGCCCTGCCTCGACCCCGGTCATCATCGACGCAGTGCCGGCGAATGTGGATATGATGGCATTGTTGGCGAAGCAGAGGTTAGGGAAATTGAACCCTACGGCGGACATGCAACCCGCGGGGAGCACCGCCACTGCCCTCCTGCCGAGGACCTTGAGGGCGATCCTCACCGCCAGAGCGCCGCCGCATCCCGCGCACGCCTTGTGGCCGTAGAAGTACTCGTCCTCCGTGATCGTCTTCGCAGTCGGGCCGCTCATGATGTCTGCCCCCCTATGAAGCGCACGTCCGAAGGACCGTCCCTGAGCTCTTCGAAGATGCAACGGATATCGTCGGAAGAGATGTCGCGTCCGCCCAGACCCGCGATGCGGTTGCAGACCGTGCAGGAGCACCCGCTCCCGTACAAGGCGGACCTGACCTCGCCGAACACCGTTCCAGCATTGCCGAACGAGACGTCCTTCTCCAGGACACAGACCGCCTTGGCGCCGAGAAGAGCAGATGAGACCTCCTCGTCTGGGAAGGGGCGCATGTATCTGATGCGAAGGACGCCCGCCCTGACGCCCTCCTCGCGAAGACGATCGGTGACGTCCATGCAAAGCCCCGAGACGCATCCGAGCGTGATTATCACCAGCTCGGCGTCCTCCAGCCTGTGCTTTTCCACGAGGCCCGTATAACCGCGTCCGAATACCTTGAAGAACTCGTCCTCGATCGCCGGAATCGCGCACTTGGCGTTCAGCATCCCCTGGTGCTCGCCCATCTTGAACAGAGTGTTGTATGCCGGCCCGGCGGAGAACCCCATGTTCACAGGCTCCTCCAGGTCTATCCTGTTGTCCGTCTTGTACGGAGGAAGGAACCCGTCCACGGCATCCTGTGCGGGGATGTCGACGTTCTCATAGGTATGAGTGAGATTAAAGCCGTCAAGATTCACCATGAAAGGGATGGAAACAGACGGATCCTCTGCGATGCGATATGCCATTATGGCCATGTCCAGCGCCTCCTGGGCGTTCATGGCGTAGAACTGGATCCACCCAGAGCTTATCTGCGACAGCGAGTCGCTCTGGTCGCCGTAGATGTTCCAAGGCAACGCCACCGAGCGGTCCGCATTCATCATCACTATGGGGAAGCGTCCCCCCGCGGCGTACGGAAGGCATTCCGCCATGTACAACAGCCCCTGGGAAGACGTCGCGGTGAACACGCGGACTCCTGCGGCAGACGCCCCGATGGCGCAGGACATCGCCGAATGCTCGGATTCGACATGTATGAAGTCTGACACCAGCTTGCCATCGGCCACCATCTCGGACAGCCTCTCGACGACGATCGTCTGGGGAGTGATCGGGTATGCGGAAATGACGGCCGGCCTGCACAGGCTGATGCCCTGCGCGAAGGCCTCGTTGCCCGATACGAACGCCCGGGTCATCTCTCAGCCTCCATCGATATGCAGCCAAATGAGCATATGCGTGCACAGATGCCACATCCTTTGCAGAAGTCGTAATCCACGGAAGCCTTCCCGGACTCCATGCGTATGGTACCGTCCGGACAATGCAGATAGCATCTGTAGCAGCCCTTACACAGGCCCGCGTCTATCACCGGACGGACCGTCCTCCACCCGGCGTTGACGTCCACAAGCGTGCCTGCACGATAGCATGTACTGGAAGGAAGGTTATCGGAGCTCCACACTGGGATGTCAGAGGTCAGCCTCGGGACAATCATGTGCACGCCTCCATCTCGGCGTAGGCTTTCTCCATGACCGCCAGGTTCTTCTGCCGGAGACGCGCCGGCATGCATGCCTCGATCCCGATCCCCAAGGAACGGACGTCGAGCCCTTCGACTAGCGCCCCGAGGGCCCCTGCCATAGCCGTGTTGGTGATCGGAGCTCCGAGTACCGACTGGGCCAGCCCGGAAGCGTCGAAGGATATGACACCGTCCAGGCCGAAGTTCTCCCTGCTGTTCACCAACGCCATTCCCTGTTCTGGAGGCCTCCGGGGGAACAGACCCTCGTCCAGATACAGCGAAAAGTCCGGGTTCGATACCTGACTACGGTCGTTTATCGGAGCCTGGGACAGCTTGGTGAAGGCCTTGACAGGCGCTCCGCGACGCTCCGGTCCGAAGGACGGGAATGCCATGGCATACCTGTCCTCTCTGCTCAATGCGTATGCGGCCCCGACGATGCGGGCGGCGGTGAAAGCCCCCTGCCCTCCGCGGCCGTACCAAATAATCTCAATCCTCTTATCGGTCATGTTAGCGCGTCCTACGATTCTTCGCTCCGATAATGTGTGAAAGGGTTTAGCGCCGCCCGTCCGGACGGCAAGAAAAGATTCAGGCGGTGGTTTGCTTGTTGTTGATGTCGTACAGGATCACGGCAGGCTCCGCGGCGACGCCGTACTGGGCCTGGTTGGAGTTCAGTGCGGTCACCACGCCGTTAGAGCCGGTGGCGTCGATGAACTTGACATTCAGACCCGCCTGCTCGTACAGAGTCCTGTCCTCGTTCAGGCTGGGGTTGATCTTAGAAAGACCAGGGAGCTTCTCGTCGGCGAGATGGGTAGGAAGCTGATGGAGGTCGTTGACGATCACGCTGAGGGTGACTGTCGTCAGAGCGGAAGGGCTGCCGTAAGAGGACTTGTTCAGGATAGACCTGATGTACGAATCGTCTACGAACCTCTCTGCGAACTCGGCGGTGTTCCTGAATCCGAGGTCGGCGAGGGTGTTCGTCGCGAGGCCCCCTATATCGTACAGCGTCTGGGTCTGGCTGGAGATGTCGGCCTTGATCCTGCTAAGGGGATTGCTGGCATCGATGCTGGCATAGGCCATCTCGTCTCCCCAGGCGTACTCTATGGCGTCGAATGCGTTGAGTATCTGCTCAGTGGTGAGCCCGCTGCTCGCGCCGCCGGCATGCTTGTACGCGTAGTCCACCAGCGTCTTGTGGGTGGCGACAGAGGGGTCGTAGCCATTCTCCTTGATGTCCATCACGACTGAGTTGAGCCAGTCGGTCGCGTTCTTGACCGCCCAGACCAGCCTCTCCGTCGTATCCTTGTTGCCCTCCATGTAATGGGTGTTGCCGTAAAGGACGCAGCACGTGACATGCGGGAACAGGAGATCTGTAGTGACGAGGTTCTGGTATGTCGCAGTCTCCCCGATCACCAGTGCGCTGAACTGCGGCTCCCAGGTTATGCCTATGGCGAGACCCGTCGAGGACTGGACCTCCTTGATTCTTGCTGCGGACCCCTGCGTTACCGTGTACCCGACCTGCCCGTCTCCCGGATTTCCTGCGACCAGCGAGAGCTTCTTCGTCTCGCCGTCTGTGTATGCTGGGTCGGCGAGGTACACTTCGACGATCGTCTTGAGCTGATAGTACTGTATCGAACCGACCGTCGGCACGCCGAAGAGGAGCCTCTCCCAGCCGGCGGCCTTGAAGATGGCGATCTCCCCCACGCCTGGGACGTTATGGGTCTTCAGCGTGGAGTCGTCGTTCAGGACGAACAGGTCTCCTTTGTCCACCTTAGACTCGTCGAAGTAGAAACCGGAGCCCACCCCCTCGAGGCCCGAGATGAGATTGATCTCCGTGCTCTCGGCCTCGCTGCTCCTGTTGCTGAGGAGAACAGCCGCGCCGGCGATGACGACTATGGCGGCGACGGCTATGACTATTACCTTGTATCTTTGCATGTTCACACCATTTTTCATATTTTCATATATGAAATATGTAAATTGCTATCTTGCGTATTATATTTAAAAATATCGATTTCTGGATTCATTTAGAAATTCCACCATGCCAGCGGGAGCCGCTGGGCGGAAAGAACCTTCTCTTTATGCCAAAAGAACTCCCAAAAACAGATCAAAAATACGCAATAATCGCAGCGTATTATTCATTTTCAATCAATAATATTTGTATATGCATATTTTTGACCGCTGACTATATCTATGAATTATTTTATCCATTTCCTATATGAAATTAGAAATAATGATTTCCGTCATCGGAGGCTCGGCATGAGCGGCCTCAAGGAATGGCTCATGGAGGACGTGAGCGGATCAAAAAAACAGGACAGCCAGCCCGCCGGAAGAAAGAATCGTTCCTTCGACCCTGACAGCAGAGCCCACAAGATCTGCGTCAATACGGCTTACGCGGCCATATCTATAATCATGTTAGTGGCAACCTGGTACATCGTCTCATGGTACGTCAACAAGACCGTCATCCCCACTCCCCTGGAGACATGGGACGCCTTGGTGGACTTCTTCGAGAACGGCGATTCTACCGCTGGAGGAAGCGCATGGAGCTACATCAGATCCAGCTTCGGGACCCTCCTGAAGGGATTCCTGATCGCGCTGGTCCTCGCGTTCCCGATCGGCCTCCTCCTGGGATCCATTCCAGTCCTGGACAGGCTATTCAGCCCTGCGCTGAACGTCCTGAGGCCTATCGCGCCTGTCGCATGGGCGCCTGTGCTCATCATCCTGCTGCAGTCGGATGCCAGCGGAGCCATGATGGTCGTGTTCATCGGCGCCTTCTTCCCCATACTCACCACAGTGAGCTTCGGCGTGAAGAAGATCGACGCCAACCTGATCAACGCGACGAAGGTCCTCGGCGCAACCTGGAGCCAGACCTTCGTCAAGATCACGGTCCCCGCATCGGTGCCCTTCCTCATGAACGGCGTCAAGACCGCTCTCGGGATCGGATGGATGTGCATAGTGTCCGCGGAGCTCTACGCCTCTGGTGTCGGAGGACTGGGGAATTACATAACCAACCAGGCGGGACTAGGAGCATGGCCCCAGGTGTACGCCGGAATTGTGATAGTCGGCATACTCGGGCTGATCACCGTCCTCGTGGCGGACTACGTCTCAAAGGTGCTGAACAAGAAATGGGGTGTTGAAGAATGAGCGTAATTGAATGGCTGAAGGACGACCCTTCGGCGAACAAGAAGGATCGGGAAGGAAAGAAGAGGGCCTCGATATCGAAATGGCTCAAAGGGGAAGTCGGGATCAACACGGAAGCGGCCATCAAAAGGTCGTTCCACGAGACCAGCATAGGAGAGAGCGACGTCCAGATCAGCATACGCAACATAGGGAAGACGTACGTGAAGAACGGTGTCGAGACGAAGGCCATAGACGAGATCTCCATCGATGTCAGGAAAGGGGAGCTCGTGTCTTTCATCGGCCCTTCAGGATGCGGGAAGACGACGCTGCTGAACATGATAGCGGGGCTCCTGCCGCCGACCTCTGGGGTGGTCTATGTCGGAAGCAAGGAATGCACCGGTCCAGGACGGGACAGAGGCATGGTCTTCCAGGATTTCGCGCTGCTGCCGTGGCGCACGGTCAAAAACAACGTGGAGCTCGGACTGGAGATCGCCGGGGTCCCGAAAGCGGAGCGGAGCGCGAAGGCCGACGAGTACCTGCGCATAGTCGGACTCGAGAAGTTCGCGAACTCCCATATCAACGAGCTGTCCGGAGGTATGAAGCAGCGCGTCGGGATCGCCAGAGCGCTGATAGTGGAACCCGACGTGATCCTCATGGACGAGCCCTTCGGAGCGTTAGACGCACAGACAAGGAACCTCATGCAGACGCAGCTGATAGACATCCTCAAGACCACGAAGCAGACGATAATTTTCATCACCCACTCCGTAGACGAGGCGGTCTATCTCTCCGACAAAGTCGTGGTCCTTACTAAGAGGCCGACGACGGTCAACGAGGTCGTCGAGATCCCCTGGTCCAGGCCGAGGGACCGCACGACTCCGGAATTCAACGAGATGAAGAGGGAGATCGTGGCGTATCTCGAGCACGAGAACGTGCTGGTGGACTGAGATAAGCCTTCCAGGCCGTGCTCAGCTCCGGCATGGCCCTTTCCTTTTTCCTGCAAACCTTCGTCGCAAGCCGAAGAATGCGCCGGCCATGCCGGACCTCAGCGATTCGAGGCGGTCGGTGGCGTCGCGGATCCTTCCGGACTCCATGTAGAGGAGCCGCCTTCCGTAGACCGCCGCATCGTACTCGTGCGTCACGACGACCACCGCCGTACCCGACTCGTTTACCCGGGACAGCAGCTCCATGACGGCCCTGGCGCTCTCCCGGTCCAGGTCGGACGTCGGCTCGTCCGCCAGAATGAGGTCCGGTCCGTTCATCAAAGACCTGGCTATGGACGCCCTCCTCTGCTCTCCCCCGGACATCTCCCTGGGGAACGCACCGGACAGCCCCCCTATGCCCAGCCTGTCCAGAAGGTCTTGAGCCTCTTCGGGATCCTTCCCACGGCCGTACAGCTGCGTAGAGAGCAGCACGTTCTCCAGAACGGTCAGCGACGGCATAAGGCCGTGCCTCTGTGGAACATACCCTATCCTCTCGTTGCGGAACCTGGACGAATCCCTGTCGCTCATCGATGAGACGTCCCTGCCGTCCACCGTCACTCTTCCGGAAGTCGGGTGCTGCGCTCCTGCGATGAGGTTCAGCAGAGTGGTCTTCCCGCTGCCGGACCGCCCCATAACGGTAACGAACTCCCCCCTTTCCAATCCGAGGGACACGTCATCGACAGCTCTGAACTCCGCGTTCCCGCGTCTGTATACGACAGTGGCCCCCTCCACCTCGACCAGCATTCATTCCCCCTCCCTGAAAAGATGATGGATATCCTTCCTCGACAGCGAGAATGCCGCCGCCAGAGAGGACAGAGGCCCTATCAAGAAGGCCACCGCGAAAGCCACGGCCGCCGCAGGGACCAGCGATGCCAGGGAGGGGGAGATGTACGGCATCCCGAGGGAATCCCCTATAATCCCGCTTAGCGGCAGCACGAACGCCAGAGCCAGCACTATCCCTGCCAAGGCTCCCAGGGCGCTGACGACCGCAGATTCGTAGAGGGCCATGGACACTATGTGGCCGCGGGTCGCGCCCATCATCCTCAGCACGGCGAAATCCTTCCTGCGGGAACCGACGGAATTGGCAAAGAGCACGGCGAGGATCACGGCCGATATGGCGACGACCATGAGCTCGAAGGCCTCCACATATCCTGTCAGAGAGCCCATCTGCGCCGTGATCTTCGAAGTCACGTCCTCAGAGGACAACACGTCGACCTCCGAGCCGGACCCCACGCTCCGGATGCGGTTGGCGACCTGCGTCACGGAGTATCCGGGGTCGACGTCGACCAGGACCACGGATATCTCGGAATCCACGTCGCCGTCCACTACGAAGCCCAGCGCGGACGCGTACTCCGCCATGTGGCGGATGGTGTCCTTGACCATGAACACAGAATTGTCCATCCCTGTGCCGGACTCCGCCAGACTGGCGACGACCTCGAACCTGTGGTCGAACAGGCGTATGTAACCGTCGCCGACCTTGATGTTCGATCCGACCACCAGCTGATCGACGCCGACCTGGGACGAGTAGCTCTTGGAGATCCATGGCGTCACCGTGAAATCGGTCTCCGGATTGTAGGCTATCAGCTGTACCAGGAACTCGCAGCAATCGACGTCGGAGATAGATGTCATGTAGAACTGGGAGCTCACCCTTTTCACGCCCGTCACCGAGCCGATCCCGGATTCCAGCCCCGCGGGCATAAAGAAGGACGAGGCCGTCCCGTTGACTAGTATCGCCTCCTCCGCATATCCGCTGCCTGCGGGAACAGCCATGAGGTCCGCCCCCAGCCTCTCCTCGACGTTCGCCTCGCCCATCCTCAGGCTGTCCACCACGATGGACCCTGCGAGGATGGCGAACGACACCGCCATGACTATGCATGCGATTCCCAAGGTCCTCCCCGGACGGCCGATCAGGCTCTTGTTGGAGACTCTGATTATCCCCATCGTATCCTTCTGGAGTCGCTCTTGATAAGCAGTAGGTTCACTGCGCTGACCACGGCGGCGACGGCCCCTGAGGCGATCATCCCCGGCCTCCCTGTCCTGTTGCATGCCATCATGTCGCTGTCGCAGGTTCCGATGATGACAGTGACGACGAGGACGGAGAGCACCGAGAGCGCGAGGACCGCCAATCCCAGGAATTCGCGGCTCCTGTGGCTCTCGACGAACAAAGAGGCCGCCGACAGCACGGCAATGGAGATTCCGATGAAGACCTCCGCATAGCCTGTCGCGTGGCAGGGCCCATCCATGGCGTCTCCGCAGATGGGATAAATAGTGTACGGTCCGACAGCAATCAACAGGCCCAGGATCGACAACACGATCGCCGAATACCGAGACGTTCCTGGATAGATGGACATGATGTAATACCTATCAAACTCATAGGTAATATAGATTCTGAAAGCCGGTAGCTGCATGCCGATATCGGCTGGATGCCGTCCGTCTGACTCGCAACACGATGGTCGGAGGGCGACCTTCAATTACCTACTAAAATGATGGGTAATTATAAGTATCGTGTTCCTGATGACCAATCAGGAGATTTTATGGCCGATAAACCGAAATACAGGCTGGAGACCCTCCAGGTCCACGCCGGACAGGAAAATGCGGACCCCGCTACCGATGCCCGCGCCGTTCCAATCTACATGACCACCTCGTATGTATTCAAAGATTCTGCTCAAGCAGCAGGCCGTTTCGCTCTCACAGAGCCCGGAAACATCTACACGAGGCTCATGAACCCCACATCCGGCGTCTTCGAAGAGAGGATGGCTGCATTGGAGGGCGGAGTGGCGGCCCTTGCGACGGCTTCGGGGTCCGCGGCCATCACCTATGCTATACAGAACATAGCCCTGGCAGGAGACCACATCGTATCGTCTACCAACCTGTACGGAGGGACGACCAACCTCCTCGCCAACACCCTTCGCGAGCAGGGCATAGAGACGACTTTCGTAGACCCTTCCGACCCGGAGAACTTCGCCAAGGCTATCAAGAGCAACACCAAGCTCCTGTACACCGAGTGCTTGGGCAACCCCAACTCTGATGTCGCAGACCTCGAAGCCATCTCTAAGATAGCTCACGACCACGGCATACCCCTGATCGTGGACAGCACCTTCAGCCCCCCTTCCATACTCAAGCCTATAGAGCACGGAGCGGACATCGTGGTGCACTCGGCGACCAAATTCATCGGAGGCCACGGCGTCGCCATGGGAGGAGTCATCGTCGACAGCGGAAACTTCGACTGGGCCCAGAATGACAAGTTCCCGACCCTCTCCAAGCCCAACCCGTCCTACCACGGCATCGTATTCACCGAGGCTGTCGGGAAAGCCGCTTTCGTCATCAAGATACGCACCACCCTGATGAGGGATCAGGGGGCGGCCATCTCGCCGTTCAACTCTTTCCTCCTGCTCCTGGGACTGGAGACGCTGTCGCTGCGCACGGAAAGGCACATCGAGAACGCTCTGAAGGTCGTGGACTTCCTCAAGAACCATCCCCAGGTGGAGAAGGTCAACCATCCGTCTCTCGAGACCGGGAAGAAGAAGGAACTCTACGACAGATACTTCCCCCATGGAGCAGGATCGATATTCACCTTCGAGATCAAGGGCGGAGCGGAGGCTGCCAAGAAGTTCACAGAATCCCTGAAACTGTTCTCCTTGCTCGCCAACGTAGCTGACGTGAAATCCTTGGTGATCCACCCTGCATCGACCACCCATTCCCAGCTGGACGAGGAGGGCCTCCTGGCCAGCGGCATCAAACCTAACACCGTCCGCCTGTCGATAGGAATCGAACACATAGACGACATCATAGCAGACCTGAAACAAGGATTCGAAACGATAAAGGAGTGATTTGAATGACACTTTACAGATCTATAGAAGAAACAATCGGAAACACCCCCCTGGTGGAGCTTAGGAACATAGAGAGAGAGCTCGGCCTGAAAGCGAGGCTATTCGCGAAGGTCGAGTTCTTCAACCCTGCAGGTTCCGTCAAGGACAGAATAGCCAAGGCTATGCTGGACGACTTGGAAGCCAGCGGGAAGATCGGAAAGGACGCCGTCATAATAGAGCCGACATCCGGTAACACGGGCATAGGGTTAGCATCTGTAGCCGCGGCAAGAGGGTACAGAGCCATCATCGTCATGCCCGAGACCATGTCCGTGGAACGCCGCAAGCTGATGAAGGCTTACGGGGCGGAACTGGTCCTCACGAAAGGATCCGAAGGCATGAAAGGGGCGGTCAACAAGGCGGAGGAGCTTCACAAGGAGATTCCCGGTTCCGTCATCCCAGGACAGTTCGTCAATCCCTCCAACCCCCGCATACACTTCGAGACCACCGGCCCCGAGATCTACAGGGACCTGGACGGAAAGGTCGATGTTCTCGTAGCCGGAGTCGGGACCGGAGGAACCGTCTCCGGGATCGGAAAGTTCCTGAAAAGCAAGAATCCCGAGACTGAAGTGGTCGCGGTGGAGCCTGCGAGATCCCCTCTGCTGTCCGAAGGAAAGGTCGGGCCTCACGGAATCCAGGGAATCGGCGCAAACTTCGTCCCCGACACCCTGGACAGAAACGTCTACGACAGGATAATCAAAGTCTCAGACGACGACGCCTACAACGGAGGAAGGCTAATAGGACGCAAGGAAGGCATCCTGGTGGGAATCTCATCCGGAGCGGCGCTGTCCGCTGCCATAGATCTCGCCAAATACCCTGCGTACGCCAAGAAGAACATCGTCGCGACCATACCCGACACCGGCGACAGCTACCTATCCACACCTA
>JAEEGL014780130.1_pt1 | contig 13533 bp, 9 predicted proteins | sample 9134231 | NCBI WGS metagenome assembly JAEEGL01 (sample SAMN16246548, study PRJNA631951) | gut metagenome | biome: gut microbiome; feature: rumen; material: fiber-attached | host: Bos | place: Iran: Karaj | collected 2018-10
ATCTTCGCACCGATCAGAGCGCATACACCGCCGACCATATGAACAGCCGTTGAACCCGCGAAATCATGGAAGCCCAGATTCGCCAGCCATCCGCCGCCCCAGATCCAGTGGCCGGATACCGGGTAAATGAACAGTGAAATCGCCGCGGAATAGATGCAGTAGGCGGAGAACTTCGTCCGTTCAGCCATGGCGCCGGAAACGATGGTGGCGCTGGTGGCACAGAAAACAGTCTGGAAAATGGCATAGGCCCAGAGCGGGACTCCGGCCGGAAGGATATGACTGTAGTCCTTCATAATGAAAGGATCAATCCAGCCGAACAGCGCGGTGCCGGCGCCGAACATAATGCCGTATCCGAACATCCAGTAAAGCGGGGTGCCGATGCAGAAGTCCATCAGGTTTTTCATCAGGATATTCCCGGTATTCTTGGCGCGGGTAAAGCCCGCTTCACACATGGCGAAACCGGCCTGCATGAAAAAGACCAGCGCGGCTCCGAGAAGTACCCAGATGGTGTTGACTGCTGAGAATGTCATGAAAATCACTCCGTTTCCCTGTATTTCCCGAAAAGAAAAGAGGCGCCGGGTGTTTAAGCACACCCTTGCGCCTCATCGGGATGTGCGGATTATATGCAGATGCCTTTCGCCTGTCAAGAGTCAGTACAGGCAAAAAACAATCGGAGTTCCGGAAGAGATCCTCCTCATGGCCGGGCCCGGGAATTGTTTTCCTGCTGTTTTTTGTTTGACAGCAAAAACCGCCCGTGCTATGATGCCGGCATTGGGACAAGGGCGTCCCTGAAATGGATGCCCCTGTCTTTTTTATTTTTCTGCGGATGGAGGAAGGCAAACGATGCTGCAGCCCAGGGCCGGTTATCAGAACCTGAAGGATTCCTATCTGTTTTTCGGAATCAGCCGGAAAATCGAGGCGTACCTGAATGAACATCCCGGTGCACATCTGTACCGGATGGGCATCGGCGATGTCTCTCTTCCGCTCTGCGATGCCGTCATCCGTGCGCTGCATCAGGCAGTCGATGATCAGGCCAGCCGGGACCGTTTCCACGGATATATGCCGGAATGCGGCGCACCCTTTCTCCGGGAAGCGGTTGCCCGCTTCTATCAGGAGCGGAAGCTGCCGGTCACGGCGGATGAAGTGTTTGTCTCCAGCGGAGCCAGCGACGAGCTGGGGGATCTGCTGGACCTTTTTGATGTTTCTTCCGCCGCGCTGATTATGGAGCCGGCCTATCCCGCCTATGTGGACGCGAACATCATGGCCGGCCGGAAGATTGTGTACCTCGCCGCCGGCCCGGAGAATGATTTCCTGCCCCTGCCGGATGACCGGCTGCAGGCGGATCTGATTTACATTTGCTCGCCGAACAACCCGACCGGAGCGGTCTGCACCCGCAGTCACCTGCAGGCCTGGGTGGACTGGGCCAACGGCCGCGGTGCGGTCATCCTTTTCGACGCCGCTTATGAAGCCTTTGTTTCGGAGGACCTTCCAAGAAGCATTTTTGAAATCCCCGGAGCTGAAACCTGTGCCATCGAAATCTGTTCCCTTTCGAAAACAGCGGGGTTTACCGGCACCCGGCTGGGATATACGGTCATTCCGGAGAAGCTGGTTCGCCAGGGCATGAATCTTCGGGAGATGTGGATTCGAAACCGGACCACAAAAACCAACGGCGTTTCATATATCCTGCAGCGGGGCGGCGCAGCGGTCTTTACACCGGAAGGGCAGGAGCAGATCCGCCGGAATATCCGGATCTATCAGGAAAATGCCCGGGTAATGATGGAAGCGCTTTCCCGGATCGGAATCCGGTTCTGGGGCGGAACCAATGCCCCCTACATCTGGATGCAGTGCCCCGATGGGATGAAGAGCTGGCCGTTTTTTGATCTGCTGCTTTCCCGGATTCAGGTCATCGGAACCCCGGGCGTTGGATTCGGTTCCTGCGGAGAAGGGTATTTCCGTCTGTCCTCCTTTGGGGATCCGGAGGATACAAAGGAAGCGGCCCGCCGTCTGGTGGAGCTGCTGCGGTAAAGCGCCGGATTCCGGGATCCGGCACCGGCATTCCATGGCTTCCCGGAATTGGATCCGAATCTCGCTGATATTGGAGGAGGAAAAAGTATGTGTGCCATCTTTGGTGTGACCAGCAAAATGATCTCCATGGAGCGGATGATGGCCGGTTTTAACCGGACGGTTTCCCGTGGTCCGGATATGAGCCGGTTCGAGGAGATTCCCTGCGGTTTTCTCGGCTTTCATCGTCTGGCAATTATGGGGCTGGACGAGCGGGGAATGCAGCCCTTCCGTCTGGGAGAGGATGCGGTGGTCTGCAATGGCGAACTGTATGACTTCCGTCCTCTGCGGGCGCGGCTGATGGAGCAGTATGAGATGCAGGGCGAATCGGACTGTGAGATCCTGCTCCCCCTGTATCATGAATACGGTGTCGAAATGTTTAAAACGCTGGATGCGGAGTTTGCCCTGATCCTGTGGGACGGGAAGCAGAAGAAGCTCATCGCCGCCCGGGATCCCATCGGCATTCGTCCGCTGTATTACGGCCGGCTTCCGGACGGGGAATGGGCTTTTGCCAGCGAACCGAAAAACCTGATCGGGCTGTGCGAAAACATCCTGCCCTTCCCGCCCGGGCATTACTGGATGGACGGGGAATTTGTCCGGTATGCTGATCCGGCTTATGTGGGCTATTTCACGATGAAGGAGGAGGAAGACGTCTGCGCCAAACTCCGCCGGCTGCTGATGGACGGCGTCCGGAAGCGTCTGGATGCGGATGCGCCGCTGGGCTTCCTGCTCTCCGGCGGTCTGGATTCCTCGCTGGTCTGCGCGATTGCGCAGAAGATGCTGCCCGGAAAAATCAGGACCTTTGCCATCGGCATGGATGTGGACGCGATTGACCTGAAATACGCCCGCATGGTGGCCAATTATATCGGGAGCGACCATACGGAGGTAATCATCTCGGAACAGGATGTCCTGGATGCGCTGCCCGCCGTGGTGGAACTGCTGGCCACATGGGATATCACGACCATCCGGGCCTCCATCGGGATGTATCTGGTCTGTAAATGGATCCATGAACATACGGACGTTCGGGTTCTGCTGACCGGGGAGATCTCAGATGAGCTTTTCGGCTATAAGTATACCGACTTTGCCCCCTCTGCTGCGGCCTTCCAGGAGGAAGCGGAAAAGCGGATCCGGGAGCTGCATGTCTATGACGTGCTGCGGGCGGATCGCTGCATTTCCGTGAACAGCCTGGAGGCAAGGGTTCCCTTTGGGGATCTGAAGTTTGTCCGATATGCCATGAGCATCGATCCGGAGCTGAAAATGAACCGGCATAACATGGGCAAGTATCTGATCCGGAAAGCCTTCGAGGCGGATCACATCCTGCCGGATGAAATTCTCTGGCGTCAGAAGGCCGCGTTCTCCGACGCGGTGGGGCATTCCATGGTAAATGATCTGAAGGCGCTGGCGGAGCGAACCTATTCCGATGAGGATCTGCAGCGGCTCGCTGCCAAATATGACTACTGCCGTCCGTTTACGAAGGAAAGCCTGCTGTACCGGGAACTGTTTGAAAAGTTTTATCCCGGTCAGGCCCGTATGATTCCTGATTTCTGGATGCCCAACAAAAACTGGCCCGGCTGTAATGTGGATGACCCGTCCGCGCGGGTGCTCAGCAATTACGGAGCCAGCGGTCAGTAAACTGCACTTCAAAAAAGCAGCGCGGATCCTGCCGCGCGGGAGGTGCTCTGATGGCGGATCATCAGTCCGTTCTGATTCTGGATTTTGGCGGCCAGTATACGCAGCTGATTGCCCGGCGCGTCCGTGAATGCCATGTTCTTTCGGAGGTCGTTCCCTGGAATGTGCCCGTGGCGGAAATCCGCCGGCGCAGCCCGGCGGGGATCATCCTTTCCGGCGGACCTGCCAGCGTGCATGATCCGGAAGCCCCCTGCTGTGATCCGGCGGTTTTCGGCCTTGGCATTCCCCTGCTGGGCATATGCTATGGCATGCAGCTGACGGCCCATCTGCTGGGCGGGCAGGTGGAAAAAGCCCGGGAAAGGGAGTACGGCCGGATCAGCGTCTCTCTGTCCGGAGAAACCGCCCTTCTGCATGGGCTGAAAGCGGAAAGCCCCTGCTGGATGAGCCACACCTGGCAGGTCGCTGCATGTCCGCCCGGCTTCCGTTCCATCGCCGCCTCCGCCAGCTGCCCTGTCGCCGCCATGGCCTGTGAGGAGAAGCAGCTCTATGGGGTGCAGTTTCATCCGGAGGTCACCCATACGGAAGAGGGGACCCTGCTGCTGCGGAATTTTCTTTTCGCGCTCTGCCGCTGTACCGGGGACTGGACCATGGCAGATTATAAGCAGAACACGGTCTCTTCCATCCGTCAGAAAGTTGGCAGCGGCAGAATCCTGCTGGCGCTTTCCGGCGGGGTGGATTCTTCTGTCGCAGCAGCGCTTCTGGCTGAAGCAGTAGGCGATCGCCTTACCTGCATTTTTGTTGATCACGGTCTGATGCGTCTTGGTGAGGGGGACGCCGTGGAATCCACATTCTCGCGCCGAAATTTGAATTTCATCCGTGTCAATGCCGAAGACCGCTTCCTCCGCCGCCTTTTCGGAATTACAGATCCGGAGCAGAAACGTAAAACCATCGGGGAGGAGTTTATCCGTATTTTTGAGGAAGAATCTCGAAAAATCGGTTCTGTGGATTATCTGGCGCAGGGCACGATCTATCCGGACGTCATCGAATCAGGCCTCGGCGATGCCTCTGTTATTAAGAGCCATCACAACGTAGGCGGGTTGCCCGCCCATGTTGATTTTCGCGAAATCCTTGAACCGCTTCGTCCGCTGTTTAAGGATGAAGTCCGCCAGCTGGGCCTGGAGCTCGGGTTGCCGGAGCAGCTGGTTACACGTCAGCCTTTTCCCGGTCCTGGTCTCGGGATTCGAATCATCGGGGAAATCACCAAAGAGAAGCTGGATCTGCTGCGTCAGGCGGATTCCATTTTTCAGGAGGAAGTCAAAAATGCCGGTCTGACATCCCAGTGCAGTCAGTATTTTGCAGCGCTGACCAACATGCGCTCTGTCGGCGTTATGGGGGACAGCCGCAGTTATGATTACGCGGTTGCCCTGCGTTGTGTTGAGACGGACGACTTTATGACTGCCGACTGGGTCCACCTGCCATACGAGCTTCTGGCTCGGATTTCTGATCGTATTGTTAACGAAGTTCAGGGAATTAACCGCGTATTTTACGATATCACATCAAAGCCACCCGCTACTGTGGAATATGAGTAAGTGTGAAAACTGTTTAGTCAGAGAAAGAGGTGCACAAATATGAAAACCTGCGCAATTGTCGGTATAAACTGGGGTGACGAGGGGAAAGGCCGCATGGTCGATCTGCTGACGGAAGACTATGATGTTGTCATCCGGTATCAGGGAGGGGGAAATGCCGGCCATACCGTTGTAAATGAATATGGCAAATTTGCTTTGCATCTGCTTCCTTCCGGCGTTTTTCGCCCTAGTGTCGTCAACATTCTGGGAAACGGAGTTGCGCTTGATCTGGAAAACCTCTGGCGTGAGATCGAAGATGTCCGGTCAAAAGGTGTCTCCCTTACCCCGCAGAACCTGAAAATCAGTGACCGTGCCTCCCTCCTTCTGCCATGGCACCGGCAGCAGGACCAGCTCGAGGAAATAAGGCTGAAGGACAAAAAGTTCGGCTCCACCATGCAGGGTATCGCCCCCTTCTATTCCGACAAATACCAGAAAAAAACAGTTCTGGCCGGAGAACTGTTCTATCCGGAGCACCTGGCTGCCCATCTGATGGAACTGCTCGCATGGAAAAACCTGATCCTGACCGGTGTTTACGGTGTGGATCCATGTTCTGAGGAGCAGCTCATGGACTGGATTACAAACTACGGAGAGAAACTGAAGCCGTTTATCTGTGATACAGGCGCTTTTCTCCATCAAGCTTCCCTGGAGGGAAAGAGCCTTCTGTTTGAAGCGCAGCTTGGTGCACTTCGTGATCTCGATTACGGCATCTACCCATATACCACTTCTTCCAACTCGATTGCCGCTTATGCCCCGGTAGGTTCCGGTCTTCCAACGGTGAAGCTCGACGAAATTATCGGCGTAGTCAAGGCTTATTCCACCTGTGTCGGAGAAGGGCCTTTTGTCTGTGAATTATTCGGCGCCGAGGCCGAAAAACTCCGGGAAGCCGGTGCGGAATACGGGGCAAAAACCGGACGTCCGCGCAGAGTCGGTCCCCTTGACCTTGTAGCGACCCGATATGGCGTCAGAACGCAGGGAGCAACAGCACTTGCATTGACAAAGCTGGATGTGTTAAGCTATCTGGCAGAGATTCCGGTATGCACGCATTATGAGATCAATGGCATCCGTACGGAAGAATTTCCGTTTCCTGCCGCATTGGACTCCGCTGTTCCGGTCACGGAAATGCTGGAGGGTTGGAATTGTGATATTTCTTCTGCGCGCTCCTGGGAAGAGCTTCCAGCCGCGGCGAGAAACTATGTGGAATACATTGAGAATTTCCTGGGCTGCCCGATCCGCTATATCTCTGTCGGCGCGGAAAGGGATGCGTACCTCGTTCACTGAAAGAAGGGAAAACATGCACGACCAGTATGAGTCCCCGCTCATCTCCCGCTATGCCTCTGAGGAGATGCTGCACCTCTTCTCTCCGCAGCGTCGGATCGAAACCTGGCGCCGTCTCTGGCTGGCACTGGCACAGGCAGAACATGTGCTCGGTCTGCCAATCACGGAGGCACAAATCCAGGAACTGAAAGAACATTTGACGGATATTGACTTCGACTGTGCACGACTTCGGGAAGCCGAGGTTCGTCATGATGTCATGGCACATATCTACACCTACGGAAAAGCCGCCCCTTCGGCGGCAGGCATTATTCATCTGGGCGCCACGAGCTGCTATGTTACGGATAACGGTGATTTGATTCTTTACCGGCAGGGTCTGCAGTATCTGCGTATGCAGCTTTGCTCGCTTTTGTCAGACCTTGCGGGGTTCGCCGAACGCTACAAAGAACTCCCGACACTGGGCTATACGCATTATCAGCCGGCGCAGCTTGTCACCGTTGGAAAGCGTGCAACCCTCTGGATGCAGGATTTGATCTCCGATCTGGAAGAGCTGGATGAGACTCTGCACAGCATGAAATTCCTCGGATGTCGGGGCACCACTGGAACTGAAGCGAGTTTTCTGGCTCTTTTTGATGGCGACACGGAAAAGATTGACCAGCTCAATAGCATCCTTGCCGAGAGTTTTGGGTTTGCAGAATGCTATTCCGTCTGCGGCCAGACCTATCCCCGTAAAACAGACAGCAGGATCATGAACTGCCTGAGTTCCATTGCGCAGAGCTGCTACCGGCTTGCGCAGGACATCCGTCTCCTTCAGCACGACCATCAGGTGGAAGAGCCTTTCGAGAGCAGTCAGGTCGGTTCTTCTGCGATGGCCTATAAACGAAATCCCATGCGCTGTGAGAGAATCTGTTCTCTGAGCCGCTATCTGATAACCCTCGCCGTCAACGCGCCGCTGACCGCCTCTGCTCAGTGGTTTGAGAGGACCCTGGATGATTCTGCCAATCGTCGTCTCTCGATGCCGGAGGCGTTTCTGTGCGCAGACTCCATCCTGCGTCTCTCCCGGAATGTGTGCTCCGGGCTGCAGGTAAATGAGAAGATCATTTCCCGCAGCGTACGGGAATACCTTCCGTTTATCGCGACGGAAAATCTATTGATGGAGGCAGTAAAACGCGGCGGCGATCGTCAGCAGCTCCACGAAATTATCCGCCGCTGCTCCATGGAAGCGACAGAGCGGATGAAGAACGGGGAAGACAGCAATTTGCTTTCGTTGCTGGCCAGTTATCCCGCTTTCCACATGTCGGAGGCGGAGCTTGAGATGCTCCTGGACCCGATCAAGTACATAGGACGCTGCCCCCAGCAGGTTGATGTTTTTTTACAGCGTTTCAGAAATCTGTGGGCTGGAACATCAGCTCCTGCCTCTGAGATTTCTGTCTGATCATTTTTCCTGGCGCTGGGAAAAGCACGGAAACCCTTTCCCAGACCAGGAAAGTACTGCGGACTTGACATCAGCTTTTTAGATCTTTGATACGGGATGTGATACAATGGATTTGCGATCTCTCAGGTATTTTGTAATGGTGGCAGAGGAATTAAACATTACTCATGCCGCAGAGAAGCTGAATATGAGCCAACCGCCCCTTTCCAGCCAGATGAAGAGTCTGGAGGAAGAACTCGGGACACAGCTTTTTATCCGCGGAAAACGCCGCCTGACCCTGACAGAAGCCGGAATCATTCTTTATCGTCGGGCCAGGCAAATGCTGGAACTGTCAGAACAGACACAGGACGAAATCCGTTCGCTGGAGGGTATCGTAGGGCACCTGAATATTGCACTGGTGGAAGGTCGAGCGCCCTATCTCCTTTCCCGCTGGATTGCCGGTTTCCGCATGGAATTTCCTCAGGTCAGTTTCAACCTCTGGAACGGAAGCGGTGACGATGTTTTGGATCGCCTGAACCACGGACTGGCAGATCTGGCCCTGATTGCAGCACCATACAACACAGAACTGCTGGACGGCTTTCCTGTTGCCCGTGAACCGTGGGTAGCGATTCTGTCTACCTCTCACCCGCTTGCTCAGGAGAAGGGGGACTTTCTTCCTCTGAAAAAGCTGGTGGGGCAGCCTCTGTTCATTCCAAGCCGCCGTTCCCGCATTGAAGCAGTCAATGCCTGGTTTCGGGAAATCGATGAGACACCGGTAATTGCCGGGGAACTGTCCAACTACATCGACGCCGTCGCACTGGCCGAGCAGAATGCCGGAATCTGTATCTTCCCCATGACGACCTATACTGAGAATGAACTGCTGGTCAAAAAGATCATCACGGACAGCGCCCGTCAAATTGAATATGTGCTCGTATGGAAGCGAAATCAGCTCAGCAAGGAGCTGTCCGGAGAATTTGTCAATTATGTCCGCGACTGCCTGGAGGAAGAGCAGCGCGGTCTCGCACGCTATCGAATGCCGGAGAAGGAATACCTGCCGCCGGAGGAGACAAAGTTCCTTTAAAGTCATATCTTCATCTTGCCTTTTTCGCTCTGCACGTCTATAATCCACTGGAGACAAATGCATCGATACAGAGGATAGGATACTGAAATGGTCTGGATTGCAAATACTCTGAAACTGAAGTTTTCCCGTCTGCTTCTTTATGTCAGGGCACTTGGAAAATGGCTGCTCGTCTCCGGCATTGTCGGGCTGTTCTGCGGCGCCCTCGGTTCCGCCTTTCACATTGGCGTCGACATGGTCACCGCTTTCCGGATGAGCCATACCTGGCTGATCTGGCTGCTGCCCGCAGCGGGTGTTGTCATTGTCGCGATTTACTCTTTCTTCTCTGTGGAAGGTCAGAGTACGAACAATATTATCAGTGAAGTGCAATCCGGGAAGGGTTTGAAAGTCAACCTCATCCCATCCATTTTTCTCTCCACTCTGCTGACGCATCTATGCGGTGGCTCTGCCGGTCGTGAAGGTGCCGCACTGCAGATGGGTGGCACCATCGGCTTTGAAGTAGGAAAATTGCTGCATTTGGACGACCGTGATCTCCGTACGGCAACGCTGGCCGGGATGGCTGCTTTCTTCTCCGCGCTTTTCGGCACGCCGCTGGCCGCTTCCATTTTTGCCATGGCGGTGATCAGCGTCGGACTCCTGTATCATGCTGCTCTGATTCCCTGTTTTATCGCCGCGTTAACGGCTTATGGAGTTTCTGCATTCTGTCATGTAATTCCGACCCATTATGTCGTTGTCGCTCCTCTTCTCGGCATTCCGATGCTGCTGCGTGTTGCAGCTCTTGCCGCTCTCTGTGCGGTTGTTTCCATGCTATTTTGCGATACGCTGCACTGGGCAGAGCATCTCATGCAGAAACTCTTTCCAAATCCTTATGTCAGGGTCATTGTCGGCGGCTTTCTTCTGATCGGACTGTCCCTTCTCTTCCCGGGCGGTTTATACAATGGTGCCGGGTCTTCTGTTATCCGCCGAGCCGTAGAACGCGGGCAGGCACCCACGTTTGCTTTTCTCCTGAAAATGCTTTTTACTGCTGTTACGCTCTCTGCAGGCTTCAAGGGAGGAGAGGTCGTCCCCAGTTTCTTCATCGGTGCCTGTTTCGGGGCGGTCGCCGGTCCGTTTCTGGGGATTCCGTCAGGCTTTGCCGCGGCCATCGGCCTGATCAGCGTCTTCTGCGGGGCTGTCAACTGCCCGATTGCCTCCACTTTTCTTGCAGTGGAGCTTTTCGGCGGGGACGGTCTGCTCTATTATGCACTTGCCTGTGCGCTAAGCTATATGCTTTCCGGCTACACCGGTCTGTATTCCAGTCAGCGCATCCTGTATGACAAACTGAAAGCACAGTTCATCGACGTCCGGACCAATGCCTACCACGAAGGCGAACATACCCCGATGGAAGAAAAATACCGTTGAGTGACAGGAACCAGATTCCTTTGAATGTCATGACATGAAATAAGAAAGCCCATCGGTGTGGCCGATGGGTTTTCTTATTTCTATGCTCTATGATGCGTGAAATTCGATGTCATAGGAAATCTGCTTTTTTTCGCCGCTTTCCAGTGTTTCCATTCCAGGTTTTTCCGCCAGTGTCCCGCTGAACCCGTTATCGTCAGTTCTTCCAAACCACGGTTCCAGGCAGATAAAGGGTCCTGCCCTGTTTGCCCAGATTGCCAGCAGCGGAAATCCGGCACAGTTCATGGTGATGGATGGCTTACGGTCCGGTCCGGCTATCCGTACAGTTTTGATGTCCTGTCCGTCAAAGATCCACGTATCCGGAATGTCGTCCCGATATGGTGTAAAACCGTTATCCAGCTCTAAAGAATATTTCTGCGCAGGCAAAGCAAAGCCTGCCGCGTTTGCGCTGTAGTACTGCAGGCGGCTTCGCCCGGGAAATTCGATCCAGCATTCTTCTTTCCGGGCTCCGGCCGGCATCAGGAAGCCAGGATGCCCGCCGATGGAATAGTACATGCATTCCTTTCCTGTGTTTTCCACCGTCCATTCCACGGAAAGACTTCTCCGCCTGTCCGGGCTCAATATATGTCTGACCGTAAGTTGAAATGCGTATGGGTAGTTTTTCAGGGTATCCTCGTTCGACAGCAGACGATGCGTGACACTATTTTCCGTTTTCTCCACGCAGGCGAAATCCATGTCCCGTGCAAAGCCGTGCTGTGTCCTCATCGTGTACTCTCTGGTTCCGATGCGGTACTTTCCATCCGTAACTTTCCCGACAAAAGGGAATAAAATCGGAGAATGGCGGTTCCAGACCGCAGGATCTGCCGTCCAGATGCGTTCCGTTCCGGTTTCCTTATCGATGACACTGCACAGCTCTGCCCCCGCATCTGCTATTGTTACACACAGGCTTTCGTTTTCCAGTCGATGCGTGCTCATATACTCCCTCCTGAAATAATCTCATCACTGGTCCAGCCAGTTACAGGCTGCAAGCGCCGCCACTGCTCCGTCAGCCGCAGCAGTGGTCACCTGGCGTACTTTCTTGCTGCGGCAGTCGCCCGCAACAAAGAATCCATCTGTTTTTGTCAGGCAATCCTCTCCGGCATCAGCATAACCGCCGTGATCCAGGTCCATCAGCTCCGCAAAGGCGCTGTTGTCAGGCTCATGCCCAATCGCGACAAAGAGCCCACTGACCTCCAGGCTGCGCTGCTCGCCATTCTGGCAGACGACGATTCCGCTGAGTTCATTCTCTCCCAGCAGTTCCGTGACAGAGGCATTCAGCACAAACTCAACATTCTCTTTCTCCCGCAGCGCTTCCACAAGCAGCTCCTCACCGCGGAAACGATCACGCCGGTGAATCAGGTAGACCTTGCTGCAGATCTCGCTTAACAGCAAGGCATCCTGCAGGGCGCTGTTCCCGCCGCCGTTCACCGCAACTGCCTGCCCCTGATAAAAAGCTCCGTCACACACGGCGCAATAGCCTACCCCGCTGCCCACCAGTTCTTCTTCCCGCGCAATGCCAAGCATACGCGGTTTTGCGCCGGTTGCCAAAATGACTGCCCTGGCATCAAATTCCGCACCATAGGCACAGCGCAGGTGCTTGCAGGCACCTCGTTCCTCGATGGCGATGACCTCTTCGATCTCGACCTCCGCCCCCTGTTCCATCGCCTGTTCTGCCATGCGGTTTCCCAGATCCATTCCGCTGACGGACGGGATTGCCGGATAGTTTTCTACTTTGGGTGACCAGGTGATCTGCCCGCCAAGCGTGTCTTTTTCCAGTATAAGGACGGATTTTCCTGCGCGGCAGGCATAGACAGCTGCCGTCAGTCCCGCCGGACCACCGCCGATGATGATAATGTCGTACATGTTTTCCTCCGGATTCTTCTCGATTTGACGAACAGCGTATGGTGAAATGCCATACGCTGTTCGCAGATTGATTCAGTTTTCTGTCGGGCTGCGGCTTTCCAGGGCCGCATCGTTTCAAGCAATTTTGCTTACATAGGCCTTGATGGCACCTGCGCCGGCATATTTCGTTCCATCCGGGAGCACCAGGGTCGGTGCCTGCTTCACGCCATAGGATTTTGCAAGTTCTGCATGTTCCGTTGCCAGAAGCTTCCGGTACCGGAACCCCTGCTTATCCATGAAGCTCATGGCGATCTTGCAGTTCGGGCAGGTTGCGGACACAAAGAGAATCGGTGCCTCGCCGCTTTCCACATGCTCTTCCGTCTGCGGCTTGTCATCCAGACTGCACTCCATCGGCATCGGTCCGGTGTGCTTGAGGTGGGAATTCGCGATCACGTATTCTCTGCGCTCTTTGAACTCCTGCGTTTTGCCGGCATTCCAGTTCTGCACCGGGCGGTAATACCCGGTAATACGGCTGTACACTTCCGCCTTTTCCCCGCAAATTGGGCAGGTGAACTGCTCGCCTGTCAGATAGCCGTGGTTTTTGCACACGGAATAGGTTGGAGAGAGCGTATAATACGGGAGGCGGTAGTTCTCCGCAATCTTGCGTACGAGGCTTGCCGCCGCCTGCCAATCAGGCAACTTTTCACCGAGGAAGGCGTGGAACACCGTTCCGGAGGTGTAACGGGTCTGCAGCTCGTCCTGTACGTCCAAGGCAGCAAAGATATCCTCGGTGTAGCCGACCGGAAGATGCGAGCTGTTGGTGTAATACGGGGTTCCGCCGGGTTCCGCTGCCGTGATGATGTCGGGATAGACCTCAACATCGTGTTTCGCCAGACGGTAAGAGGTGGACTCCGCAGGCGTCGCTTCGAGGTTGTACAGATCTCCGTACTGCTCCTGATAGTCGCTGAGGCGTTCCCGCATGTGATCGAGCACTTCGCGGGAGAATTTCTGGCACTTCGGGTCTGTCATGTCGGCACGGATCCATTTGGCATTCAGGCCGGCTTCATTCATGCCCACAAGGCCGATGGGGGAGAAGTGGTTGTTGAAGGTTCCCAGATAGTGCTTGGGGTAGGGATACAGGCCTTCGTCCAGAAGCTTGGTGACGACTTCTCTCTTGA
>JAEEGL015596190.1_pt1 | contig 13533 bp, 11 predicted proteins | sample 9134231 | NCBI WGS metagenome assembly JAEEGL01 (sample SAMN16246548, study PRJNA631951) | gut metagenome | biome: gut microbiome; feature: rumen; material: fiber-attached | host: Bos | place: Iran: Karaj | collected 2018-10
AACCGTCGCTGCGAGGATGCATGTACAAGAGGAACCATCGATCAGGCTCTTGCCATCGATGAGGTTAAGAAGTTTGTAGCTATGCGCGATCTTAAGGCAGAGACACGCCATGTGCCCAAGAAAGTTATCCCTAAGCTTGGCGGAGGTTTCGACGAGAAGGTTGCTATCATCGGTGCAGGTCCTGCAGGTATTTCCTGCGCTTATTACCTGGCACTTAAGGGCTACAAGCCAACTCTTTTTGATAAGAACAAAAAGCCCGGTGGAATGGTTACCTATGGTATTCCTTCATTCGTTATGGAAAAAGATGTAGTTGAGGCAGAAGTAGATGTGCTCAGAGAGCTGGGCGTTGACATCCGTCTCGGCGTTGAGGTTGGAAAAGATATTACACTGCAGCAGCTCAGAGACCAGGGCTACAAGGCATTCTATATTGCCATCGGTTGTCAGGGTGGCCGCGGAGTAAACGTTCCTGGAGAGGATGCAGAAGGCGTTATCAAGGGTGTTGATATCCTTCACGATGTAATTGATGATGAGAGCTACAAGCTCACTGGAGATACAGTAGTTATCGGAGGTGGTAACGTTGCAATCGATGTAAGCCGTACAGCAATCCGCTGCGGATCACCAAAGATCACACAGGTTTCTCTTGAGACCCGTGACATCATGCCAGCACTTCCTGAAGAGATCGAGATCGCAGAGTCTGAAGGAATTGAGTTTAAGGGCGGCTGGGGTCCCAAGGAGATCCTCACAGAGAACGGCAAGGTAAAGGGAATAGTATTTAAGAAGTGCACTCAGGTCAAGAATGCTGAGGGACGTTTTGATCCTCAGTACGACGAGAACGATACAATGGAGATCGCATGCTCTAATGTTATTCTCTCTGTCGGACAGGCAACTATCTGGGGCGACCTCTTAAAGGATGAGGCAGTTGAGTTCAGAGGACCTGCACCTGTTGCAGACAAGATCACTTTCCAGACCACAGTAAAAGACATCTTTGTGGGCGGAGACATGTTCTATGGCCCTAGATTTGCCATCGACGCCATTGCCTGCGGAAGAGAGGGCGCTGAGTCTATTCACAGATTCGTACAGCCTCACTCCTCACTTACAATCGGACGTGATCCAAACTTCTTTATTGAACTTGATAAAGATGATATTAAGATAAATGATTACGATCATGTTGGACGTCAGGTACCTGCAGATAACAAGAGTGCAGACGGTAAACTTACTTTCCGTGACACCAAGCAGGTATTTACTGAAGAGCAGATCAAGAAAGAGACTTCACGCTGTCTTGGCTGTGGTGCATCAATTGTTGATCCCAACAAGTGCATAGGATGCGGTCTTTGCACTACACGCTGCGAGTTTGACGCTATTAAGCTCACCAGGGACAACCCGGACTGCACCACCATGAGAAAAGCAGAAGACAAGCTTAAGTACATTCTTCCAAACGGAGCAAAGCAGGCTGTTCAGAGACCTTTCATCAAAAAGACTCCTAAAGAGACTGCATGGCTGAAAAAATAATAAACAAGGGATTCATTTAATCCGGAATTAAGTCAAGTGTTCAAACAGGGCACTTGACTTAATCTTTAAAAGTGTTTATTAATATGAAATGAGCGCTTAGCTCAATAAAATGAAGGGACAGAATTTTAAACCGGAATCTAATGGCAACAAAGAAAGAGACTAAAAGCAAAAAGAATTCGTTACTGATAGTTGAGTCACCCACAAAGGTAAAGGCTATCAAGAAATTTTTGGGCACTGGATATGAGGTGGCTGCCAGCAACGGCCATGTACGTGATCTTCCCAGAAGTACCATGGGAATAGACATTGAACACGATTTTGAGCCCAAATATATCACTATCCGGGGAAAGGGAGATGTGCTGGCCGAGCTTCGCAAGCAGGTGAAGAAGGCCGACAGAGTATATCTGGCAACTGACCCGGACCGCGAGGGAGAGGCCATCAGCTGGCATCTGTGTTCAGCTCTTAAGCTGGAAGATGCTGAAGCCAAGGTTCAAAGAGTGACCTTCAACGAGATCACCAAGTCAGCGGTCAAAGAGGCTATGAAGCATCCCAGAGACATAGACATGAATCTTGTGGATGCCCAGCAGGCTAGACGTGTCCTGGACAGAATGGTTGGATATGAGATATCACCTCTTCTCTGGTCCAAAATAAAGAGAGGTCTTTCAGCAGGAAGAGTTCAGTCTGTGGCCCTGAGGATTATCGCTGACAGAGAAGAAGAGATTGACTCTTTTATCCCCACAGAGTATTGGACCCTGGATGTAAATCTGATGCCTGAAGGTGAGAAGAAGCCGCTTGTGGCACATTACTACGGCGTTGGAAATGATAAGAAGGACATAACTTCCCAAAAAGAGCTGGATGAGATCTGTGAATCTCTGAAAGGTGCAAAATACGTTGTCTCCGATGTTAAAAAAGGAGAGAGGAGCAAAAAGCCTCCGCTTCCCTTTACCACATCAACACTTCAGCAGGAGGCATCCAAGGCCCTTAACTTCTCAACCCAGAAGACTATGAGAGTTGCCCAGCAGCTCTATGAGGGAATCGAACTTGGAAAAGAGGGTACCGTAGGTCTTATCACTTACCTTAGAACAGATTCTACAAGAGTTTCTGAGGAGGCAGTAAAATCTGCTTCAGAGTATATAGCTGCTAATTTTGGAAAAGAATATCTCTCAGAGGGAGACGGACTTAAGAAGAACAGCGGCAAGATTCAGGATGCCCACGAGGCAATAAGGCCAACATATGTGGATCACACACCTGTGGTAGTCAAGGATTATCTCTCAAGAGATCAGTTCAGACTCTATCAACTGATCTGGAGAAGATTTATGGCCAGCAATATGGCCGCAGCCAGATATGAGACTACACAGGTCAAGATTGATGCAGGAGAACACAGATTTACCGTGGCTGCATCCAAGACAGTTTTTGATGGATTCTTAAATGTTTATACTGATGAGGATGATAAGATAGAAAAGAATGTCCTCATGAAGAACCTGGATACCAGCACTGTACTTAAATTTGACAGCTTTGATCCTGCCCAGCACTTCACACAGCCTGCTCCTCACTACACAGAGGCGTCGCTGGTTCATGACCTGGAGGCTCTTGGGATAGGAAGGCCAAGTACTTACGCACCAACTATTTCAACAATTCTTGCAAGACATTACATAACCAAGGACAACAAGAGCCTTTATATCACAGAGCTTGGTCAGGCTGTCAACAAGATGATGATGGATGCCTTCCCACAGATAGTTGATGTAAACTTCACATCCAACATGGAAGCTCTTTTGGATGGTATTGCAGAGGGTACTGTAAAGTGGAAGACTGTAATCGAGAACTTCTATCCCGACCTTGACAAGGCTGTTAAAGAAGCCGAGAAAGAGCTTGAGAAGGTTCAGGTACAGGATGAAGTTACCGATGAAAAGTGTGATCTTTGTGGTCGCAATCTTGTCATCAAGTACGGTCCTCATGGCAAATTCCTGGCTTGTCCTGGATTCCCTGAGTGCAAGAACACTAAGCCGTATTTTGAAAAGATCGGCGTAGAATGCCCTAAGTGCGGCAAGGATATTGTCATAAAGAGAACCAAGAAGGGCCGTATGTTCTACGGATGCATAGATAATCCGGAATGTGATTACATGTCATGGCAGAGACCGGTAAGCAAGAAGTGTCCCAAGTGCGGTGGCGTGATGTATGCCAAGAACAACAAGCTTGCCTGTGGCAACCCCGAATGCGGTCACGTGGAGGATAAACCTCAGGATTAAAAAATAAACAAAAGATTTCAGAAAACTTTAGCTTTTTTTCATAATTGTAGGCGCTTTAAGGTTTGAAGCGCCTATTTTTTTATGTTATGATACAAATAGTGTAGTGAGAATTTATACGCTTTTTCGTAAATTTCAATATCCACTCAAAGCTATGGGGAAATAATTATTCTAAAGGAGGTGGCTGATGAGCAGCGTTCAGCTACTGGACAAGACAAGAAAGATTGGCAAACTTCTTCATACCAGTAACTCTGGCAAGGTAGTCTTCAATGATATCTGCAGAGTTCTGTGTGATATTCTTTCCTCCAATATGTTTGTCATAAGTAAAAAGGGCAAGGTACTTGGAATAGGTGAAAGTGCAGACGTTGAGTCACTTAGTGACCTTCTTTCCTGTAGTGTCGGATCATTTATAGACCCCATGCTAAATGAGAGACTGTTGACAATTCTTTCTACAAAGGAAAATGTCAATCTTGAGACACTTGGATTTGAGGGAACATATTCCTCAAAGTTCCAGGCAATCATCACACCGATAGAGATCGCCGGTGAGAGACTTGGAACTCTGTTTATCTACAAGACGGATAAGCCCTACGATATCGATGACATTATTCTTTGCGAATATGGAACTACCGTGGTGGGACTGGAAATGCTGCGGGCAGTAAACGAGGAGAACGCCGAGGAGAGCAGGAAGCTGGCGGTGGTCAAATCGGCCATAGGAACCCTGTCATTCTCAGAGATGCAGGCGATAATCCACATCTTCGACGAACTGGACGGCATGGAGGGTGTGTTAGTTGCCAGCAAGATCGCCGACAGGGTGGGCATCACAAGAAGCGTGATAGTAAATGCCCTTCGAAAATTCGAAAGTGCCGGAGTAATAGAGTCAAGATCCTCAGGAATGAAGGGTACATACATAAAGGTCACCAACGATGTGGTATTTGGTGAGATAAAAAAGCTAAAGCAGGAAATATAATTTGCCGATGAATATTGTGAGAGCGCAGATTCAGCGACATGGATGTGATATTTGATGAAAGGATTTATCATTTGCGATAAATCCTTTTTTGTTTTTAAATAATAAACATGCCATACATTTTGTATTAAATTACTATAAAAACACAACATAAAGTATATTATGCTTGTATTTTGCATAAAAAAATCATATTATTATTATGATACAGTAGCTATGATTAGCGGCTTATCACCGTTCACAACATAACGAAGTGCTGTGAGGAGGGGGAAAACATGATAAACAGTAATGTCTTTGACTACATCGATGTACTTGACAAGGCTGCAGATGCGTCCTGGAGCAGGAATGAGATCATTGCCAACAATATTGCCAATGTGGATACTCCCGGCTATAAGAGGCAGGATCTTAACTTTGAGGAAGAGCTGGAGAGGGCTCTTGGCAATTCCAAGTACAAGACAATGGACAAAAAGATCTCTGATCTTAAGACCAAACATCTTGAGGCAAGAGTAGCCAACGACTATTCAGGTTTTTCTTACAGAACAGATAAAAACAATGTGGATATAGATACTGAAAACGTCATGCTGGCAGCCAACCAGGTTAAATATCAGGGACTTCTTGAGGGAATTAAGTCAGAATTCAGAAACATTGCGGCTGTCACCAAGTCATCATAATGAAGGGAGGTAGTGTATGAGCATATTTGATTCTTTTAACATCAACTCATCAGGTCTGACTGCCCAGAGATTTCGAATGGACATCATATCTGAGAATATTGCCAACGCCAACACCACCAGAACGGAGGATGGAACTCCCTATGTGAGAAAGGTAGTAACATTCGCTGAGAAGGGAACCAAGACACCTTTCTCCAAGATCTTTAATGAGAAACTGGACCACTATTCCGGCAGAGGCGTTAAAGTCAGCACCGTTCAGGACGACACCTGGACCCAGATGAACATCGTATATGACCCTTCGCATCCCGATGCGGATGAGAACGGCTATGTGACATATCCCAATGTCAATACAATTACCGAGATGACCAATCTCATTGACGCCAGCAGATCATATGAAGCCAACGCTACGGCTTTCAACGCCAGCAAGGCTATGGCAACCAGGGGACTTGAGCTTGGCACAAGCTGATAACTGTTCGGTAGTATCGCATTAGTTTATGGGAGGGTATAAATGGCATCAGTTGATATCGCACAATTAAGAAATGTTTCATCGGATGTGATCAGACGGGCCGAGAAGATGAACAGCGGGGTTTACAATGTCCTAGGGGATAAGGAGGGCAATGATGAATCCTTCAAGAGCATCTTTTCCGCTGCGATTGACAACATATCCACGACAAATGCTTATCTCTCGGATGCAGAGAATGAGGAAATAAAGTGGGCAATTGGACAGACTGACAATACACATGATCTGTCGGTGGCCCTTCAGAAGGCTCAGATGGCGCTGCAGTACACTGTAGCCATCAGAGACAGAGCTATGTCTGCGTATAGAGAGTTGACACAGATGCAGATTTGAGCGATATTGGGATGCAAAGTCAGAGATAGCAGTGCTTGCACAATGCAATTTGTGACCTTGCAGACCTAACGTACATGAGGAAGTAGAGCCGCAGCTCGGATTCCGAATGTACGTAGGATTGCGGGAGTGAAGCGAGAGCAATCCGGATATCGCTCGATACGTTTAATAGTTTTTGGGGAGGGAGAATAAATGGCTGAGAGATTTAATGCTATTCGGCAACGCGTTCTCGATTGGTGGAATCAGTTTACGGCCAGGCAGAAGACCCTGATAATCGGGGCTGCAACGGTTGTTCTTCTGACCATCATTATCTTGGTTTCTGTTTTAAACCAGCCACAATACATAATTCTTGCAAATGCAAATTCTACCAAGGAGGCCTCGGAAATAAGGGACCTTCTTGATTCTAATTCCATCAGTTACAAGATGTCGGATGACGGGCTTGAGTTCAAGGTCCTGAAGAAAGATCAGGCTTCAGCCAACCTGTTGCTTGGCGCTAACGACATACAATCCTATGCTTACAGCATCGACAATGTAACCACCGGCAGTTTTTCTACTACTGAGTCTGACAAACAAAAGAAATATGTGCTGTATTTAGAGAGCAGACTAGCCCAGGACTTTATCCAGAAGTATGAAGCTATAGAGAGCGCAGTTGTTGAGCTTCACATACCGGATAACGACGGAACCCTAATTGGAAACAAGGAGGAATCAAGAGCCAGTATCCTCTTGACCCTAAAGGATGACGGCAAGTTCGATGAGGAGAATGCAGCATTTCTGGCTAAGGCAGTTGCAAATGCGATAGGCAATGATACTACAGACAATGTGGTAATTATTGACAGTGATGGTAATATGCTTTTTTCCGGAGGAGAAGATACTACAACCTCAGGTATGGCTTCATCACAGCTTTCTGTAAAAGCCAAAGCCGAGCAGCTTGTGAAGAGTGAGGTCAAAAAGGTATTACTTGGAACCAAACTATATGACAACATCGAAGTTGCCAGCAATCTGGTTCTTGATTTCAAAAAAGAGGAAGTTGTAGATCATACTTACACTCCAGCAGAAGATCAGACCCAGGGCGTTCTGAGTCACGAGAACACATACAACGCTGAGAATGTCAGCGGAGTCAGTGGCATACCCGGAACGGATACAAATGGCGACGACGAGACCACATATGTCACCCAGGACAATACAAACTCCACATCCACAATCACAGAGGAATCAAGAGATTATCTGCCTAATGAGAAGATTACGACCAGCTCAAATATTCCCGGAGCGGTTGTCTACAAAGATTCGTCCATATCGGTAACTGCAATTAACTACAATGTACTCAAACAGGAGGATTACAAGCCTGAGGAAAATGAGAACAAGACCTGGGAAGAATTCAAGGCCGCCAATACCCAGCCGGTAGCTATGGAAGTTCCTGAAGAGATGATACAGGTTGTATCCAAGGCAACAGGCATTCCCACAGAGAATGTAGCAATGGCAGCCTACACGGAATATGTGTTCTTTGATAAGACAGGTTCTCCTGTTACCCTTACGGATATACTGCAGATTGTGCTTATCATAGTGATCCTTGCACTGCTTGCATTTATCATTGTAAGAAGCATGTGGACCAGAAAGACTGTGGAAGAAGAACCGGAGCAGCCGGAACAGCTTTCTGTTGAACAGCTCCTGGAGTCTCAACCGGAGGAAGTGCTTGAAGATATCGAAATGGATACAGGATCTGAGACCAAGAAGCTCATTGAGAAATTCGTTGAAGATAATCCGGAGGCCGCTGCAATACTGCTGAGGAATTGGCTCAACGAGGATTACGGATGATAAATGCTTAAGTAATATGAGAGGATAAATGCAATATGATGGACGTGGGTATGAATGGAGAAACCAGCGGCGGTAATTCCTTAATCGCCGATTTGACAGGGACCCAAAAAGCAGCAGTTCTACTGATTGCACTGGGCCCTGAGAAATCAGCTTCCATTTTCAAGCACTTAAAGGATGAAGAAATCGAGGAACTGACCCTTGAGATAGCTAATACAAGAAGTGTAACCTCCCAGATCAAGGAGGCTGTGTTGGAAGAATTTTACGATGTATGTCTGGCTCAGCAGTACATTGCAGAGGGTGGTATCACATATGCGAAAGAGCTCTTGGAGAAAGCGCTTGGCGAAGACAAGGCACTGGATGTTATCAGCAAGCTAACTGCTTCGCTTCAGGTTAAGCCTTTTGAATTTATCAGGAAGACTGAGCCTTCACAGATACTCACCTTTATTCAGGATGAGCATCCTCAGACCATTGCTCTTATTCTTTCCTATATGTCTCCTTCTCAGAGTGCTATGATCCTTTCGGCTCTTGCACCTGACAGGCAGGCTGACGTCGCCAAGAGAATTGCCGCCATGGACAGAACAAGTCCGGATACGATAAAAGAGGTAGAAAAGGTGCTGGAATCAAAGCTTTCATCTCTTGTGAATCAGGATTACACCATTATCGGTGGTGTGGATGCAGTAGTAGAGATCCTCAATACTGTAGACCGTACCACAGAGAAACATATCATGGAGACTCTGGAAATCGAGGAGCCGGAGCTGGCCGACGAGATCAGGAAAAAGATGTTCGTCTTCGAGGATGTCCTTCTTCTGGACGACAGATCCATACAGCGTGTGCTGCGTGAGGTTGAAAACGGCGATCTTGCTCTTGCATGTAAGAGTGCTACCGAGCAGGTGCAGGCTGCAATATTTAACAACCTGTCCAAGCGTCTTGCTGCAATGATCAAAGAAGACATGGACTTCATGGGACCTGTTCGTATGAAGGACGTTGAAGAAGCGCAGCAGAAGATAGTTAACGTAATCCGTAAGCTGGAGGATTCCGGCGAGATCATAATCTCCAGAGGTGGAGGTGATGAGTTAATTGTCTAATCTGTTTAAAGCCGGATTTGTCAGTTTTGACAGTTCGGAAGCACGAATAATCGATAACAATGAATTGGCCAATAAAAAGATTGAGGCCTACCAGGAAGAACAATTGAGGAAGCAGAGAGCCCAAATGGCAGAGGAACAGGGGCTCTATGATGACGGCGGCGTAACTTCCGATGACTTTATTCCTGGAATAGATATGGAACAGCTGTCAATGCTTACCGAGGATCAGAGTTCGAGGATGTTAGAGCCGGTGCCTGATCCTCAATTTGATATGGAAGCAATGCAGGCTGAGATCGACTTGAAACTCCAACAGGCTCAGGAACAGGCCGACATGATAGTTCAGCAGGCAATGCAGCAGGCTGATGGTATCAGGGCCGATGCCATGGACCAGGGAAGGCAGGAGGGTTATAACGCCGGATTCCAGGAAGGGCTTGCAGCTGCTGAGGCACAACAGGTTGATATAGAGCAACAGCGCGAAGAACTGGAGAAAGAATATCAGAAACTGGTGGATGAACTGGAGCCTGAGATGGTAGATGTTCTGACTCAGATCTATGAGCATGTGTTCAATATTGAACTGAGGGAAGATAAGGGAATAATACTACATCTTCTGAAGACAACTCTTTCTAGAATTGAGCCGGGCAAAGACCTGATCGTTCACGTGTCCTCCGATGACTACGACGATATCATTGATGAGAAGGCTACCCTGGATGCATGCATCACTTCACCCAATACCACCATGGAGATAATAGAAGACCCGCTTCTTAATGAAAACGAGTGCATGATAGAATCCGACAGCGGTGTTTTTGACTGCAGCCTGGGAGTAGAACTATCGGAGATAACCAGGAAGCTTAAGTTGCTTTCCTTTGACAGAAAAAAGAGGTAATTTAATCTATGCTTACTTCACAGATTGATCTGTCGAAATATAAAAAGATGCAGAATGTGCCATTTTACAGGACCAGAGGCAAGGTTGTAAATGTAATCGGCCTTACCATTGAGTCCGCGGGACCGGACGCCAAGCTGGGAGATATCTGTCTGATCTATCCCAAGAAAAAAGACAATGACTCTTTTACTCAAAGGGTTGTAAAACCCTCTATGGCTGAAGTTGTAGGTTTTAAAGATGGTCATGTGCAGCTGATGCCCTATGAGAACACCAGTGGAATAGGAAACGGCAGTATTGTTGAGAATACCGATTCGCCTCTGAGAGTTAATGTTGGAGAAGGACTCCTGGGTAAGACGCTGGACGGTCTCGGACGAATTGATGGTACCAGCTATGGACAAGGTGTTGCCCTGGAAGGCGGAATTGCCTATTCAGTAGAAAACCAGCCTCCGGATCCCATGACAAGAGATCCCATTTCAGAGGTAATGTCTTTGGGTGTTAAGGCTGTTGACGGCCTTCTAACGATTGGAAAGGGACAGCGTATCGGAATATTTGCAGGTTCTGGTGTGGGAAAATCCACACTTCTTGGCATGTTTGCAAGAAATACACAGGCTGATATCAATGTCATCGCTCTTATTGGAGAGCGTGGCAGGGAGGTCAGGGAATTCATTGAGAGAGACATGGGCGAAGAGGGAATGAAACGCTCTATCGTAGTATGTGCAACTTCCGACAAACCAGCTCTCGAGAGACTTAAAGCTGCAAAGACGGCAACTTCAATAGCAGAATATTTTAGAGACAAGGGCAAGGATGTGCTTCTGATGATGGATTCTCTGACGCGTTTTTCTATGGCCCAGAGAGAAATCGGCCTTGCCAGCGGCGAACCTCCGGTTTCAAGAGGATATCCGCCTTCGGTTTACGCAGAGATGCCCAAGCTCCTGGAAAGGGCCGGCAAATCCAGAAAAGGGTCAATAACAGGGCTATACACGGTTCTTGTAGACGGCGATGATATGAACGAGCCAATAACTGACACAGCCAGAGGTATTTTGGATGGCCATATTGTGCTTAACAGAAAACTGGCACAAAAGAACCATTACCCGGCGATCGATGTTCTGGCCAGCATTTCAAGATGTATGTCTGCTGTAGCTGATCCCGAGCACAAAAAAGCAGCGGGCAAGTTAAAAAACGTCCTGGCTACTTACAACGATGCTGAAGATCTGATAAATATCGGCGCCTATAGAGCAGGTGCCAACAAGAACATCGACTATGCGATGTCCAAAATCGAGCAGGTGAATGAATTCCTTTTACAGGGAACAGATGAGAAATTCACCTTCGAGGAGGTGCGTTCGCAGCTGGTTAATATGTTTGCTGAATAAGGGAAATCATTATGGCCAGATTTGTTTACAGAATGCAGAGTGTCCTTAATATCAAGCAGCAGACTGAGAATCAAACCAAAATGGAGTTTGCGGTGGCTCAGGCGGAATATAACAAACAGCTTGATATATTGGACGAGTACATAGCAAGAAAAGAATATTATCTTCAGGAAGCGGAGCAGCTTCGTAATGAAGAGACCCTGAAGCTGCAGGACATACTGGATAATCAGTACGCTACAGCCCAAATGGATGTTATGATCAAACAGCAGAGCAAGGTTGTGGAACAGTATGAGGCGAGGCTTGAAAAAGTAAGAGTCAAACTCACCAGGAACATCCAGGAAAGAAAGATGCAGGAGATCTTAAAGGAAAGAGCTTTTGCCGAATTTCTTGAGGAACAGAAACAGGAAGAGTACAAGGAAAACGATCAGAGAACCAGCTTTACCTATGGACAAAAACAGAAGGAATGATAAGGAATGGCTGATACAAATTTGCTGAATGCGCCTGAAGATCCCAAGGCCGCAAGGGCCAAGCTGAAGGCTGACAGAAAAGAATACAAAAAGACTTTAAAAGAGCAAAGGAAGGCACAGAAGGAAAAGGAGAGAGAGTTTGCCGACAGGACCGCCGAGTTAAATGGCGACAATGCAGGCGGTATGGCAACATTAGTGATAACACTTCTCATAATCCTGATATGGCTGGCAATCATGGCACTTCTTGTGAAGCTGGATGTTGGAGGCTTCGGCTCTGATATTCTTGCGCCATTAATTAAGGATGTTCCCTACCTGAATCTCATTCTGCCTGAAGGATCCGTGGAAAAGAAAAAGGAAACTTCCACAACTGAACTGGCTGACGGCACAACTGTTCAGACCGGGGATGGGGAAGAAGGCGGTCTTGATAATCTGGAGGATGCCCTTGCTTACAACAAGAAGATAGAGCAACTGCTTCATGATGAGATGGAAAAGAATGCTCTTCTGACAGCTGAAAATGAGAAGCTGACCGCCGAGGTTACAAGACTTGAACCCTTCGAACAGCAGCAGAAGCAGTTCTATGAAGAAAAACAGAAGTTTTACGAGGAAGTTGTCTACGGTGACAGCTCTCCTGACCCTGAGACTTTCAGGCAGTACTATGAAGAGATTGATCCGGACAACGCTGCTGAAATATATAAGCAGATAGTAAAAAATGAGGCAGATGATGCAAATATCCAGGCTTTTGCCAAGACCTACTCCGGCATGAAAGCCAAGTCAGCTGCAAAGATATTTGACGAGATGGTCAGTGAAAATCAGATTGAACTTGTGGCCAAGATCCTGGTTCAGATGTCAGTGGAAAACAGGGGTGATATTTTGGCAGCAATGGAAAAAGAAAATGCAGCAAAACTCACTCAGCTGCTTGAACCTACATCCCTTGAACAGAAATCGACAAAAATACCGGGGTAAGTGTTAAGTTTTAAAATGATTCACCGATATAAATAACGACAAGTTATAGGCAGAGTATGTACAAAGCAAAACTTAATATTGAAAGGAGGAGCTTAATGAGCAGTGCAAACAACGCTATAGGCTACATGAGCGCGATCATGATGCAGGGCACTGCAGCGGCAAATGTTTCGGGAGTCTCAAATGTTCAGAGAGAACCAAAGGTTTCATCAAACGGCTTCGATCTTGCCTTAAACAAGGCTTCGAATAACCTGACACAGACTAAAGGGACAGATGTTTCAAAGAAAGTTGAAACCACTTCGACAGGCAATGACCAAACGAAATCTGATTTTACTTCTGAGGTAAAAGATACTGATGTTAATCAGAACGGCAGCTTCGAAAATGCTAATACTTCCATAAATGATGCGGAAGCAGCCACTCAGACAGTGACAGAAAATACGGCAGAAACAACAGAAGAAATGGCTGTTGAAACAACAGACATTATAGAAAAGGCACAGACGCCGGAAGTTATTGAGATAGTCGAAGAAGAAACACCGGTTTTACCTGAAGTAGACAACACGCTTTTAGAGATAATCGACATTACCCCGGAAGAATTACAAAGGCTGCAGGAAACTATTATAGAAGATGTGAGGGAGTTGATCTCACAGATATCCGAAGAATTTGATATCGATGAAGAGGATATCGTAAATGCAATGCAGCACCTGGCCCTTATGGCTACAGATCTTTTAAATCCGGCAAAC
>JAEEGL016704709.1_pt1 | contig 13533 bp, 10 predicted proteins | sample 9134231 | NCBI WGS metagenome assembly JAEEGL01 (sample SAMN16246548, study PRJNA631951) | gut metagenome | biome: gut microbiome; feature: rumen; material: fiber-attached | host: Bos | place: Iran: Karaj | collected 2018-10
CACGAGCTTGAGCGTCGCAGTGGCCTGCTCCTTCGCTATCTCGGCCGAGACTGACGCCGCCGCGCCCTGCCACGAGCCGAAGCCAAGCGGCTTGAACACCCACGCGATCCAGCTGCCGATGTCGTGCAGTATCGACTTCTCGATCTCCTCGTCGGCGAGCAGGTTGAGCGACCAGTCGAAGTGCATGACGAACCACAGGAACACGCACGCAGGGAATATCACGAGTCCGGCCTTGAGGATGTAGCCCTTGAGCCTGTTCCAGGTGTGGTGCCATACGCCGGAAATGGTCGGCATGTGGTACGCGGGAAGCTCCAGGACGAACGACGAAGCCTCACCGGCGAAGAAGCGCGTCTTCTTGAGCGCGATGCCGCCGAGGATGATGATCGCGATGCCGACAACGTCCATCAGAGCGGCGACATACCACTGCTCGCGGAAGAAGAGCGCGGCGAACATGGCGATGATGACCGTCTTGGCGCCGCACGGGATGAACGTCGCGAGGATGACCGTCATGCGCCTTGCGCGTTCGTTCTCTATTGCGCGTGCCGCCATGACTGCCGGCACGCCGCAACCCTTGCCGACAAGCATCGGGATGAACGACTTGCCGGAAAGCCCGAACCTGCGCAGGAGGCGGTCCATGATGAACGCGACGCGTGCCATGTACCCGCAGTCCTCGAGGAACGCGAGGAAGAGGAACACGATGAAGATCACAGGCACGAAGCCGAGCACCGTGGCGACTCCGCCCCACGCACCGTCAACGACAAGGCTCTTAACGGTATCGCTTACACCGGTCCTATCGAGGGCCTCGGTTATGAGCGCGCCGACACCGGGAACCCACACGCCGAACTGCTTTGGATCAGGCTCCTCGAATTCCTTCGCCGCCTTGTACGCTGCATAGTCCACGTCCCAGAGATCGGGCTCGCCGCATCCGCACCCGCAGCCCTCGCACTCCTCGCCGGACTCGCGCTTCTTTGCGCAGTTCTCGCAGTCGCACTCCTTGGCAAGCGGTTCGCCTGTCTCCTCGTCCTCAACGAACACACCCTTCGCGACGATTCCCGCGGCAACCTTCTCGTCGATCTCCTCGGGCATCTCCTCGACCTTCTCTCCGTCGGCCTTGCCCTCGTTGACCTTCTCGAGGTAAGCTTCCTCCCAGGCTGTCTTTGATGCGTCGTTCCTGGCGAACTCGCCTTGTGCGTCCTCGAACTCCATTCCCTTGTACTTGCCTTCCTCGCGGCATTCGTGCGTGCTGAAAGGCAGGTGCCAGCCGTCTCCGAGGAAGCCGTCGTTGGCCCAGTCGGTGAGGACCGTGCCTGGCCCATTCTCGGCCACGGCGAGGAACCACATGACGCACAGCGACAGGATGAAGATCGGAAGAGCGAGTATGCGGTGCGTTACGACCTTGTCTATCCTGTCTGAAAGAGTCAGCTTGCCCTTGCGCTTCTCGTTGAGCGCGAGCGACTTGTCCATCAGGCGCTTGATGAAGTCGTAGCGCTGGTTCGTTATGATCGACTCCGCGTCGTCGCCAAGCTCCTTCTCGCAGTCGCGTATGTGCTCCTCGAGGTGCTTCATCTCGCCCACACCGATCTCGAGCTTCTTGATGATCTCGCGGTCGCGCTCGAAGATCTTGATGGCGTACCACCTGATTGAGCGGCGCGGGACCTTCCCCTGTATGGTCTCCTCGATGTGCGCGATCGCATGCTCCACGGAGCCGGAGAAGACGTGGGGAACGTCGGGCAGCTTGCCGGGGCCTTTCTCGACCACGGTCTTCTTGGCCATCTCCACGGCCTTCTCGGCCGCCTCGCGTCCGCCTTCGTTCTTCAGCGCAGAAATGCCGACGACCTCGCACCTGAGCGCCTTGGCGATCCTGTCGAAGTCGATCTTGTCCCCGTTCTTCTTGACGACGTCCATCATGTTTACGGCCATCACCATGGGAAGCCCGAGCTCTGCTAGCTGGGTGGAGAAGAAGAGGTTGCGCTCGATGTTCGTTCCGTCCACGATGTTGAGGATCGCGTCCGGTCCCTCCTCGACGAGGAACCTGCGCGAGACCTTTTCCTCAAGTGAATACGGCGAGAGCGAGTATATGCCAGGAAGGTCCTGTATGATTACCTCCTTGTGCCCGGCGAGGATGCCGTCCTTCTTCTCGACTGTCACGCCTGGCCAGTTGCCGACATACTGCTCGGAACCGGTGAGGGCATTGAAAAGCGTTGTCTTGCCGCTGTTGGGGTTGCCCGCAAGGGCGATCTTTACACTCTTGGCCATTTTATATCTCCTGCATGGAAACTACTTCACCGCGTCGACCTCAATGTCCCTCGCGGTTGCGTCGTTGACTGCAATGCGGCTCTCGTGCACAGCGAGTATCAGGTTTCCGTATGATGCGCCCACGATGCGCACAACAGTGCCGACCACAAACCCAAGCGCCCCGAGGTGCCGCTTAACGGCCTCCTCGCCGCCTACGCGGACGATCCTCGCCCGCTCTCCCTCTTTCATTTCCGCCAATGTCATTTTAGCCTCATACTTTCAGTTTGCCATAACAAACTTCGTTAGCCTGGTTTAACTTGGCCGGTATTATACCAAAGTTAGCCGTGGGTAATCAAGTGCGATTTTTAGGAAATTTCGGAAACCGGAAACCGGGAACTTGGAAACGGAAATCGGGAAACGAAAACAGACCGCGGGAGGGCGGATGTCCTCATCCGCCGCAGCTAGAGCATCTGGAGCCACTAGAACTTCGAGCGCCTGGCTTCATGTCGCGAATCGCTACTTAGCAAAATGGACGGCGCGGGACATGTCGGGAACGAGACGCACGCAGGAACCGTGGACGAAACGCGCCGAGCCCTGAACGCGCGCAACGGCCACAAATCCGTCCTTGGTGCGGACATGCACGAGCGTCTCGCTGCCAAGCGGCTCAACAATGTCGACAACCGCCTCGATCCCCTTCCCGCATTCTTCCGGTTCGACGGCGATGTGTTCTGGACGGAGCCCGGTAATGCGCTCCGCGTCAATCGAACCTGGCGGGAAAAGGTTCATTGGCGGCGTGCCGATGAACGACGCGACAAATGGATTCGCCGGCTTTTCGTAGACGTTCATCGGAGCATCCACCTGCTGCACCTCGCCTGCGTTCATAACGACGATCCTGTCGCCCATCGTCATCGCCTCGGTCTGGTCGTGCGTGACGTACAGCATCGTGCAGCCGAGCCTGTGGTGGAGGCGCACTATCTCCGAGCGCATCTCCACGCGCATCTTCGCGTCAAGGTTCGAAAGCGGTTCGTCGAAGAGGAACACAGCCGGCTGGCGCACTATCGCGCGCCCGAGAGCCACTCGCTGGCGCTGTCCGCCGGAAAGCGCCTTGGGGAGACGCTTCAGGTAGTCCCTCAGCCCGAGCGTCTCCGCAACTTCGTCCACGCGACGCGCAATCTCCGCCTTCGGGGTCCCGCGCAGCTTAAGCGCAAAGCCAAGGTTCTCCGCTACGGTCATGTGCGGATAGAGCGCGTAGTTCTGGAACACCATCGCGATGTCGCGGTCCTTCGGCGGAAGGTTCGTGACGTCCTTTCCGCCGATCAGCACCTCGCCGGAAGTCGGCGTCTCGAGTCCCGCGACCATTCGGAGAGTCGTCGACTTGCCGCAGCCGGAGGGCCCCACGAGAACAAGGAACTCGCCGTCGGGAACCTCGAGGCAGAAGTCGTTCACCGCCGGCGCGGAGCCGCGGTCGTACTGCTTGCACACATGTCTGAAGGTTACCGACGCCATTGTTTCACAGGTCCGCAAACGGGTTGCACGAGAATCCGGAGGAGTAGCTGCGACCGCCGCCGCGGCTAGGCCCGCCGCGTCCTGCGCCTGACTGAGGACGAGGCCCGCCCACGTGCTGGCGCGGCGCAGAGGACGCGCTGCGGCACGTGAGAGCCACGCGGTTGCGCGCCTTGTCCACGGAAAGCACGCGCACCTTGATCTTGTCGCCAGTCTTCACTACCTCGGCGGGATCGCGTATGAAGCGGTCGGCGAGTTCTGAAACATGCACAAGCCCATCCTGGTGGATTCCGATGTCGACGAACGCGCCGAACGCGGTGACGTTCGTGACTACGCCCTCGAGAGACATTCCTTCCTTGACGTCGTCGATAGTCGTGACGTCGTCGCGGAACGCAGGCTTCTCGAACACGGCGCGCGGATCGCGCCCAGGCTTCTTGAGTTCCGCCACGATGTCGCGGAGCGTCGGCTCGCCTACGTCGTTCGAGATGTACTTCCGCACGTCGATCCTGTCCGCAGCCTGGGCGTTGCCAACGAGCTGCGAGACCTCCACTCCGAGGTCGCCGGCCATCGTCTCCACGAGTTTGTATCGCTCCGGATGCACAGCCGACGAGTCCAGGGGGTTCTTGGCGCCCCTGATGCGCAGGAAGCCGGCAGACTGCTCGAACGCCTTCGGACCCAGCCCTGCGACCTTCTTGAGGTCGGAGCGGCTCTTGAACGCGCCGTTCTCGTCGCGCCACTTCACGATGTTCTTCGCGAGCACTGGACCGATTCCGGAAACGCGCGTAAGGAGCGCGGCCGATGCGGTGTTGAGCTCGACGCCAACTCCGTTCACGCACGAGACAACCACTTCGTCGAGCTTCTTCTCGAGCAGGGACTGCATCACGTCGTGCTGGTACTGTCCAACGCCTATTGCCTTCGGCTCGATCTTCACGAGCTCAGCTAGCGGATCCTGCAAACGCCGTCCGATGGAAATCGCGCCACGGACCGTGAGGTCGAGGTCCGGGAACTCTGCGCGCGCGGCTTCGCTCGCGGAATAGACGGAAGCGCCCGACTCGGAGACCGACACCACTATCACGTCCTTCTCGACGCCAAGCGCCTTCACCACGCTGCGGGCAAACGCCTCCGTCTCGCGGCCGGCCGTTCCGTTTCCGACGGCTATCGCCTCGGCCTTGAACTGCTGTATGCACTTGGCGATCACCGAGCGCGCCTCGTCGGGGCGCTGCATCGGATAGATGACCGTGTTCACGAGGAACTTGCCGGTGGCGTCAAGCATCGCGACCTTGCAACCCGTGCGGATGCCGGGGTCTATCGCGAGCACGCGCTTCTCGCCGAGCGGCGCCGCAAGCAGGAGGTGGCGCAGGTTCTCCGCGAACACCTCGACTGCAGCGCGGTCGGCCTCCATCTTCTTCTCAACGCTCACGTCCACTTCGCAGCTCGGCGCGAGGAGACGCTTGTACGCGTCCGCCGTCGCAAGGTCAACCTGCTCCTTCGCGGCGCGAGAAAGCCTTGCTCCGGCGGGCACAAGCTCGTCCTCGACGATCTCGCCCATTTGCTCAAGCACGGGCTGCGCGTCGAGCTTCATGTGGACCCAGAGCACGCCTTCCTTCTGCCCGCGCTTGATTGCGAGATAGCGGTGCGACGGTATTTCGGCGACAGGCTCCTCGTATTCGTAGTACTGCTCGAACTTTGTCGGCTCGGTTGGCTTAGGCTTCGCGACTTCGCTGACAAGCACGCCGCGCTTGGCGAAGGCTGTGCGCACAAGCCCGCGGATTTCCGCGTTGTCGGCAACACGCTCCGCGATGATGTCGCGCGCGCCCTGGAGGTCTTCCGCAGTCTTGGACGCGATCTCCGCGTCGCCGATGGTTCCCGCGAGAATCGCGTCCGCAAGCGGCTCGAGCCCCTTCTCCTTCGCGATCATCGCGCGAGTGCGGCGCTTGGGCTTGTACGGCTGGTAAAGGTCCTCCAGCGCGGCCTTCGCCTCGCACGCCACGATCTTCGCCTTGAGCTCGGGCGTCAGCTTGCCCTGCTCGTCGATGGACTTGAGGATCGACGCGCGGCGCTCCTCGAGCTCTGTGTGGTACGCCAGGCGGTCGCGCACCTTCGTTATCTGCACCTCGTCCAGGTTTCCGTGCGCCTCCTTGCGGTATCGCGCGATGAACGGGATCGTGCATCCCTCCGCGAGGAGCTTCGCGACCGCCGCCGCGCTTGAAACGCTTACTTCCGCATCAGCCGCGGCCTTCGCCACGAGCTGCATTCCAACTGCCGTCTCTGCCATGATGTCGAATCTGTCTCCTTGAGAAAATGTCCGCCTAAGCCCGTCACCTGCCGAGCCAGTCGAGGAACCCGAGCACAATCGCGTCCGCGACCTTCTTCCTCCGCCCCGTGTCCTCCCACGTGTCGGCTTCGCCCTCCGGGAGGTTGACGAAGTCGATTTCGAGGAGGCAGCTCGGAATCACGGGGTTTCGGCACACGGCGTACGACCTCAGCTGGGCGCCGTGGTTCTTCACCGGCGCCATCACGGAGGCGATGTACGGCTGTATCGCCGCGGCTAGCTCGAAGCCGTTGGTGTTGGACGCATACGCGACGGTGTGGCGCACCTTGCGCGGGTCCTGGCTCGCGTGTGTGGCGTTGTGGTGGATCGAGATGAACGCGTCCACCTTCTCCCTGTACGCCATCTTCGGACGGTCGTAGAGGGCCGGGAACGAATCGTCGGACCGCGTGAGGATGGTCTTGAAGCCGGCTTTCCTGAAAGCCTTGTCGAGCTCGAGCACCTGGAGCAGGTTGACGTCCTTCTCGGGCCATCCGTGCGGCGAGATTGCGCCTGTGTCGTTCTTGCCGTGCCCCGCGTCGAGCATTACCGTGATCTCGCCCCTCGGGCGGTCCTTCGGCGGCTTCGGGGCGAACGTCTCGTTCGTGGATATCCCGAGGTCCGCGTACGGGTCGTGCTGCTTCGGAGGCGGGGCGTTCGGGTCAGGCGGAGGCGGCGGGAACTCGACGCGGAACGTGCGGACGACGGATGCGTCGCCCGCCGTTACGGTGAACCTGTTCGTCCCGGCGGCTGCAGGCATCATCGCGATGTAGGCGCCAGTGCGGTAGACTTCGGCAGTCACGGCCGCGAACGAGGGTGTCGCAAGGGAGACAACGTCGCCTGCGTTTGTGACTGGTGTAAACACGACGGGACCGGTGAAGTCCTTCTCGACTGCGCCTATCACGTACGTCACGTTGACGTTCGGAAGCGTCTGGTTCTCGGCGGGAAACGCCACCGTGACGGCGGCCAGGGCAAGTGCGGCTATGCTCATTCTTCCTCCGGTTCTGGCTTGCCGTCGGGCTGCGGCGGCGGAAAGAGGGACATCGCGAACTCGACGTAGGAGTCGTAGATCGGCACCGCGTCGAACTCGTTGCGCGCCATCGAAAGGATGTTGCGCCGCATCTCGGGGAGACGCGCCGTGTTCGACGTTATCTCTCCAAGCGCGGCCTTGAAGGACGCAATGCTACCGGCCGTGTACTTCACGCCAGCCTTGTAGTTGGCGATCATCTCCGCCGTCTCGCCGCCAAGCGAGTTTATGACGGGAAGCGCGGCAACGGCATAGTCGGCGAGCTTGTACGGAACGCCGACGCACGACTCGTCGAACATCGGTATGACGCCAGCGTCGGCAGACTGCATCAGAGCGCGCACTGCGGAGTCGCGAAGGTAGCCGTGGAAGAATATGCGCGGGCAGCTCTTCGCCTCGATGCGCAGCTCGGATTCGTCAGGCCCCCCGCCGGCAAGGTGAAGCTCGACGCCGGGCGTCTCGCGAACGCCGCGGATGACTGTGGCCAGGTCGTAGCTCCTGCCCATGTTGCCGAGGTACATGAGCGATATGTTGCGCTGTCCGTTGAACGGCAGCATCTTGGCGGCGGGACCCGCACCGGCGAAGTTAGGCGGAAGCGAGATACCGTGGTAGCAGAGACGCGTAGGCGCCGTCACGCCGTAGTCGCGCGCAAGGGCGAGATAGCGCCGCGCCACGCCGGAAACGCCGTCGGCGCCTGTGTAAAGGCGCTTGGCGAGCCGCCTGAGTGGCGCGAAGAAGAACGGCCCCCACTTCTGCTGGAGCTTCTTTGGGAGCGGAAGCGTGCGGTAGAACGTCTCGGGCCAGGTGTCCTGGATGTCGACGATCACCTTGCAGTCCCAGTGGCGGCGGAAAGCCTGCGCAACTATACCGCTAGTCATGGGAGGAGTGGACGAAATAACAAGCTCCGGCTTCGAGAGAAGGCCCTTCGTCACCAGGCGCACGCCCTCTGAAAACCACTTCTTCGCGTAGTTGCGGTGCGAGCGGATTCGGGCGAAAGAGACATGGCTCTTGTACGGAATTGTCGGAATGAGTATAAGACGCGCGTCTGGACCGAGCTGGCGTCCTGCCGCAACGAGCTGGTCGTCCGTCATCGCCCGCCGGCGCTTCAGCGAATGCGACCAGTCGCTCGTCCAAAGCACGACTTCATGCCCCGCGCGCGCGAACGCCTGCGCCATCAGCCAGTACCGCTGCGGACGGAAGCCCTCAATCGGCAGGTTGTCGAAGGGATTGTTGATCCAGACGATCACTTTCCGCTCTCCGATGGCCGCCTGCGGTCGGCGAAAATGAAATGCTTCTGGGCGAGGTACGAGGCGGCGAAGAGAACCGTCTCCACGACGACCTTGACAACAGTCGTCCACGCGCCGTGCACGCCGGCGAGCGACGAGATCCACGCGGTCCCGAGCCAGGACGCGGCCGCTATCACGAGCACGAGCCCCCAGTACTCGAAGTACGACTTCCACGACGCGCGGGAGTTGAACACCAGCACCCTGTTGCAGACGTAGTTGAGGTTGGAGCTAACGAGCCTCGCCACGGCGATGGACGCTAGCACCTCGATCTGCTGGCTGTATTCGGTGCGCGTGAAGAGCCACATGCAGAGCGCGTATACGCCGTTGTCTATCAGGAACGCCGCTATGCTGGAGACGCAGTAGCTGAATAGCGCCCACTGCGTCTTTACCGCGTCGCGCACCGGGTGGAAGTGGCTTGATGCGTTGTCGGCGAGGTAGACGGTCTCGATGGGGACCTGCACCGGAGGCTCGTCGTAGTAGCGCGCGTCGGCGAGCATGCGCATCTCGTAGCCGTAGCGATCGCCCTTGATCTCGAGCATCCGCGGAAGGAACTTCCGCGGGATGCCGCGGAGGCCCGTCTGCGTGTCGTGAACCATCACGCGCGTCAGGATGAAGAACGTCCAGCGCGACCACCAGTTGCCGAAGCGGCTTCGCAGCGGGACCTTGCCGGAAAAAGCGCGAGCGCCGATCACGAGCGCGCCGGGGTGGCGGAGCGTCTCCGCCGCAACGCGCCTCACGTCGTCGGGACGGTGCTGTCCGTCCGCATCCGCCGTAACGACTGCATCGGCGTCTGGCATGTTCTCGAGGATCCAGGCGAATCCCGTCTTCAGCGCCGCGCCCTTTCCGCGGTTGCGGTCGTGAACGAGAAGCTTGGCGAGCTTGGGCGACGCCGCCTCGAAGAACTCGGCGCCCTTGGCGGAGCCGTCGTTTACGGCGACAATGCGGAAGCCGGACGACGAAAGGTCCTCGACAACCCGGACGAACTCGCCGTCCGGATTGTACGCCGGGATGAGTATGACGGCTTCGCCCACGCGAAGGACCTTACACCTTGGCCAGGGCCTGCTTGAGGTCGGCGATCAGATCGTCGGGGTCCTCAAGTCCGATCGAAAGGCGGATGAGGTCCGGCGGGATGCCGGCCTCCTTGAGCTGCTTGTCGGTGAGCTGGCGGTGCGTGTGCGACGCGGGGTGCAGGACGCAGCTCCACGCGTCCGCAACGTGCGTGACGATTCCGATCACCTTGAGCGAGTCCATGAACTTGATCGACTTCGCGCGCCCGCCCTTTATGCCGAACGTCATCACGCCGCACGGCGAGGGACCGTCGAACTGCTTCTTGACGAGCTTGTGGTACGGCGAGTCGGGAAGGCCCGCGAAGTTCACCCACGCGACCTTCTTCTGCGTCTTGAGCCACTTGGCGATCTTGAGAGCGGACTCGGCGTGGCGGCGGATGCGGAGGTGGAGCGACTCGAGGCCGAGGTTCACGAGGAACGCGTTGAACGGCGAGGGGATGGAGCCGAAGTCGCGCATCAGGTGCGCGGTGCACTTGACGATGTACGCCATCTTGCCGAAGGCCTTCGTGTAGGAGAGCCCGTGGTAGGAGGCGTCGGGCTCAACGAGCCCAGGGAACTTGTCCGCGTGCTTCGCCCAGTCGAAGTTGCCGGAGTCCACTATGCATCCGCCGACCTGCGAGGAGTGCCCGTCCATGTACTTCGTCGTCGCGTGCGTGACTATGTCGCATCCGAACTCGAACGGACGGCAGAGGATCGGGGTGGGGAAGGTGTTGTCGACGATGAGAGGCACGCCGTTCCTGTGGGCGACCTTCGCGAACTTCGCGATGTCGAGCACGCATCCCGAGGGGTTAGCGACGGTCTCGCCGAAGACGCACTTCGTGTTGGGCCTGAACGCCGCCTGGATTTCCTTTTCGCTCGCGTCGGGGTCGACGAACGTGAACTCGATGCCGAGCTTCTTGAGCGAGACGGCGAAGAGGTTGAACGTGCCGCCGTATATCTGCGCGGAGGAGACGACATGGTCGCCTGCGTTGCAGAGGTTGAGGATTGCGAACGTGGAGGCAGCCTGCCCGGAACTCGTGAGGATCGCGGCTACGCCGCCCTCGAGCGCTGCGATCTTCTTCGCCACCTGGTCGTTCGTCGGGTTGGCGAGGCGGGTGTAGAAGTATCCTGACGCCTTGAGGTCGAAGAGATCGCCCATCTGCTGAGTGGTCTCGTACTTGAACGTAGTCGAGGAGTAAATCGGCACCTGGCGCGGCTCGCCCTTCTTCGGCTGCCAACCGCCCTGGACGCAGAGTGTGTCAATCTTCATGTAGTCTTATCCTTTCGTTAGAAACGCGGAATATTATACCAAAACCCCGTGGATGATGGTACTGTAGAATGCTGTAGAATGCGTGCCTCGCAGCGAGGGACGATGCGATTGCTCCAGAGCAGCAAATCATGGGCCGCCGGGCTACGCTATTTGCCGTAGCCCTTCCCCTGAAGGTACGCCTGCTCGAGGGTGCGGCCTGTCGTTATGCTGACAAGCCCGCACTCGAGAAGCGCGGGGACAAGCGCCTTGTTGGCTTCCTCCGGCGGAGTCGACGAGTCGAACTCCGCCGTAAGCGCGGCGGTGTCCGCGTTCCACGAAAGAGACACTCCGGGCAGCGCACCCTCTATCTTGGCAAGATCAGCGGGCTGGCTCTTGAGGTTGTAGACGATGCGCCCCGACTCGGAAGTCAGCGCAGCAAGCGTCGAGACGTTCTCGAGCTTTCCCGACGAGATGAAGGCCACGTGCGTGCAGAGCTTCTGGACGTCGTCGAGGTGGTGCGAAGATATGATGATGGTCTGCTTGCCGCGGCGCGAGAGGATGAACGAGCGCATTCTGTTCATCTCGACCGGATCGAGTCCGCTCAGCGGCTCGTCCAGCATGATGACCTCCGGGTTGCCGATGAAAGCCTGCGCGATCATCACGCGCTTGCGCATGCCGTGCGAAAGCGAGCGGATCGTGGACTTCGCCCTGTCGGCGAGGTTGAGCGCGGCAAGGAGCGACGAAGCCGATTTCTTCGCCTCGGCCGCGGAAAGCCCCTGCAGGCGCGCATAGCTGATGAGCAGGTCCTCGGCGCGGGCCTCGAGCGGAAGCTCGGAGTCCTGCGGCAGAATGGAAATCCTTCCGGAATGGCGGGAGGCGTCGAACGGCCCCTGGCCCAAGATGTCGATTTCGCCGGCGGTGGGCATCACGAACCCCGCGACCGTCATCATCCACGTTGTCTTGCCGGCGCCGTTGCGACCAACCAGACCCATGACGGAACGAGCAGGGACGGAGAGAGAAAAGCCGTCCAGGGCATTTCCGCGCCCATATCGCTTCACCAGGCCGCGCGTGACAATTGCGTCGTTCATCTCGCGTCCCTCCTTGCGAAGAACGCATATCCTGCGGTCAGGTAGGTGAGGCCGAGCGAAAGCAGCCAGGCCGCCGAGCAGGCAACGGGAAGGAACGAAGCCCTCCACAGAGAATGCTCGAGGGTTGCCGGGAAAAGCAGGTTTGCCGTTTCGGCGATCGACGGGAAGTAATGCGAGATGATCTTGGGCAGCGCAAAGCAGACGACCAGCGCGATGACGCCGAACGCCGTTGCCTTGGCTCCAGAATGCGTAAGGTGCGAGATGCCGAGCGCGATCCCGAGATAGGCAAGAGAGAGCATCCAGCCCTTGAGGGCCCAGACAGACATTGGTGGAAGGAGCGAGAAAGTGTCTGCGCCCGAAAGCCTGATTGCCGCGACTATCCACGCGGCAAGCGCACCGGCCAACATTGCCGGCAGCATCAAGAGAGCGTTGCCGAAGTACTTCCCCAGAGACCACTCAAAGCGCGTCACGCGCGTGATCATGTACCTTACAGCCCCCGAATGCAAATCGTCCGCCACCCTGTTCGCGCCGATGAGGATCGTCAGTATCGGGACGTAGAAGAACGCGAAGCACGCATAGATGAGCTCGGCGGGGTGCAGGCCCGACACGTCCTGGTACACAAGGTCGTCGTTCACGACGGCCTTGACCATGCGCTGGAACGGCTTCGACTTCCACAGAGTCGTGGAGACGACTCCGCTTTTGCCGCTGCCGCCCGACGGCAGCTGAAGCGTCTCGGCGAGCTGCTTCTCCATCTTGCCAAGAAGGGATATTGAGGTGTACATCGTGAGAAGCGATGCCGCAAGGTACAGCACAAGCACCACGAGCGCACGGCGGGTGCGGATGGCAGACCCAACCTCGCAAACCGCGGACCGCCAGATTCTGGCCACGCTCTTCACCGCGGGCCTCCCGGGCCCATGCCCAGGCCTCCAAGCTTGCCCTGCACCTGGATGAGCGGCTCCGCGACCGAGGGGTCCACGAAGTTGTGTAGCTCCAGCGTGGATATCTCGCCGCGCCTGTCTTCGCCGACGCACTGGCCGATTTCGTCATACGACTCGGCGAGAGTCGTGCAGAGGTCGCCCATAAGCCTCACTCCCAGCTCGGGGGTCATGTTCTCCTCGTTCGCCAGGCGCGTTGCGATCGTCTGGATCGAATCGCGCAGCTTGAGGTTCATGTTATCGACGGCCGCATTGAACTGCTCCGTGCCGGCGGCGTCAAGCCCCAGCTTGTCGATGGTCTGCGCACGGGCAAGCTCGACGCGGGTGCGCCAGAGTTCGGCGGCTTCGTCGATACGCGCGCGCAGATCCTCGGGGGAAAATTCGTGCCTGGGTTGGTCGTTGCGCTCCTCCGGCTTGTTCTCCGCGACGTTCTCCGGCGCGTCGGGCTTCGCGTCGCCGTCTGCCTTTTCGGCGGGCTTGCGCATCGGACGGCGCGGACGCGGCGCCTTGGCGGCATCCGGAATGTTTACCATCTTGGCAAAGGAGTCGAATCCTGCCTGACCCGATGGCTGCTTCTGCGGAGCTTCTGCAGGGCGAGCCTTCAGAGCCTTTAGCTCCTCGTTAGGACGCCATGCACCAACAAGACCGCCCAGCACAAAGGCGAGCGGAATGAAAACTACAGCTTTATTCATGGCGCGGATTGTACCATAACGCCGTCTGTCTGCCTAGCGGAAATATGCTCAACACCACAGCGGCGTTTCCCGGTGTGAAACCTTGGCGATCCCGCCATGCGCGCGGTTCTGCCGCCCTAACCCTCGACGAGCGACTCTTCCTGCGAGGACAGGCACTCCTTTGCCAG
>JAEEGL010255216.1_pt1 | contig 13532 bp, 10 predicted proteins | sample 9134231 | NCBI WGS metagenome assembly JAEEGL01 (sample SAMN16246548, study PRJNA631951) | gut metagenome | biome: gut microbiome; feature: rumen; material: fiber-attached | host: Bos | place: Iran: Karaj | collected 2018-10
CGAGAATACCCGCGTGAGCTACCCGATCTACCACATCAACAAGATCGTCCGTCCGCTCTCCCAGGGTCCCGCTGCCAAGCAGGTGATCTTCCTGTCCGCCGACGCTTTCGGCGTGCTGCCTCCGGTCTCCATCCTGACCCCGGAGCAGACGAAGTACTACTTCCTGAGCGGCTTCACCGCCAAGCTCGCCGGTACTGAGCGCGGTATCACCGAGCCTACCCCGACCTTCTCCGCCTGCTTCGGCCAGGCCTTCCTGGAGCTGCACCCGACCAAGTACGCCGAGGAGCTCGTCAAGCGCATGGAGAAGAGCGGCGCCAAGGCCTACCTCGTGAACACGGGCTGGAACGGTACCGGCAAGCGTATCTCCATCCGTGACACGCGCGGTATCATCGACGCCATCCTGGACGGCAGCATCGACAAGGCTCCGACCAAGAAGATCCCTTACTTCAACTTCGAGGTTCCGACCGAGCTCAAGGGTGTCGACACCGGTATCCTCGATCCTCGCGACACCTACGCCGACGCAAGCGTGTGGGAGGAGAAGGCCAAGGATCTCGCCGGCCGCTTCATCAAGAACTTCCACAAGTACGAGTCCAACGAGGCCGGTAAGGCTCTCGTCGCCGCTGGTCCGCAGCTGTAGTCCTGACGGACTCCAGCTGGGACAGAGTCCCCTATTACTGAGGGGCGTTCCCCTCAGACTCCCCCAGTCGCTTCGCTCCGACTGCCAGGAATAACAGAAAAAACCGCTCCGAAAGGGGCGGTTTTTTGTATTTTATTCCTATCTTTATCGTCAACATTCAAACTAAACCTATTCAAAAGCATTATGACTCTCATCATTGTCATTGCCGTCATCGCCCTCCTCGTTCTGTGGGTGATCTCCGTCCAGCGTAAGCTCGTCAACCAGGATGAGCTCTGCAAGAACTCCATGAGCACCATCGGTGTCCAGCAGGAAAGCCGCTGGGACGCCCTCACGGGCATGGTCGAACTCATCAAGTCCTACAACGAGCATGAGTACAACACCCTCCGCGACGTGATCGCCCAGCGCCGTCCCATCGACGGCAACAGCAGCGCCGAGGAAGCCGACCTGCAGGAGAACCTCATGAGCCAAGTGGCCAGCCGCCTGAACGTCGTGATCGAGCAGTATCCCGACATCAAGGCCAACGCCAACTACACCAAGGCGATGGACGCCGTCGACAAGTACACCAACATGGTTCGTACCAGCAAGATGGTTTACAACGACACCGCTACCAACTACAACAAGCTGATCCGTCAGATTCCGGATTCCTTCGTGGCCAGCCTGTTTGGCTTCAAGGTCCGTGAGTACCTCAAGATCGAGGACCAGAAGACGGGGATGCCTTCCCTTAAGATCTAAGAATGAAGCGGTGGATTACCTTATTGGCGGCATTGGTTACGACCTTTGCCGCTTTTGCCGATGAGCAGAAGGTTTACGACCTGGACATCACGGTAACGCTCCAGGCCTCGGGCGTGGCGCAGATCCACGAAGTCTGGGACCTCGACACCGGCGACGGCATCACCGAGTGGTACCTCCCCCGGGAGAACCTCGGCAACATCATGGTCGGCAACCTCGTCGTCTCGGACGAGCAGTACAACGGCGGAGCGTCCTTCACCGATACCGGTGAATGGGACGTGGACCGCAGCCGCCGGCAGAAGACCGGCAAGAGCGGCATTGTCCACAAGCACAATGGCGTCGAGCTCTGCTGGGGCATCGGCGAATACGGACACCACGTCTTTCACGTCCGTTATGAGATGACCAACTGCGTCAAGACGCTCAGCGACTTCGACATGTTCCATATGCAGCTGGTCAACGACGAGCAGAAGACTCCCCCGCAGCACGTGCGCGTGACGATCAACGCCGACCCGGCGTCCGTGAAGGCCGTGCTGGACACCGCCAGCACGCGCGTCTGGGGCTTCGGATACGAAGGAACGGTCGCCTTCCTGGAAGGCGGCGGCGTGGTCTTTGAATCCTCCGAACCCTTCGGCTACTACAGCTCCGTAATCGCCCTGCTGCGCTTCGATAAGGGGATGTTCAACTCCCCCAGCGTCGAGGACCGCGACTTCCAGGAGGTGCTCGACCGGGCGATGGAAGGCGCCGACTTCGGTCCCCGCGGGGGCGATTATGATGACGAGGATGACGACTGGTGGGCCGGGCTGATTACCTTCTTCGCGATGTTCTTCGGCATCGGCAAATTCTTCAAGAAGAGCAGCGGCCACGTCAGCAGATGGGACAAGAAGAAGTTCCTCGGCGCCAAGGAGAGCGAGATCAGCTGGTACCGCGACGTCCCGATGGACGGCGACCTGATCGCCGCCGACTATGCCCTCTCCCGCCTCGGCGAGGACCGCAAGAAGAACGCCCTCGCCTCCGCAGAGATCCTTCGGATGATCTACCAGGGCTACCTGGACGTGCGCAAGGACGCCAGCGGCAAGGTCGAAATCACCTTCGCCGACAGCAAGTACGGCAAGGGTGAGATGGATTCCATCGCCAGCGACCTCTGGAGCATGATGCTGGAGGCCTCCGGCGACGACCGCGTCCTCCAGGACAAGGAGTTCTCCGTCTGGTCCAACAAGAACAAGAAACGGCTCTACAACTGGACCGAGAAGATGACCCTGATGGGCAAGAAGCGCTTCCGCGACAACGGCTGGATGCAGACCGCAAACACGAAGACCACGCCCGAGGGGCAGCTGGAGGTCCAGCGTCTGGTGGGCTTCCGCAAGTTCCTCAGCGACTTCACCCTGACCGGCCAGCGCGAGACCATCGAGGTGCACCTGTGGCAGGATTACCTCGTCTATGGCGCTCTGCTGGGCATTGCCGACAAGGTGGCCAAGCAGCTCAAGGACATTGATCCGGTGCTCTTCGAGCAGACCATCGGCTACGACTACACCACTTTCAACGGTGCGCTGAACTCCCTGAACAGCCTGTCGCGCTCCATCACGAGCGCCAACCGCTCCTATGCGGCCTCCACCTTCTCCGGCGGTGGCTGGAGCGGCGGTGGCGGCCACAGCTCCTTCGGGGGTGGCGGCGGCTTCAGCGGCGGCGGCCACGGCGGTGGCGGACGGTAGTTCCGCAGCGGCAGAAACGGCAGTTGCCCCCGGAAAGCTGAAAAAATCCCCGCTGGGGAGAAGCTTTCCGGGGGCAATTCCGTATTCAGCCTCAGTCTAAGAAATCTGGCTGTAATCTTTTACGATGTATTTCTCCTTCCGCAGTTCCCGCACGAGCGGGGCGTTCTGCGGAGCGGAGAGCATCGGATCCGCGTCCAGGACCTGCCCGGCGTAGATACGGGCTTCGGTGAGGAGCTGGCCGTCCTTGGCCAGCGAGGCGATGTTCAGGCTGATGGGCAGACCGCTCTGCTGCGTGCCCTCGAGGTCGCCGGGGCCGCGCATCTTCATGTCCTGCTCGGCGATTTCGAAGCCGTCCTCGGTCTGGCACATCAGATCCAGGCGCTGCTGCGCTTCCTTCGACGTCTTGACGTCTTTGACCAGGATGCAGTAGGACTTCTCGGCACCGCGCCCCACGCGGCCGCGCAACTGATGAAGCTGGCTCAGGCCGAAGCGCTGGGCGCTCTCGATCACCATCACGGAGGCATTGGGCACGTCCACGCCGACTTCGATCACCGTCGTGGAAACCAATATGTTGGCTCGTCCCGCCACAAAGGCGGCCATGTTGAAATTCTTCTCTTCGCTGCTCTGCTGCCCGTGGACGATGGCCACCTTGTAGTCCGGCAGCGGGAAGGCGCTGACGATCTCCTCGTAGCCCTGCTCCAGGTTCTGCAGGTCCATCTTCTCGCTCTCGAAGATGAGCGGGAAGACGACGAACACCTGCCGTCCGCGGGCAATCTCCTCCCGCATGAACTTATACATCGCCGCCCGGCGGTTCTGCCCAATGCACATCGTCTGGACGGGCTTGCGGCCCGGCGGCATCTCGTCGATCACCGACACGTCCAGATCCCCGTACAGGGTCATCGCCAGCGTCCGCGGTATAGGTGTCGCCGTCATTACGAGCACGTGCGGCGGGACCCGGTCGGCCTGGCCGGCAGAGGCCTGTCTCGGAAAACCGTGGCCACCCATGGCCTCGTAAATGGGGGGGACCCGCTGCTCCGCAGTGGGGGGGATGAGCGAAGCGAAGTTTTCGGGGACAGGGCCTCTGCCGACCAGCGGCCCTTTCGACCAGAGCTTCGAACGCTGCTCCACGCCGAAGCGGTGCTGCTCGTCGATGACGGCGAGGCCCAGGTTGCGGAAGACGACGTTGTCTTCCAGCAGCGCGTGCGTGCCCACGATGATGCCCAGCGAGCCATCCTCCAGGGCGGCGTGGATGGTGCGCCGCTCCTTCTGCGTCGTGCTGCCCGTCAGCAGCGCACACTGCACGGAGGTGGGTTTCAGATACTTCTGGATATTGGCATAGTGCTGCTGCGCAAGCACCTCGGTCGGCGCCATGATGCAGGTCTGGAAGCCGTTGCCGATGGCCATCAGGCAGCTCAGCACGGCCACCATCGTCTTGCCGGAGCCCACGTCGCCCTGCAGCAGGCGGTTCATCTGGTGGCCGCTCGTCAGATCCGCGCGGATCTCCTTGATCACGCGCTGCTGCGCGCCCGTCAGCGAATACGGCAGCGCGTTGTAGCACGCGTGAAAGTCGGGGCCCACCTTGGGCATGAGCAGTCCGCGCTCGCCGCGCGAACGGACATATTTCTGCTTCAGCAGCGAGAGCTGCAGGAAGAAGAGTTCCTCGAACTTGAGGCGGTAGGTCGCCTTCTGGAGGGCGTAGGAATCCTTCGGGAAATGGATATTCTTAAGCGCGTACGGCAACGAGACGAGCCCCCGGTCGCGCAGGACATACTCAGGCAGCGTCTCCTCGATCTCCGGCAGGCAGAGCGACAGGGCGGCCGACTGGAGTTTGCACATCACCTTGCCGGTGATGCCGCCCGTCTTGAGCTTCTCCGTGCTCGGATACACGCCCGTCAGCGCGCCCTGCGACATCGCTCCGTCCTGGGGCGTGTCCACCTCCGGGTGAACGATGTTCATGCGCGTGCCGAAGGACTGCGGTTTGCCGAAAAAGAGGAAGGTGGCGCCGGGCACCAGCCGCTGGTAGTTCCACTTGATGCCCTTGAAAAACACCATCTCCATGCGCCCGGTGGCGTCTTCGACGATGACCGAGAGGCGCTTGCACGCGCCGAAATGGATGGGATTCGTGTCCTGCGAGACGATGGAACCGGAGGGGCCGTAGAGCGTGCGGGTCAGGACCGTGGCCTGCAACTGGACGAAGGCCAGGTCGGGCGCTACCTGCGCGATGGGCGTGACCCCGCTGCGGTCGATGTAGCGGAACGGATACAGGTGGATGAGGTCCGAGAGGGTCTCGATCCCGAGTTCCCGCCTGAGGAGCTCGGCCCGCTTGGGCCCGACCCCGGCGAGGTACTGTATGCTGCTGTCCAGTTCCTTGGCCATACCTACAAATATACGAAAAATCCGGCCGATTTTTATTACATTTGCATTTCCAATACAGAACCAACCACAAAATGAAACGAGTATTCATTGCATTTACCTGTCTTGTTATGGCCATCAGTTGTGCTAAGAAAACCGACGAAAGCGGCTACATCGGCCCGTCCGACATCCAGATCACGGACGGCGTGATGACCCCCGAGACCCTGCTCGCGCTCGGACGCCTGTCCGACCCGCAGCTCTCCCCCGACGGCAGCCGCATCCTTTACGGCGTATCCTATACCGACATCGCGCAGAACCGCAGCTGCCGCAACCTCTTCCTCTGCAATCCCGACGGCTCCGACAAGGTCCAGCTGTCGCGCTACGCCAAGAGCGTCAGCGGCGCCCGCTGGTCGCTGGACGGCCAGAGCATCTTCTTCCTGCAGGGCGGCCAGCTCTGGAAAGCGCCGCTGAAGGGCAACCAGCTCGGCAAGCGCGTGCAGCTGAGCGACGTCCCCAACGGGATCAGCGACTTCAAGCTCTCCCCGGACCAGCAGCAGGTGATCTACGTCAGCACCATCAAGAACAAGGCCCTGGAGCAGCCCGCCGACGCCTACGAGGACCTCGACAAGGCGCAGGCCTACACCACCGAGGACCTGATGTATCGCCACTGGGATCACTGGGTGACCGACGTGCCGCGCAGCTACGTGGCCACGCTCGGCAAAGATAAGATCACCCCGGAGAACTCCGTGGACATCCTCGGCACCGAGGAGCTCTTCGAACTGCCCACCGAGCCGTTCGGCGGCGTGGAGCAGCTGGACTGGGCCCCGGACAACCGCCACATCGTCTATTCCTGCCGCAAGAAGGTGGGTAAGGAATATGCCTTCAGCACCAATACCGGCATCTATATTTATGACATCCTGACCGGCGCCACGATTGAAGTCAAGACGGACGGCGGCTACGACACCGACCCCGTCTGGAGCGCCGACGGCCGCCACATCGCCTGGATCTCCATGGAGCGCGACGGTTACGAGGCGGATCGTCAGCGACTATTCGTCGCTGAGATCCGCCTGGATTCTCACCCCCTGCACCCCCTCGAGGGGGATGGTCCGCAGGACGCTTCGCTTGCGGACGCCAACGCACCAGCAATTTCGGCAAACGATAGCGATGTGCAGAACGCCGGCGTCCAGGTGATGGGCGTCCGCGAGCTGCTGCCCGCGTTCGACCACGACGTAGCCGGCCCGGTCTGGCACGGCGACGAGCTCTTCTTCAACGCCCTTGTGGGCGAAGGCGTCCAGGCGCTCTACTGCGCCGACCTGACAGGCGACGTGCAGCGCATCACCGCCCCCGACTGGAACTTCGACTTCTTCTCCCCCTTCGCCATCCAGGACAACGCCGGCGGCGTGGAGCTGCTCGCCTCCTACTACTGCCTGAAGTTCCCGACGGAGCTCGTGTCCGTCAAGATCACCGCCTCCGGCGTGACCTTCGCGCAGATTACCAACGAGAACCAGCATATCCTCTCCCAGCTCGACGACGTCAAGGACGAGCGCGTGTTCGTGGAGACCGTTGACCACCAGCAGATGCTCTGCTGGGTGCTCTATCCCCCGAAGTTCGATCCGTCCAAGCAGTATCCGGCCATCGAAATCGTGCTCGGAGGCCCGCAGGGCAGCAATTCCCAGGATTGGAGCTATCGCTGGTGCTACCGCCTGATGGCCCAGCAGGGCTACATCGTCATCCTCCCGAACCGTCGCGGCACCACCGCCTTCGGCCAGGCCTGGAAAGAGCAGATCTCCGGCGACTACCCGGGTCTCAACATGCAGGACTACCTGAGCGCCGGCCGCTACATCAAGAGCCAGCCCTACGTGAGCAAGCTCGCCTGCGTGGGTGCTTCCTACGGCGGCTACTCCGCTTATATGCTGGAAGGTCTGCACGGCGACCTCTACGATTGCTTCATCGCGCACGCCGGCATCTTCGACGAGAAGCAGCTCTGGTTCACCACCGAGGAAATGTGGTTCGCCAACTGGGACAACGGCGGCCTGACCGAATACGCCTACACCCCGGGCCAGACGGGCCCTGCGAACGACGGCGTCACCTTCGGCGGCATGCAGCAGGCCGGTGCGCCGTACGCCCATACCCAGAAGGCCCAGCGGCACTATGCCAACTCCCCTTCCACCATGGTCACCAAGTGGCACACCCCGATCCTCTGCATCCACGGTATGATGGACTACCGCATTCCCTATGAGCAGGGCATGGCGGCCTTCAACGCTGCGCAGATGATGGGTGTTCCGTCCAAGCTCGTGGTCTTCCCGGAGGAGAACCACTGGATCCTCCAGCCGCAGAACTCCCTGTACTGGCACCGCGTCTTCTACGACTGGCTTGACCGCTGGATGAAGTAGATCTGTCCCGCCAACGAAAACAAATTGCCTCCGGTCGCAACAAAATGCGCCCGGAGGCAAATCTTTTTTCGTATTGGCTATCCTATTCGAATAGCAGTTTTTCGATGAAGACCTGGTGGTCGTCCACCCTGCCTTCGATGATATGGGCGCCGTCGGGGTCGAGAGCGTGCCAGAGCTCGACAGTCTCGCCGGGGCGGGCCTCGCGGTTAAAGTTGATGGTCAGTTCTTTAACCATCTTTTCGTTGACGAGGTCCTCCGGCAGGGCGTCCATCGCCCAGACGGTGTACTTGACGTTGTTCGCGTGCTGGTTGTAGTCGATGTCGGACCAGCGGACCGTATGGGTGCCGAGCAGTTCCAGCTCCGCACCGCGCGGCACCGCCACCTTGGCAGCGGGCGCTTCGATGGCAGAGTCGCTGCTCTGCGGATCCATCGACGTGAACTCCGACAGGAAATCGGGCCTGACCAGCCGCCGCTCCTCGATGTTCATCACCACCCACGAGCTGGTGGAGTTGACAGCGGGCTTTCCGTCCGCGCCCAGAATCTGATAGTCACGGATGAAGAACAGCCCCTGCATGCCTTTGTGCCAGGTCAGTACCTTACAGGATTCCTTGTGCAGCACCGGGCGCTCGAAGCGGACGTGCTGCCGGGCCAGCACCCAGGTGCAACCGTAGGGACCGAGCTGCTCGTCACCAAAGTTGAGTTTGTCCGCGCCATAGACCGCCATGTGCTGGGCCAGGTCGAGAAAAGCTGCCGGGCGCAGGATATGCCGGCGATCCACCTGGTAGCAGGTGGCCGTAAAATCTTCGTAGAATTTATCTTTCAGGTAATCCGTCATAACAAATCGGGTTGGTGTCGAGGTCCGTCTTAACGACCTCAACGTCAGGACAGTTCGTCTGCAGATAGTCTTGCAGAAGGTCCTGGGTGTATTGTTCACTCTGGTAGTGGCCGAGCTCCGCGAGGAGCACGCCGCCGTTCTCGAAATAATCGTGATAATGGAATTCGCCGCTGAGGTAGCAGTCGGCGCCGGCGCGGATGGCATCGCGCAGCAGGAAGGCGCCGGCACCGCCGCACAGGGCTACACGCCGAATCTCCCGCCCGTCGAGGGCGGAATGGCGGAGGCACTGCACGCCGAAGCTGCACTTCACGCGGGCAAGGAAGTCCGCATCGCGCTCCGGCTGCGGCAATTCGCCGACCAGGCCCGCCCCGGCGTCCTCCCCGTCCAGGGGTGAAAGCCAGCGAAGGTTCTGCAGGCCGAGCAGCGAAGCGATCTTGTGGTTCACGCCGCCGGGGGCGTTGTCCAGACTGGTGTGGGCGGAGTAGATGGACACGCCGCCCGCCAGGGCTTTGACCACGCAGCGCTGCTGGTAGGTGGAATCGGAAACCTGCCGGAGGGGTTTGAAGAGCAGCGGATGGTGCGAAACAATCAAGTTACATTTCTTCGCAACCGCCTCTTCTACAATAGCTTCCGTAATATCCAGGCAGACCAGCACGCGGCTGATCTCCGCATCCGGAAAGCCGACCTGCAGACCGGAGTTGTCCCACTCGTCCTGCAGTTTCAGGGGTGCGAGCCGCTCCAGCGCGGCGATGATTTCACGCAGTTTTGCCATACGCTTCACGATTTTGCAACCGCGAAGGTACGCAAATTATCTGAGATAACGCGCGCGAAGGGTCTGGATGTCCTCGTCGGTAAGGCCCATCGGGCCATGGAGGTAGGCGTCCAGGGAGCCGTATTCCCGGTCGATCCGGGCCAACGCCTGGATGAAGTTGTCGGTGTTGCAGCCCAGGAAGGCCTTGACCACTGCCACCTGCTCCTCCTTGCCGCCCCAAAAGCGAACCCGACGGGTGTACTTCTTTACGTCCGCCTCATAGACCTTGTTCGTGGCATCAAAGTCCGCCACGATGGTTTCCTGGTCGGCACCGAGGGCCGCCAGGAGCAGCGCGGACGCGATGCCGGTACGGTCCTTCCCCTGCGTGCAGTGATAGAGCACGGCGCCGTGCTCCGTAGCCAGCACGTGACGAAAGAAAGCGGCGAACTGCACCTGGCTCTCCGGGTTGAAGAGCAGAATGGGATACATCTCCCGGGCCACAGCCTGCGCCTTCTTGTTGAAAGCGGCGGCAACGATGATCTTCTTGACATCGAACTTCTTGTGGCCGATGAATTTCTTTTTCTCTTTCTCCGTCATGCCGGCGGCGACATTGCCCGTAGCATCGATCTGAAGCGGAACATACTTCGCCCCCGGAACCGTCCGGTTCACTTTCCCCTTCTTCTCGCCCTCCTTCCGCATATCGATGACCGTGCCGGTCGGGAGCTTCGAAAGGTACTGCAGGTCCGCATCCGTGGCCTCCGCCAGGTGCGCGGAGCGAAGGAGCAGACCGTCCCGGACGGTCCGCCCGTCCTGCATGACGTAGCCGCCCAGGTCCCGGGCGTTGACGATGCCCCGGACCGGGAGAAACTGCTGCGCAGAAACGACCGTAGAAACGAACAAACCCATCGGAATCAATAATCTGCTGACATGGAGCATAAACCAAAAGCTAAAGGTAATAATTCTTGATTGAACGCCGTATCATGACGGAGAAAAAGAGTTCTTCCGCCAGCCGGGGCGGCGTGAATTCGCGGCGGACCACCAGGTCCAGGCAGGCGAAGCGCGCGGCCTGCCGGTCGAATTCGCTGTGGTCTTCCTGGCCGGTGTAGGCCTTGGCAAAAGCATCCCAGAAGCGGTGCAACTGCTCCTCGCCCATGTGGAAGATGTCCTGGACCTGCTTCATCGAAGCATAGTCGTGGCAGATCTGGTACAGGTGGCCGAGATCGAACAGCGGGATCCCATAGCCGAAGCGGTCCAGGTCGATCCAGAGATACTGCCCGTCCGAGCTGACCAGGTTGCCCATATTGAGGTCGCCGTGGCTGCAGGTCGTGGCCTCCGGGATGGTCTCAGCGAAGGCCCGCAGGATCCCGCGGTTCCTCTTCCCGACGAAGCGCACCTTGTCCACCGCGCGCAGCAGCTGCTCCTTCCGGTTGGGGAAGAAATCGGCGTTGCAGGGCGTCGTGGACAGGGTTTTGAACTGCTCGCACAGCACCCGCGCCATCTCTTCCGTGCGCTCGGGCGCGTCAGCGCAGAGGCGCGAGAGGGATTTCTTGTTTTTGATGCGCTCGGAGAGGGTACCGAATGCGCCCGCCACGCGGACCATTTCAAGCATCCGGGGCGTCGGGAGTCCAAGGCCTTCCACGGCCTTGGACACCGCGAACTCGTGTCGGACAAACGCCTCCGTATTGAGCCCCGCCCGGTTGACCTTCAGGACCACGTCCGGCTCGGACGGATTCACGTAAACACTTCCGTTACCGCCCTCGCCAACCTTGGTCCAGACGCTGATGTCGATACTTCTGTATTCGCTCATTCCCAATTTCGTTCGTTTATTTTTCTTCGGCAGCCGCAGCGGCAGCGCGCCCGGCAGGATCTTGAGGTCGAAGGGGAACGTTATCCTCCAAATGGATTTGAAGGAATAACTCTCCGGGAGCTTATATACCGATTCTGTCATGAACTATTCTATCAGTCCGTTAGAATAGATAACCGATTGCGAGCGTCAGCACGTTGCTCCTTTCCGTTACGCCGGCTTCCTTGCTGCAATTCAATAGCCCGAATTTGTAGCCGAGCTTCACGCGGAATGATTCCCTGATGTCACACCAGATACCGCCACCGAGGGACATGTCAAATCGCTTGGACTCCGTATCGTAGTAGTCGTGATGCGGATTCGTGGAGATATCCTTGCTGAAGAGACCGTAATAGAAAGTCGGACCGGCGAAAAGGAAAAGGCGGGATTCTCTTCTGTCGGAGAGGCAGAGGTTGAAGTCGATGGGAGCGAAAAGATCGCACTCTCTGTACTTGACACCGTATTTGTTGGTAAAGAAAAAGTTGACGCCCAGACCCGGCGCAACGGAGAGGGAGCCGACTAACGGGATGTTATAATCCACCGCCGCCGCAGCGCCGTTGTAATACTGTGTTGCGCGCACGCCATCCATCTCGGTCATCATCGAATTCATCTGATAACCCACCTGCACGCTGAACTGCGCATAAGCCATCGCTGAAATCATCAGCGCAACGGCCAGTAAAAATACTTTTTTCATGACTGCTGTGTTATTAATTGGTTAGTTATTCCAAAAACTTGCTCTTTTCATATCAGATTCCTAAACTACGGCTTATACACAAACGGGCTTTCGCTGACGTAACCCTCTTTATCGCCCACGGTGACGGTCAGGATGAGTTTATGATTTACGGCCGCAAAGAGATAGGAAAGGGCCATCGTCATTCTGACAGCTATTCTTTTATAAAGTAAGCTCTAACCTTGCTCTCGGTTATCAGGACGGATTCCTGATGGAAAAAGGCGCAGAGGTCCCTTGCGATGGCATCCACAACACCATCCTGGGGGTCCAGCAAACTGATGACCGCGGATAGTGATCTCTTTCATGCCACCCTGTTCTCGTTAGCAGACTCTCTTGGACGACCCGTTCCCCAGGCGCTCCGCCCAGGACATCATCAGGTCCTCACGCCTGCCGAAGATGTCCTTCTGCATGCCGATGGTGTCGCCAAAGACCATCGTCTGGCGGTCGTCACCGGAGAACTTCTTCCACTGGTATTTGCCGGTGGAGGGGTTGCCCGTCCGGGCGAAGTTGGCCCACATCTCCTTGATGACGTGGCGGAACCCACAGTCTTCGTCCGAGACAATCTTTCCGCTTCCCATCGGATCCGGAATGGGATTGTCAAACAGATACGGAAGCTCGGCCGCGTGTATCGTGCCAAGCTCAGGGGTCGTCACCGGCTTCTTGATGAAATACATATAGGTGTTTCCGCCGGCAGCGGCGTGCCGGATGGCCATATCGGTGTTGCCCGCCCGGAAGTTGATATCGTTGCAGTACTGCTCCAGCCTCTTCCCTTCACTTTCGTCTGCCATCGTGGCCATAAACTCGTCGAACATAGCCTTTTCCCGGTCGTTCAGCAGCGCGCGATCCCGCTTCGCGATCCACCTGAGCGTATTCAGGAAGCCTTCCTCGCCGCCTTCGTACGGGACGAAGTACCTGATTTCGTCAAGGGTAGACCCGATTATCAGATCAAGTTTGGCCCGCTTCTCGTCCCCCCACATCTTGTACAGATCTGCACGGTCCTCGGGTAGCGTGACACCGTCCAGAAGCGGGAAGTTGGCACCGCCCAGCAGGCTGTTCTTGTCAATCATAAATGCCACCTGATAGGCCTCAATGAGCTGCTCGGTGGTGAGCGCCATCAGCTCGTCCATGGTCTGGCAGCCCGTCGCGGTCAGGAAGTTCTGCGTGACGTGGATGCCGTGTTCCATCGTATCGGTGTAAGCGATGTTGGCACTCTGGGCGATAATTCTCTTGAAGAGCCCTTCGCTTCCTTCGATGAGCGGGAGGAACGTGACGCTGGCAGATCCTGCCGACTCGCCGAAAATGGTCACGTTATCCGGATCTCCTCCGAACCCGGAAATGTTTTTCTGAACCCACCTGAGGGCCTCCAGCTGGTCCAGCAGGCCCAGGTTACCGGCCTCCGTGAAGTTTTCTCCGCCCGGGACCCGCTCGAAGTTCATAAATCCCAAAAAGCCCAGGCGGTAGTCGATGGACACGAACAGGATGTCGGGGCACTGTTTGGAGATATTGGCCAGGTTATACAGGGGCGAAGCCTGGGATTCTGCACAGAACCCGCCGCC